>Ga0138256_10008004_pt1 | contig 11132 bp, 5 predicted proteins | sample KNB2016incub_MG_FD_105486 | JGI IMG/M metagenome (GOLD analysis project Ga0138256, IMG submission 105486) | Active sludge microbial communities from wastewater in Klosterneuburg, Austria - KNB2014incub_MG | ecosystem: Engineered > WWTP > Activated sludge > Unclassified | place: Austria...
CCTTTTTGGCCCGGGCATACATGGCCGCCATCCAACTAAAACTATACCCCGTCCATTTCCTGGTGCCTTTTTTTTCGATCCAGGCCAGCGATCGGTTGATCAGATCGAGGTCTACAGAATCATCTGCTTTTAAGAGACCTAAAGGATAGATAGCCATATAGGGTGAATGGTGCCGATGGGATTCCTCCAACTCCTGTCCCTGAGCGACCATTAATCCGGTTTCATTGGATTGAAATGATGGTATATGTTTTTCTATTTCCGGATCTATTTTGAAGTTTTTATCTTTTGAATTATTTAAGGATTGAAGTTCCAATTGAATATTGATTTGATGGCGCATCAGGGACAAATCATAATTTGTAAAATTTCTAAACCACGCATTGATGCTGTTGTCAAAATATTCCGGAGACGAACTAATGATGTCCTCCGGTCTATTTCGTTGGCGATCCAACCAATAGGTAATAAATCGGGAAACTTCAGAGATATAGGGATATGCTTTTGATTTTAAAAAATCCGGATCCATACCGTATTTCCATTGCCAGTAAAAATGCTGGGCCAACCAGGCTGAGGTCGTCGGGCTCATCGAATACTGGATCCAGCCCCCCATGGGCTTGCCACTGATAGTACTAACTCCGGGCACATTCAACCCATCTGTCTCAAAATACTGCTTAGTCCATTTGATATTTTCAGCTTTGACTTTCCACAACCAATTGGTATAACCTGCAGTCAGGTCCAGGTGATTTCCGGTATAACCCGGCCAATAACTCAACTGTGTATTGAGGTCATGATGATAATCACCTTTCCAGGGTGGGAGCTTGCCGTTGTCAGCCGTCCATATTGCCTGTAAAGAAACCGGCGGTGTATTGCTCCTGGCTACACAACCAAACTTATACATCTCCAGATAATATTGCCTTTCTATCAGCGTATCAGGTAAGGTCAATGAAGAGCGGCCCCAGAAGTCGTTCCACCAGGTCAGGTGTTCCGGCCAGAAAGTAGGTTCCGCAAGGGTTAAATCCAGCTCAGGTAATTCGACCTTGCCATTCTGTATGATGGTCCATTGGCCAATGATCTGATTGCCTGGCAAGCGTTGCCATTTGACCAAAACTTCATAATACTCTTTATTATAGGTGGGTTGGTGATAACGAATGCTGTTGGGGGTATATGACAATGTTCCTGATTTATACCCTAATCGTTCAAGGCTTTGCCCGTCTACACTATTGCCCGAATTACCGGAAATTGCAGAAACATAAGACGGAATGATTAATTCAGGAATGCCGGTTTTATTCATCCTGTTAAACGAACCTGCCGGCAGGTGTTCAAAACCAAAATAACCCACATGGCGCGAAGCGTGAATATAATTGTTCATCACTATCCCGTTTTTGAAGCGGATGGTATTCAATCCGGTTTTGATATCGAGTACATTGGATTGCACTTCACCCAGGGTGGATAAATCAAATTCAAGAGCCGCACCGGGTATTTTTGTCGGAGCCGGATACTTTTCATAAGGGTGGTCCCCCAGGCGTTGCACCGTATCGTATTGATTTTTCTTTACTTGTTCTATCACCCAATTGAACCGGAGTTTATCTATTTCGGGCATTGGACGGTCATCCCATAAGTCGACCCTATCTAAAGAGATCCGGAGTTTGTTTTCTTTCTTCCAGATCAAAGCTCCTAACCAACCGTTTCCCAGCGGAATGCCTTCATCCCAGCGGATGGCAAGTGAATCAAATTTTAGATTGTGTTGGGGTCGAGGTTGCCCGGTGGCTGAAAAATGTATTAAACTGAATATACTGCAAAATTTGAGGTAAAATAAAAACTTCATTTATTCAGCCTGTTGTATTGTCTAACGAGGATATTGTTTTGCCCAGGACACCGTTTTCCCGCTGGCAGCAGACTGTTTAGCGGCTTCCAGTATTCTCATGACGATTATATTGTTTTCGGTGCTGGAAAGATCAAAGGGCGCCATTTTGATTTCACCCCGGACGACTTGGGCAAAATAAACAAAAGGATCATTCCGGTTTGTAGGTAAAGCTGGAGCGGTGACCTGTTGGCTTTCCTTTTTATCGCGTTCCTGGATGACCATTTGATTGGCGTCCTTGCAAATCAACTGCCCGGTGATCCCATAGACCTCCATATCTTTTCTTCCATAGGGCCAATTCCAGGAGGCTTCAATGATCACCTGTGAATTTTTATAATTCATAATGATCGTTGCATCGTCATCTACTTTGGGATAAATCTTAGGTTTGGTATGCTGTACTACAGCGGTGATGGATTCCGGCTCCGCTCCTTTCAACAACCAAGTACTAAGATTAGCCCCATAACATCCAAAGTCCATAATAGCGCCGCCTCCATTTAATACCGGATCGGTGAGCCATGCTAAAAATTCCGGTTTACATCCAATCTCTACCGGTCCCTGGTGGCCGGTATGGAAATGTATTTTTTGTATGTCTCCAAAACGGTTTTCAGTCTTGAAAATAGAATAGGCCATTTCATTGCTGCCATACCAGGTCGTTTCATAATTAGTAAGCAAATGGACCTGGTGTTTTTTGGCCAGGGCCAGCATTTTTTCCGCTTGCTGGAGGTTCGCTGCCAGGGGTTTTTCCACCATGACGTGGATGCCGAGTGGTGCACAATACTCCACGGTTTTAATATGATCGAATACGGCATTAAAAGCCATCACGGCTTCCGGCTTAGTGGCCTCCACCAGTTTTTGCAAACTGGGATACACCAGGTCCATACTGAATCCATAACGTTTGGCATAACTCTCAGCTAATTGTCGATTGGGTTCAGCGATACCCACGAGTTCAATATCACCTTTGATTTTCCTACCCAGGATCCAGTTGACATGATCGTGCACCATGCCATCGATGGCAACGCGCAATGGTTTGGGAACTGATTTTATGGTTTTTGCCCGCATACTGGAATAAGAAAAGAGGATAACAAGGATAATGATGATTTTTTGCATGTTATAAAATTAAATCAATTTCTCGCAAAGGCGCCAAGACGCCAAGAAAAGCGTATTAGAAATGAAAAGATCTTCTCTCACATCCAACAAGGTAGTTCAGGAATATTGCTAATAAGCTCTCTTTGTCCATATGGTCATATCAAGTCTCTTGTCCCTGTAGTTGTTTAATGACCGTTTATATTTTTTTTCTTCAACACCTTCCAGATTTCTATCCAAAAAGTAGACACTAAAGCCACTCCGACACATACCACCACCAATGGGAATGGTAAGGCTGTCAATTTGAAAAGCTGTTGCATAAACGGCAAATAGAGTAGCGCGATGATTACCATCAGCGTAAAGCCGATGATCAAAGGAACCAAATTGTTTTTATAAGCCAGGGTTTTATAGATAGTATATTCAAACGAACGGTTGACCAGGGTAAGAAATATATTGCTGAACAAAAGAGTGATAAAAATAACTGTCCGAACGGTGGTGTCGCTCTCCCCCAATTGCAAATAATAATACCCAATACCTAAACACCCAATGGTAATCCCCAGGCCCTGGATGATGCTGATGGATAAATGCCTCAATGAAAGAAACGATTTACCCCTTTTAACGGGTGGGCGATTCATGATACCGGGTTCCATAGGCTCATTTTCATAGATGATCGAACAAGTAGGACCCATCAATAACTCCAGGAAGATGACATGGACGGGAGAAAAAATATTTGTAAACTTCCAAACCAGGATTAACGGGACGGTGACAATAAGGATAATCGGGATATGGATCGAGACTATATATTGAATCGCCTTTTCAAGATTGTTGTAAATCTTTCGCCCCAGGGCAATCGCATCGGTCATATGGCTCAGGTCATCATCGGTAATGATTAATGACGCAGCACTTTTGGCAACCCCACTTCCGCGAAGGCCCATAGCGATACCAATATGTGCAGCTTTCAATGCAGGTCCATCGTTGACTCCGTCACCTGTCATTGCCACGACCTCACCATTTTCTTTGAGCGCTTCGATCACTTTAAGTTTAGCTTCCGGAAACATCCGGGCATAGATATTGATCTCTTTGACTTGTTTTTTTAATTCCGGAATATCCAGTTTAAGCACCTCACTCCCTGTAAGTACTTTTTGATTGTGTTTTAGATGGATCTGATCTGCTATAGCTACGGCTGTTTCTACATAATCACCAGTAATCATTTTTACAGAAATACCTGCATCCTCAAAGGTTTTTATGGTTTGTAAAATATTTTCTTTCGGCGGATCCTGAAAAGCAATGAGGCCCAAAAATTCAAATGTAAATTCCTGTTGGGTGTCCGGCCAGGCTATTCCTTCCCAACTCCCTTTACCCACACCCAATATCCGGTAGCCCAATTTGGCATAGTCCATAGTTTGTGTTTCAATTTTCTTTTTGGCTTCGGCAGATAGTTTACATTGTTGAAGTATCCCTTCCATTGCTCCTTTAGCTGCAATGATGATTTTTCCTGCTTCATTTTTAAATATATGGGTCATGATAGGGGGTTTGCCTCCTATCGGATATTCATGTTCCTGTTTATACTGCGGCCGGAGGTCTTCCGGAGCATGATCGCTGTAAAGTGCATGAATAGCGATTTCCATTGGGTCAAAAGGGGTGGTTTCGCTGGCCCACATGGCATACTCTATCAATTCATCAGGCAATTTTTCTGCGCCATCAGTCTTGAGTGAAGTTGAAGTCGCAGCGTCATACACATAATCGATCTGCATTTTATTTTGTGTCAGGGTCCCTGTTTTATCCACGCCGATCACGGTCGCAGAACCCAGGGTTTCTACATATTGAGGCTGTTTGACTATAATATTATATTTCAGCAAGCGATAAGCGCCTAAGGCTTGAAAGGTGCTGAATGCCACCGGGATTTCCTCCGGCAATATGCTCATCGCCAGTGTCAGCCCTTGTAAAAAGGCTTGCATTAAATCGCCCGACTTAAAATAATTAAATCCTATGACAATGAGGAAAGCCACCCCACCAATCCATACCATATTGCGTACAAACTGCCGGATCTGAAGTTGCAATGGAGTTTTGGCGATGATAATTTCTTTCAGTGATAATCCGATTTTACCAAACTTAGTCTGAACGCCTACTGCTGCGATCTTTACTACAGCGCTGCCACTGGTCACTAAGGTGCCTTTATAAACTTCATTTTGTGTGGTTACATCTTTTGATATGGCAAAAGCTTCCCCTGTAAGTATCGATTCATTTACTGCAAAATCATTGGCCTGCACGAGTCGGCCATCAGCGGGTACGACCTCACCTTCTTCCATCAGGACCAGGTCATCTACAACGATTTCTTCGATGTTTATTTTTTTTTCAAGCCCATCGCGAAAAACTCTTGCCTGGCCGGCTGAGAGTTTTTTTAAAGCCCGGACGGCATTGCGGCTGCGGTATTCCTGAAAAAACGAAATCCCGGAAACAAAAAAAATGGAAACCAACATGATGAACCCTTCCGGATATTGACCAGCAATAAAATAAATGATACAAGCAGCCAGGAGCAGGATAAACATGGGCTCAGTAATCACATCTTTCAATACCTGCAGAAACACCCTGTCTTCCTTAAGTTTTATGGTATTGTCGCCGTGCAGATTTCGGCTGGATATGACTTGTGTTTCTGTCAATCCTGTATGATGTGCGGCAACCCTCATGGTAACAATATAGTATAATTATAAGTAAGAACGAGTTTCAGGCGAGGACGCCTGAAACAACCACGAAACTAAGGTTTCGGCTGGATATGACTTGTGTTTCTGTCAATCGTGTATGATGTGCGGCAACCCTCATGGTAACAATATAGTCTAATTAAGGTTAAGATTTATATTCCTGTCTTAATGAAAGGCTATTCACATTAAATCAGACCTTGAAGGTTCTTACCGAAAATCAAGGACAAACCTTCCAGGTCTCTTTACAGGGTTTCATCCCTCCCTAAACAGGTCTTAGTGTATAAATAAACGCTCTCAAGATTTTAAAACCAACACAGCTTCCTCACTCTCGTTTAATTTTATCGGGGAATTTGTATGGTATGTTTTGATTTTGAATGAATTTAATTCCAGGTTACCCGAAAGCACTTTGAGTTTTACCTGCAGATTTTTACCAACCGGGGAGATTTTTACCGTTCCCCAACTGTAGCCATTGGACCAAAAATGCTGACCGGACGTGACTGTCCATTCCATTGTCTTATTGATTCCAGAGTATCGAAAACCGTTGAGCGCAAGCGGAGCAGCCCAACTGGCCATCGCACGGGCATAGTGGTGGCCGCATTCCGGCTCATCGAATGGATTTCGTTTTTCACCATCGAATCGATTGCGGATACTTTTGATGCATTTTAATCCGGCATCGGTCTGTCCTTCATACAACATGCCTATGGCTGCAGCATATTCAAATCCTGACATGGATTCGGCAAAGTATGGAAAGGGTACTCTGAGTCGCCCCTTTGGCCAGCTTGCCATGATCAGACCAGACTCCTGGTCCATAACATAGGACCGCATATTGTTAAACACCTGATCAAAACGGGGAACAAAATTATTTTTCATTACCGTTTTTAATGCCGTCTGTACATTTTCCTTTTTAGCCAGATAACCTAATCCACAGACGTGGGCCATGTATTGTCCCACCAATTGATCTACCAAACAACCTGAACCCAATTGATAGTCCGGGACTTTTGTATTGACATCCTGAATTACCAGAAATTGTTTGGTCACCGGGTCCGTGATCTTATGTTCGTAATATTCACCGTTAAACAGGTTTTGATCCACCCATTGACTGCCCTGAGTAAAAATCTGATCACATTTATCGGCGAGGTCGGGCTCTTTCATCGCCCTGGCCATAACGGCCACAGCCTTCAGTGCACCGAAATACCAGAATTGCATTTGCGGGTTGGGGCCAAAATAATCCACATCCATGGTATTATGTTGGCGGCCTTCCTCCACGCCGTCTGCATTGGCGTCCCATCCGTCTTTTTTCCATGCATAATGCATCGCCGCTTTGACCTTTGGCCAATGTTTGACCAACCAGCCCTGGTCCCCGGATAGTTGCCATTCCCGGTAAAACCGTAAAATAGAGCCCATCTGCCCGTCTGCCGCAGCGGTATGATCTAAGGTCAGATTTTCTTCTAAGGGGAGACTGACACGGTTCATCATTTTACCGCTGTCTTTGGTCCCATAAACCATTTCAACTTCGCGCATGGATCTGGCCAGATCTCCAAAAAGAAAGGCAGTGGCGTTTTCATAATTCCAGACATGGGTACAATTGCCGTAACAAGACCCCACCTCATCCATAGTCCCTTCCCATCCCATGAGATGTCCTGACGGTAGCCGGAATACTGTCTGAGATCGAAGCGTTGATAGATTAAAGAGGGCTGCCTCTTTAACTACCATGGGGAGATCGCTCTGAATAAATGAATGGACAAAGGATTTGGTTTTTGACTCAAGACTATCCAATAGCATCGCTTCCTTTTCAATTACATCCCAGGCATCCTTATATCTCGTCGTATAATAATTGCCTATGATTTTACCCCGATAACCAAAGGTCCATGCACGGTTCCAATCCAGTCGGTTGGGGAAATGCCAGGTGAGATAAAAGGTAAAGGTCCGGGTAGACCCCGCAGGGATAGTCATTAAACTGGATAAGGAAGCCATGGGATTATGATCCACCAGTTTGTCTTTATCCGTCAGCAGTCCATCTTCACTAAAATCATCCCAAAAATCCAATATCGAATTTTCCCAGTCATTGGGGGTGGAACTTCGGCGATAACTCACCTTGTTTTTATCCGGTGTGGTTAAGGCCATTGTGCCCCAGGCTGATTCATTCTTATCCACACTGTCACTCCACATATAGATACCTTTCACTTCCTGGTTTTCACGAAAAAGATTTTGATTATTTTTTGCTCCATTAAATACCAAATCCCCCTTCCAGTTTCTGGATTGTTTACTGCCATCGATGCCAATAAAGTTTCTCATTGTACCACAGACGGCTACTTCCATGGGGGCCTGGGTCAGATTGGTGACTTCATATTTTAGTATCGCTATAGGTATACTGCTGTTGTCAACATCACCCGGAATAAAAGGGTTAAAGCCCTTGATTTTTATAACAACCGGTAAAAAAGCATCTTTCAGATTAACCTGACCAAAAGGATATGCCGCATCAAAAGAAGCTGAAGAAAACCGGGGCAATCCATGGTGATTTACAGGCCTTCCTTCATAATGCTGATATTCACTGGGGTGGAGAGGACCCAACAGCGCCTTGGTCATCGGGGCTTTCCCTTTAGGTTTGACATAGATGGCAAAAAACGGAGCCTGGTTTCCATCGGTGATCGTGCTGAATTTTTTACCCGGTGTATTCATGATCTCCCAATCTCTCAATTCACCTCTGCCACCCAGGGATACGGCACCTGTACCTATTCCACCAATCGGCAGGGCAATATTTAAAAGATGGTTTTGATCATAATGTTTTAAAATGGGATAGGACTGTGCTTTACCGGGAGACCAATAGCCGGCCAATAAGAACAGAAGTGGAATTGTTGTTTTCATTCCTTACAGATTAGGTTTATAAAAATAGGCTGTATAAGGCTTTACCTGTGAATAAATTAAGTTCGCTGCGAATTAATACGTTGCAACGATGGAGTAAACTGTTTGTTTGTTAAACTCCAGATAAGGATGGATTGGCTATTTAAAAATTTGTTGGGAGAAAAAATAAAGATCGTTTTTCCAAACCTTAAAATCGTGTCCACCTGGTTCGACATGCCAGACATGAGGCACCTGATGTTCTTTCAGGTAAACATGAAGGGCCTGGCTGATATTTATCAAACCATCGCGATCGCCGCACGATATCCAAAGTAATTTAAGTTGAGACGTTACTTCGGCGGGGTTGGGTACTAATTCAGCTGGTGATTTGGTATTGGGTGCTGATGAAAAACCTCCCACATAAGCGAAGGTATTGAGATTGCCCAATCCAAAGTTTAGTGACTGGCCACCTCCCATTGAAAGTCCGGCCAATGCGCGGTTTTCACGGGTATTCAGGGCAGGATAATTCGATTCAATAAAAGGGATCAGATCATTCAGTAAATCTTTTTCAAAGGTGGCAAACGCTTTTACTTTTTCAGGGTCAAATACATTTCCTCCAGATCGGTCATCGGCCATTGCACGTCCATTGGGCAATACCACCAACATCGGTGTAATTTTTTTATCGGCATAAAGATTATCGAGAATCACTTGTGGATGTCCCTGCCGCAACCATTCAAACTCATCTCCGCCAATTCCATGTAACAAATACAACACAGGATAACGTTTTGTTTTATCATAACCTGGAGGAGTGTATACTAAAGCCTTCCGGTTGTTACCGACGGTTTTAGAAGCATATAAAATGGTGTCCAGATTACCTCGAGCCATAAGAACTTTCTTTTGTTCAAATCCTTCTGGGGCTGTTGGAAATGCCGGTTTATCATCTTCCGCAAGCACGATCGGCCGGGACATATTTCGACGGGCAGCTTCAGCACCAGGTGGCGAACCAGGAACAACGCGTGTAGCTACAATTTGAGACGCAGGAAAATCGCCCGGTTTTCGGGTAAAATTTATCTGATTTTCAACAATCTTGCCTGAATAACTTATTTGAATTTGATTACCCTGGAAGTTAACTTTTTCAATAAAACTAAGGAGATCACCAACCAGCTTCAGTTCTTCAAGATCTGTTTTATAATTTTGATCATTGAAAGTGAATGTGGCGTTGCCCCCAAGTTTTCCTTCGATATGATTAAACTCATACGTGTAATTCAAAACACCCATGGGAGCTGTGACTTCGGCCTTCCACTTTCCTGTAATGTCTGGTGTCTGGGCATTAATGGTACAAGCAAAAAGCATAATAGCTGCTCCGGCTAAACATATAAAGTAGTTTGTTTTCATATTTTTTTTACTTTTCCTTACTCCGGTTTATCGGATCGAAATAACCATTGGAGGTTTTATCCATTTAGTTTTGCGGAGTTAATTATATCTTTTGGATTCAATATATAAGTAGCTATCGTACCATCTTTTAATAATTCTACCACCCGGAAGCCCCTATAAGCCGTGCCCCAGGATCCACCCACATGGGCATCAAATACAAAGGGTATACGCCCTTTCATTTTGATACCTTCTTCATCGTGGTCATGCCCGTTAAATACAGCCCGGATATTAGGGTATTGGTTAAAAAGGGTATACAATTCCGGACAATCAACTGCATGTTTGGTGAGTTTGGCAGGATTAATGTGAATAAATATAAATACATGATCCTGCTTGCGATGGGCTTCCAATCTCTCTTTCATCCAATTCAGGTCAGGACAGAGATAGGTTCCTTTTTCATTTGAAGTGGAGGCTATCAGAAAACTGCTGGACTTGATCTTAAAATCCAGATTGACCGGCATATCCCAGGCTGCTTCCCATTCTGAGGGGGTCAACATATCGTGATTGCCCTGGCTGACATAATATTTTACTTGCAGCCGGTCCAATCCAGACCTGGCGCCGGCGCAGTGATTTTTATCATCATGTATAATATCTCCATTGATGACGGCAAAAGCGAACGGATTTTTTTTGTGTTCTTCATTGATGCGATTTACTGCTGTTGAGAGATATTCTTCAAAGGGTGTATTGACTTGGCCATAATGAACATCCGACGCCACTACAAATCGCAGCTTTACTTTATCTTTTGAAAGGGTATCCATGCCAAGCGCATTGGCATGGGTGATTTTGCCACTGGCGGCTAGCAAAAATATGGGTGAAGCTGCCTGAAAAAATTTTCTCCTTTTCATGGTTTTTTTTAGTTCTGTGGAAGAATTAAATATAAAGATATTCCGGCAGAGTTAATTCAGACGTCGCTATCTGATCAGGGCTGAAGTCATGGCTAAAGCCGATGACTCTGTTGATTTTAAACCCCAGGCTGAAGCCTGAGGTTTAAAACATAACTGTCTGGACCAAAGCCAGGTTTGGCTTGACGTAAATTTTATAGTATCAGTATATAAATTCTTGATACATTTTTACTCATTTATATTGTTCCTGGTTAGTATGATATGTTTTCCTATAAGGGTCATATTCCTACGAAATGTATGTGCACCGAAAAAATCCAAAATATTCCGGTAGAGTTTAATTCTGACGTCGATATCTGATCAGGGGTGAAGTCATGGCTAAAGCCG
>Ga0138256_10008005_pt1 | contig 11131 bp, 12 predicted proteins | sample KNB2016incub_MG_FD_105486 | JGI IMG/M metagenome (GOLD analysis project Ga0138256, IMG submission 105486) | Active sludge microbial communities from wastewater in Klosterneuburg, Austria - KNB2014incub_MG | ecosystem: Engineered > WWTP > Activated sludge > Unclassified | place: Austria...
AGCAGCGCCGAGTAGTGGGCGGCAGGGGCCAGAGTGACACTACGCGCCTGTGGGACCAGCTCGTCAAAGCCACTTTTTGTGAAGTCTGTCTCATAGAGCCGGTCCTTGCCCTGACCAAGGCCGACGAGCAGGACTTTTGCAGGCAGAGCCGCGACATTGCCTGGCGTCAAGCCCCAGATGAGCGCAGGGTCAATCGCGACGACCTGCGTGACCCTCGGATCGTGGTATGACGCGTTCCAGGTGGCGGCATCATAGTCCGCCAGTTTGATGCCCGCATTCGCAATGTCTGCACAATGGGTCGAAATGGCCAGTGCTTCGGCGCAGTGTGCGGCATAGGCGTCGCGGTTTGCCGTGGCCCCGCCAAGTGACAGGGCCGTCCAGCCTCCATAGGAAAAACCCGCAGCCACAATCTGGCTTTGATCGAGCTGCCCAGCAAAACGCGGATCTGCCAACAACCAGTCGAGCGCCGCCGAAAGGTCACGGGCCCGCGTGCCATGTTCCAGCCCCGGCCCCAGATCGAAGTCGCGGGTGGTGCTGTTGGGGTGGTCAACCGCCACGACGATGGCCCCGCGCTTCGCCAACCCGACGGCCAGCCAGGCAGAGGAGCGGATATTTCCACCCAGCCCGTGTGAAAAGAGAACGACCGGATGGTTACCCGCCTGCGGCGGGGCGTCGCGCAGAACATCGACGCCCTGAAAAACGGGATTGTCGGCGAAAAGTTCGGGTTCGCCGCCACCGTCCGTCGGATACCAGACAGCCCCTTCAACCGCGCGACCATGCCAAGCCGCATCGAACGAAAGGTCTGACATGCCGGCAAAGGTTTCGGCGAATGCTGCATGGGCAGAGAGAGCGATTGCAGCGAGTGAGGTTAGCGTAAGTTTCATCGACTTGTTCCTTATGTGGGTCTTCGGTAACTGCGTGATGAACGGGCAAAACCTGCGACGCGTCCTGAAACCGGTTTTCGGACGTCAGGAACCGATTTCAGGACGTCATTGCTTCAAGACGAGGGCAAAGGAACGATGCCGACATTTCCGATACCGATCTTTGTGGCGGTGCTGCTGGCCTTTCTGGCGATCTACCTTCTGATGCGGCAGAATCGCGCCGGATGGTTGGCGGTGTTATGTGCCGTCTGCGCGGTTCAGGCTCTGATCATCAGCCTTGTGCAACATTACGGGCTGGGTGCATTGCGCCCCTTGCAACCTGTAACGGCGGCACTGGTGCCTGGCTTGGCTTGGCTGGCGTTCAAGGCGACGGCGGTGCGGCCCGTTACCTTGCGCCGTGACTGGCCTCATATGGCCGGTCCGGCGCTCGTTCTTGCGGCCTTGGTGCTGGCGCCGGTTGGCCTTGATGGGCTGGTCCCTATGCTGTTTGCCGGCTACGGGCTGGCCTTGCTTCTGGCGGTCTTCCGCACGGATGACGGGTTGCCGCAGGCGCGACTGGATACCGGAAAGGTACCCGGACGGATCTGGGCGGCGGTTGGGGCGACTCTGATCGGGTCCGCGTTGAGCGATCTGGCAATCATTGGCGCGCATGGTGCCGGTTTGCCCGGTTGGCAGCCTTGGATTGTCAGTATAGCCACCACGGGGACACTTGTGGTTCTGGGCTGGCTTGTCCTGTCGCCCGGTCTGTTCACCACAGAGGGCGCCACCCCAGAGGCGGCGTTCTACGACGATGCGGCGGCAGAGCAGGATGCGCAGATCATGGCGCGGCTTGACGTGCTGTTGGACGAAACGCGGCTCTATCTTGACCCCGAGCTGACGCTGTTGCGGCTATCGCGGCGGATGGGTCTGCCGGTCAAGACGCTGTCAGCGGCGATAAACCGAACGACGAGTGAAAATGTCTCGCGGCTCATCAATAAGCGGCGGATCAATCATGCCTGTGAACGGCTCGGCGCTGGGGACAACGTGACGGCAGCATGGCTGTCATCGGGCTTCAACACCAAGTCGAACTTCAACCGCGAATTCGTGCGGGTGACGGGCAAGCCGCCAAGCGACTGGCTGTCAGCGCGGGGCTGACTTAGGCAGCCTCTGCCCCGTCGCGGCGGGCGGCTTCCCAGGCGAGCATGGCGCGTTTGACCGGCAAGCCCCAGTGATAGCCGCCAAGCCCGCCGGATTTCCTGAGCGCCCGGTGGCAGGGGATCAGGAAGCTGACCGGGTTGCGCCCGACGGCGGTGCCGACCGCGCGGACCGCCCGGGGATAGCCGGTGACGCGCGCAAGTTCGGAATAGGTCGTGACCTGCCCGGACGGGATGCGCAGAAGTGCTTCCCACACTTTGATCTGGAAAGGCGCGCCGATCATCAGAAGGCGTGCCTCGCCCTGACCGCCAAAGGCAGCGTCGACCCAGGGCCTCAGGCGGTCGGGATCGGCGTGGAAATGCGCGCCGGGCCAGCGGCTGGTCAGGTCGGTGAAAGCGGCCTCGCGCCCGCATTCTTCGGTGAAAGCAAGGCCGCAGAGGCCCCTGTCAGTGCCCATCGCCAGCGCCTCGCCAAAGGGGCTGTCGAACCAGCCATAGGCGACCGACAGACCCGCGCCGCCCTGCGCATAGTCGCCGGGGCTCATCGCTTCCCAGCGCAGGAAGAGATCGTGCAGGCGGCCAGAGCCAGAGAGGCCGGTCTCGGCTGCGGTGTCGAGCATGGTGAAACGGTCGGCCAGAAGCCGTTTGGCATGATCGAGCGTCAGATATTGCTGATAGCGTTTGGGTGACACGCCGACCCAGGCGGAAAAGATGCGCTGGAAATGCGCGGGGCTCATCGACAGGCGGGCGGCGAGCGCGTCCAGCGACAGGGTCTGCCCGCCCGGCGCGTCGATCTCCCGCAGGGCGCGGGCGATGACATTATAGTGGTATTCCTGTTCGGCTGTGCGGGTCTGCATGGCGCTCTCCTTTGTCTGTCAATGTAGAAGGGCGCGCGCCAGCGGGCGACCCGGATTTTGCGGCTTTTTGTTTTTGCTTGCCCGCAAAATTTCATCGGGGCATGAGGGAGTATGGCCCGTCAGCTTCCCTATCACACGATCCGCGAGATCTTTGCCCGCTTTCAGGCGGCGGAGGCCCATCCCAAGGGCGAGCTTCACCATGTGAATGCCTATACGCTTCTGGTGGCGGTGGCCCTGTCGGCGCAGGCGACGGATGCGGGGGTGAACAAGGCAACGAAGACACTGTTCCAGATTGCCGACAGTCCGGAAAAGATGCTGGAGCTGGGCGAGGAGGGCTTGACCGAGCAGATCAAGACCATCGGTCTGTTTCGGCAGAAGGCGAAAAATGTCATCAAGATGAGCCGCCTTCTGGTCGATGAGTTCGGTGGCGAGGTGCCGACATCGCGTGCGGCGCTGCAATCCTTGCCGGGCGTCGGGCGCAAGACGGCAAATGTCGTTCTGAACATGTGGTTTCACCACCCCGCGCAGGCTGTTGATACCCATATCTTTCGTGTTGGCAACCGCACCGGCATTGCGCCGGGCCGCGATGTGGACGCGGTTGAGCGCGCGATCGAAGATCATGTGCCAGCCGAGTTCCAGCAACATGCTCACCACTGGCTGATCCTGCACGGGCGGTATACATGCACGGCGCGCAGCCCCAAATGCCGGGCCTGCCTGATCCGCGACCTTTGTCTTTTCGAGGAGAAGAACCTGTGACCAAACGCTTCGAGGTCGTCGGCATCGGCAATGCCATCGTCGATGTTCTGACCCAGTGCGATGACAATTTCCTCGACTGGATGGGGATCGAGAAGGGCATCATGCAGCTGGTGGACCGCGAACGGGGCGAAATGCTCTATGCGGCGATGAAAGAGCGGACCGAGGCGCCGGGCGGATCGGTTGGCAATACGCTGGCGGGGCTTGGCAATCTGGGGCTGAAGACCGCCTTCGTCGGCAAGGTGAAGGACGATGCGCTGGGCCGGTTCTATGCGAAGTCGCTGGAAGGCGAGGGCACAGCTTTCCCGAACCCGCCCGCGGGCGTTGCGGAACACCCGACCTCGCGCTCGATGATCTTCGTGACGCCGGATGGCGAGCGGTCGATGAACACCTATCTGGGCGCAGGCGCGGATTTCGGGCCGGGCGATCTGGACGAAGGGATCGTGCGTGACAGCGAATATCTGTTCCTTGAAGGGTATCTTTTCGACAAGGACGACGGCAAGGCCGCGTTTCTGAAGGCCGCGCAGTCGTGCCACGAAGGCGGCGGCAAGGCCGGTATTTCGCTGTCAGACCCGTTTTGCGTGGACCGCCACCGCGCCGACTTCCGCAGACTGGTCCGCGACGAGATGGATTATGTGATCGGCAACCAGCATGAATGGTGTTCGCTCTATCAAACCGAGGATCTGGAGGCAGCGCTGCTGCAGGCCAGCGCGGAATGCCCGCTGATCGTCTGCACCCGCTCGGGTGCGGATGTGGTGCTGATTCGGGGCGAGGAACGGGACGAAGTGCCAGTGCGCCGCGTGGTGCCTGTCGATGCGACGGGTGCGGGCGACCAGTTCGCAGCAGGTTTTCTTTATGGTCTGGCCACGGGGCAAAGCCTGAAGGTCGCAGGCCGCATGGGCTGCATTGCGGCGGCAGAGGTGATCAGCCATTTCGGCGCGCGGCCGGAAGCGGATGTGAAGGCGCTCTTCCGGGCCGAAGGGCTGATCTGAGCGCCGCCTGACCGATCGGGCTTGCCCTTTGGGCTGCTGCGCCCCAGTCTGGCGCGGCGCTGCAAGAGGACAAGCCAATGACCAGTCATGCCGAAAAGACCGCCACGTTCGGGGCGCTGCACCGCAAGGGCGCGCCGGTCATCCTTTACAACATCTGGGATCCGGGTAGCGCGAAGGCGGTTGCGGGGGCCGGGGCCGCAGCGCTGGCCACCGGCAGCGCCCCGGTCGCGGCCGCACATGGATTTGCCGATGGCGAGAAGATCCCCTTTGCGCTTATGCTCGACAATCTGGCGCGGATCGTGGCGGCCAGCGACCTGCCAGTGACCTGCGATCTTGAAGCGGGCTTTGGTGCGGACGACGCGGCCATGTCGCGGTCGGTCGCAGCGGTGATCGGCGTGGGCGCGGTGGGCTTCAACTTCGAAGACCAGATCATCGGCACCACGGACTTGCGGCCGGTTGGCGAACAGGCGGCGCGTATTCGCGCGGCGCGGAAGGCGGCGGATGGGGTGGCGAAAGCGGCGTTTCTCAATGCGCGGACCGACATTTTCCTGAAGGTTCCGGCGGCGGATCATCGGGCTGACATGGTCGATGCGGCGGTGGAACGGGCCAAAGCCTATGCCGAGGCTGGGGCGGACGGGTTCTTTGCGCCGGGGCTGGCCGATCCGGAGTTGATCGGGCGGCTTTGCGCGGCGGTCGATCTGCCGGTCAATATCATCGCGCTGCCGAATGTCCCGCCCGCGCCGGTTCTGGCAAGCCTTGGCGTGGCGCGGATCAGCTACGGCCCGGTGCCCTATCGGCGGATGAGTGCCTGGCTGGAGGGCGAGGCGAAGGCGGCGCTTTCCGCACTGTCCTGAATGGGGCCGGTATCCGGTTCCTGCCCGGTGGCGGCAGGCCGGAACCATGGCGGCGGGGACAGGCCCGCGCGGCCCAGCCGCACTTCGGGCTGGCCCGCCTGAACCGCGTCGAGAAAGCGCCGGGCGAGCCGGGAGGCGGTGTCGGGCCGTGCGGTCGTGTGAAGGATGCCCCGGGTCAAGCCAACCGTCGGCCCGCGCGCAAGGTCGAACCTTGCGCCTGCAAAACAAAGCGCTGCGACGAACGGTGCCGGATTGCGGGCCAAAAGTGGCATCAGCCGCTGCGCAATGGCAAGATTTGCCGCACCGTCGCGCGGATCAGCAAGGATCACGCCGGCAAGCCCCGGATGATCGGACCAGATCCATCGCGGAATATCCTCAGGCTCATCGGAGCGCATCTGCACGGCCCCATCGAGCCAGGCGGCAAGACCGGCGAGGGCGGATCGGCGGCGGTCAGTGACCAGCACCTCTGCGCCGCGGCCGACCAGCCAATGAACCAGCGACGGCCCGAGCATGCTCAACGCGCCGACAACCAGGATCTTTCTGCCCGTAAAACGGTCTGCTTCCATGCCGAACATGATTGCCTCTTGCTTGCTCTGCATCCCCGGCAATAATGTGAGCAAAGACTCACATTATCCATTCGCATTCGGGTGAGAGCGTGCAAGGCACTGTGAAACCACGGAAAAAACCGACGCAGGCGCGCAGTCAGGCGACGGTGGAAGCGATTCTTGAAGCGACCACTCGCATTTTGCGCCAGGATGGTCTGGCGGCAGTGAACACCAACCGTGTGGCGGAACTGGCGGGCGTTTCGGTCGGATCGCTCTATCAGTATTTCCCGTCGCGCGAGGCAATCCTGGCCGAACTTGTGCGCCGTCTGCGCCTGTCGATGAGCGGGCGCCTGGCGGCCGCCAGCCGCGCCATGCAGACCCGGCCCCTGACCGAGGCGATCCCGGTGATGATGGCGGCGGCGGTTCACGCCTATGAAACCGAACCGCGCCTGACCGCCGCTCTGGAAGAGGCAGAAGCACGCCTGCCGCGCGACCCGGACGTCATGGCAGGCCGGCGCGCGGTCAAGGAAGCGATGATTGCCTGTCTTGGCCGCCACGGCTTCACCGATCCGGGCGAGGCGGCCATGGATATCGTCGCGATGACGCGGGGAATCGTGATGGCGTCGATTGCCGGTGGCCCGCCTGACTTCGCCTCGGTTCGGCGGCGGATCGAACGGGCGGCGCTGGGCTATCTGGAGGGCTGCCCGCGTGTGGGTCAGTCGCCAAGCTTGGCGTGAACCTCGTCCAGATCGACCTCGCCCAATGGCATCTTGTTGGCCGGATTTTCGAAGTCATATTTGAACAGGACGAAATCCTTTTTGTAGATTTCGTAGATCAGATGCATCGACAGATCGTCGAAATAGGCCTCGACCGGGTGAAGCCGTTTCGGCCCGTGGCCTTCACTTTCGTTGAACTTCGGGATGGCGGCCAGATCGACCGGCACCGGCGTCTTCACGGCATCGAGTACGCCCTGCATGCCTTCGTTGAACTTCTCGGTGAAGAAAATGCGGTCGTAACGCCCGCCATTCACGATGAAGGTGGAGATATGACCCGACATGGCCGACCAGTGGATGTCCGGCTCCATCGGGCGGCGCCAGCGGATTGTGTCGCGCGCAAACAGCAGAAACCGGCGGAAACTGGCGATCTGGTCAAATTCGAAACCGTTGTCGGGGGTGCCGACCTCGATCCCGTACTTCTGCGCCAGCATCGGCACCAGATTGCCGCGATAGCGTTTGCCGTTGCGTTGAATGCCCGCGATCTTGTCGAAGAAGGACGACAGGATGCGGGTATAGGGATTGCGCACGCAGGTGAAGGCGTAACTCTTGTGCCCCTTCACATTGGCTTCGATCAGGGGCTGGCTCGCCTCCTGCGCCCATTTGTGCAGGCCAGATGTGGAATCGTGAATGTCGCCGTCAAAGAAGCGGGCATGATCGGAATAAAACATGATCTGCCCGATGGTGGAGCAGGCACACTTCGGGACGACACGATAGACCAGGCTTTCGCTTTCGGTCATCCAGGTTCCGGGAAATCCCATTCTCGTCTTCCGTTCCGTGCGTCAGGCGCAACAATATCAAAAAACCAAACAATGCAGTAATGCAAAACAAAGACATGCTGTCTTTTCAATGGCAAATCGGGCTAACAGTATGTCTTGGCCAAAAAACCACAAAGAGTAGTCGGCGATGGCGCGCATTGCGTTCATTCTTCTGTGCCACAAGGATCCGGCGGGCGTGATTGCCCAGGCCGAGAAATTCACCTCGGCGGGTGATTTTATCGCGATCCATTTCGACCGGCGCGCCGGGGCCGCCAGCTACAACCAGATCCGCACCGCCCTTGCCGCCAACCCGCGGGTGGCGTTCGCCAAACGGCGCATCAAATGCGGCTGGGGCGAATGGAGCCTTGTGGCCGCCTCGCTTCTGGCGGTGCGCGCCGCCGAGGAGGCCTTTCCCGAAGCCACGCATTTCTACATGCTTTCGGGCGACTGCATGCCGGTCAAGACGGCGGAGTTCATCCATGCAAGGCTCGATCAGGACGATGTTGACTATATCGAGAGCTTCGACTTTTACGAAAGCGGTTGGATCAAGACCGGCATCCAGGAAGAACGACTGATCTACCGGCATTTCTTCAACGAACGCACACAGAAATGGCTCTATTATCGCTCGTTCTGGCTGCAACGCTGGCTGGGGCTGAAACGCGCGATCCCGCAAGACCTGCGCATCATGATCGGCAGCCAGTGGTGGTGCCTGCGCCGCAGGACGGTCGAGGCGGTCTTGCAGTTCTGCGACAAGCGCCCTGATGTTGTCCGGTTCTTCCGCACCACCTGGATCCCGGACGAGACCTTCTTTCAGACGATCGTGCGCCATCTGGTGCCGGGGGCGGAAGTCCGGTCGCGCACGATGACCTTCCTGATGTTCACGGACTATGGCATGCCTGTGACCTTCTATAACGATCACTATGATCTTCTGGTCGGGCAGGATTTCTTCTTCGCCCGCAAGATCAGCGCCGAAGCGCGCGCGCTGAAGGCGCGGTTGTCCGATCTCTTCGGGCAGACCGGCCTGTCCTTCTCCGTCACCGACGAAGGCCGGGCGCTGCACGGTTTCCTGACCGGTCGTGGCCGCGTTGGCCGCCGCTTCGCCCCCCGCATGTGGGAGGCGGGAAGCTCCATCGGTCATGACCGCACGCTCTATGTGATCGCCTGCAAGAAGTGGCATGTGGCCAAACGCCTGACGGCCGCAATCCGCGACCGGGCGGGCCTGCCCGCGGCCGATTATCTGTTCAGCGAGGAGGCAACCGCCCTGCCGTCCCTGGGCGGGTTTGAGACGACGCTGGCCAAGCGGGGCCGACATCGGCGGTCGCTTTTGCGGATGCTTTACGAACATTTCGGCCAGAACCGGCTGGTGATCTGCCTCGATACCGCCGATTTCGACCTGATCCGGGATTTTTATGCCGATCATTGCGAAGTGCGGCTTCTGGAAGTGCAGTGCGATTTTTCCGACGATTACCTGATCGGCCATGCGAGGCGCGTGGGGCTGGCAGGGCAGGCAACGCCGGAAACCACGCTACAGACGCTTCTGCCGACCGTGCGGTTCGACGTGCGCTTTGAAAGCGACCGGATCCGCGACGCGGACTTCAGCCACCTGCACCACATGCGCCAGTCGCAAGGTGCAGAGGATAACGCCCGCGCCCTTGCCGCCTTTCTGTCGATCCCGTTCGAGACGGCGCGCGACATCGCCGCGACCGACCATCTTTTTGCTGACTGAGGTGACACATGCCCTATGCCTATGACGACCAGAACATTTTTGCCCGCATCCTACGCGGCGAGATCCCGAACAAGACGGTGATCGAAAGCACCCATACGCTCGCCTTCCATGACATCCGCCCGCAGGCGGCCGTGCATGTGCTGGTGATCCCGAAAGGGGCTTATGTGAATTTCGATCATTTCGCGACGGAGGCCTCCCCTGAGGAGATCGCCGATCTGCACCGCACCGCGGCCGAGGTCTGCCGGATGCTGGCGCTCACGCCAGGGGCGGGGGGCAAGGGCTACCGCACGATTTCCAATGCGGGCGACCACGGCCATCAGGAAGTGCCGCATTATCATCTGCATATTCTGGCCGGGCGCCCGCTTGGGCCGATGCTGGCGGGCTGAACTGCGGGGCCGACCTTGCCCCCGCCGCGCGCCTGACTATGATGCACGAAATTCCGGCCCGGCCGGACAGGAAAGAGACGGAGTTTGACCATGCCGATCCCGGCGCCCGAGACCGAAGTGATCAATGTCTGGAAAATCGCCTGCGACGGCGGCGAAGGTGCGCTTGGCCATCCGCGCGTCTGGCTGGCGGTGCCACATGACACGGGCGTCGTCGAATGCGGCTATTGCGACAAGAAATATGTCCACGAGAATTTCATCGAAAAGCTGCGCGAGTGAGGCAAGGGGCTGTCTGCCCCCTCTTGCCCCTGGCGGGGCAATTCACCCCCGAGAGTATTTGCACCAAGATGAATGCGCTTTTCATCTTGGCTGAAGTACTCCAGGGGTCCGGGGGCAGTGCCCCCGGCCTTTGCGCCAGGGTTGCGGTCAGGCGGGATAGCGGGCAGTGAGGCGTTTTCGGAAATGGCTTTTGTGGCTGGTGGCCGGGATCGTCGGCCCGGTGGTGCTTTTCCTAGCTGCGTCGATCCTGGGCGGGCTGATTGCCGGGCCGCTGACGCCGGTCGCAGCCGACGAGGCCGGCGCGCGGCGGGTCGTCGGACTGTTGGCGGGACCGATCCACAATGATTTCGTCCTGGCGCTCGACGATGACCTGCGCCGCCGCTTCGCCTTTGCTGCCGAGGGCGATGTACCCATCGACGATCCGGACGCCGCCCTCCTGATCGTTGGCTGGGGCGCGCGGGAGTTCTATACGACGACCGGCACGATGGGTGATATCGCGCCCGGCGTGGTCTGGCGGGCGATGGTGGGCGACCGGTCGGTGATGCGGGTCGATGTCTGGGGGGCATTCGATCCGGAAAGCCTGCCGACCTACCGGGCGCTTCGCCTGACCGACGCGCAATATCAGGCGCTGCTTGAAGGGGTCGAGGCGGGTTTTGCCACCGATCCCGCGACCGGGCGGCCGGTTCTGGTCAAGGCGCCGGGCTTCTATCCGACCGACGCCTTCTTTGCGGGCCGCGAGCGGTTTCACCTTTTCAACACCTGCAATGTCTGGGTCGGCCGCCAGCTGCGCGCGGCGGGCGTGCGCTTCGGCCTCTGGACGCCCGCGACCTGGTCGGTCGACCTGTCGCTCTGGCGCTTCGCGGGGGGCTGAGTGCGCCGCGACGGGTGGCGGGGCGCGGCGAGACGTGGCAGAAAGGGCGCGTCACAGGCAGGAGGGGCAGTCATGGGCACGGGTTTCGGCAAGGGCTGCCATCTGCATCTGATCGACGGATCGGCCTTCATCTTCCGCGCCTATCACGCGCTGCCGCCTCTGACCCGCAAGTCCGACGGTTTGCCGATCGGCGCGGTGGCGGGTTTTTGCAACATGCTCTGGGGGCAGATCCTGGCCAACAAGGGCAAGGACGGGCCGACCCATATCGCGGTGATCTTCGATTATTCGTCGAAGACCTTCCGCGATGACATCTATGACAAATACAA
>Ga0138256_10008008_pt1 | contig 11127 bp, 9 predicted proteins | sample KNB2016incub_MG_FD_105486 | JGI IMG/M metagenome (GOLD analysis project Ga0138256, IMG submission 105486) | Active sludge microbial communities from wastewater in Klosterneuburg, Austria - KNB2014incub_MG | ecosystem: Engineered > WWTP > Activated sludge > Unclassified | place: Austria...
ATCGTCCCAGCCGATCCAGCGCGGGAGCACGGTCGCGGTCGTGGGCTTTTGGTACCACGTGTTCGGGATGTGGAATGCGTAGCTCTTGCCATCGCGGGCCGTCACCTGCATGTCGATCGGCATTTGAAGGGAGCCCACACGGCGCAAGGTGATCGTCTGCCCCTCACTGCGCATGCGTTTGGTGATGCCGGTCACGCGATAGTCGATGCGTTTGTCCGTATCGATCCACTGGTCGAAGAACCAGTTAAGATCGGCACCGCTGCTGCGCATGAAGCTCGCGCGCATGTCCTCGACATAGGGATGGCACATGCGCCACTGGGCGAAGTAGTCCTTCAGGGCTTTTTGGAAGACGCTATCGCCCAAAACGTATTGGAGGTTGTAGAGCATTGTGGCCGTCTTGAAGTAGACATGCCCAAAGCCGCGGCCACGGCCCTCCACATGGGCGAACTCATCGCTGTGGGTGTTGATCGGCGGCAATTCATCGCGTACCGCATCGCGCATGTAGCCGCGGTAAACCTCGCTTTCGCGCACCAGGTCGTATTTCGTGAAGCGGTCCAGATAGCGGTTCTTGGGTCGCTCTTCCACCAACGTATCGCCATCGATATCTTCCAACCCCTGGCTGGTGAGGAACTGGGTGAAGCCTTCGTCCAGCATGGCGCGATAGGTCTCGTTGTTGCCGATCATGCCGAAGAACCAGTTGTGCCCGATCTCGTGAACGAAGAGTCCCCGGTAGTCCGGGTCACTGCCTCCGTCCAGGGTGAGCATGGGATACTCCATGCCATCGCGCGCATCGGCTACGACCATTTTGGGATAAGCGTACATGCCCACGAGTTCGCTGTGCGAGCGGATGGCCTTCGCGCAATAATCCGCCGCGTTCTGCCAGCCGCTCGCGTGCGGTTCCTGCGCCACGGCGACACACTTCACGCCGTTCCATTCCGATTCGCCGATGCGGTAGGTGGGATCGGCGGTGAAAGCGAAGTCATGTGTGTTCTCCGCGTGGTACCTCCACACCTTGCGCACGCCGGGCAGGTATTGGGTGACCACACTTGGCGCTTCGTTCCATGGTTTTTCCTTGAACCGCGTGATGTCCAATTGTTCGCGCAGCGCGAAGGGCAGCACTTCGTTCGGGTTCTGCAACCAGCCGGTCGCTTCCAGTACCATATCGTTCGGCATGTCCAGCGCCACATCGTACGTGCCGAAATCCCCATGGAACTCACTGCCAAGGTGCTGCTGGGTGTCCCAACCCATCTTCCTGTCGTACACCGCGATGCGCGGATACCAATGCACGCCGTCGAAATGCTTGAAGCCCCATGCGTTGAAGAGCTTCATCCGGCGGTAGATGTCGCTCGCCCAATGGGTGCGGAAGGAGAAGTTGAAAGTGACCCGCCCGCCCGGTGGGAGTGCTTCAGGAAGCCAGGCTTTGAGGATCGTATTGTCCAACTCCGTGCGCAGTTCCTGGCCGTGTATTTGAAGGCGCTGGAGGGTGGTGCCGCGTTGCACGGTGTCCTGGCTCGCCCGGCCGTGCTCCTCAAGGTCGGCATAGGACCCCGCGTTGAAAGCGTTCTGGTACAGATGGAAGAACACGAAGCGCAATGTGTCCGGCGAGTTGTTCCAGTAGACCAGGGTGCCTTCGCCATCGAGATGGTCGTGTACCTCGTCCAGCTTCCCGTTCAACGTATAATGCACGTCCTGCTGCCAGTAACCCCAGTAGGGTGGGCGGTTTCTCCAGTAGTGCGGGTTGTCGGCGTTGCGGAACGTGTTCGGTGGGCGCAGCGGATCGAACCGCTGGGCCCGGGAACTGGCGCAAAGAAGCAGGACGATGGTAGCGAGAAGGAGACGCATGGATCGGGACCGCAAAGTACCGAACGCGCGCGGTTACGAACGTGCGATGGGCCGCAGCTCCACGCGGTGGTCATGACGTGCGCGTGAGATGCTGATGTTCAGCTCGTAGCCCACCAAAAGGGCGATCATGTTCAAATAGATCCACAACTGCACTGCGAGGATGGCCCCGATGGAGCCATAAAGAGCATTGTAATCCGTGATATTGGAGAACACGAAGGTGAGCGCCTTGGAAAGAACGAGAATGAGGACGAGTGCGAGGATCGCGCCCGGGGTGATCCAATGGTACCGTTGCCGTGAAGGATCACCGGCGTTGTAGAGCAACCCCAGCATCGCCAGCACCAGTACCATGAGGATGCTCCATTTGGCGGCGAAGAGCCCCAGCACCTCGAGCGAACTGGAGAGGTGGCCGTGCTCGTCCATCCAGGCCACCACGGCGTTGCTGATCGTGAGCACCGGAATGGCGATCATCACTAGGATGGTGAGGGCGAATAAGAGGCCCAGGCTCAACATGCGTTGCTTGAACGGGGTGTGCCAGGTGGTGAGATTGGTACTTCCGCTGAAACCGAGCAGGATCGCGTTCACACTGTTGCTGGCCACATAAACACCTACCACGAAGCTCACGGAGAGCAAGGTGCCGTGTTTCTTAAGCACCAGATCGTGCAAGGTGCTTTCCACGAAAGTGTACACTTCGTAAGGAAGCATGCTCTGGAAGGTGCTGAGCAACTTCGCCTGGAGATCGTCGATGGGGATGTACGGGATGAGCGTGAGCAGGACGATCACCGCCGGGAAGAAGGCCACGAAGAGCTTGAAGGCGATGGCCGAAGCGCGCGTATCCACCCGGCCGGTGGCCAGCGCCTCGAAGAAGAACCGCGAGATGGCGTAAAGACTGAAGCCGCCGAAGCCGGGGAGCCGCACTTGTTTGGACCATCGGACCAGGATGCGGAACGCACGGGAGAAGAGGGCCTTCCGTTTGATCCGTTCCCACATGATGGCTCAAAGGGCTTTGAGGCTCAGGTCAAGGCTGCCTGGGCTATGGGTCAAGGCGCCCACGGAGATGAAGTTCACTCCGCATTCCGCATAGGCGCGCGCGGTATCCAACGTGATGCCGCCGGAAGCCTCCGTGGGGTAATGACCATTGATGAGGTCCACCGCTTTGCGCAGGTCGGGAAGGGCGAAATTGTCAAGCATGATGCGTTGCACACCGCCGAGTACGAGCACCTGTCGCACTTCGTCGAGGGTACGGGTCTCCACCTCGATGGGTAGGTCCAATCCGCGATCGGCGAGGTAGCGGCGTGCGGCTTCTATGGCGTTGGCTATGCCTCCGGCGAAGTCCACATGGTTGTCCTTGATCATCACCATATCGTAAAGCCCGAAGCGGTGGTTCTCGCCGCCTCCTATCAGCACGGCCCATTTCTCCAATGCGCGCATGGTCGGGGTCGTTTTCCGCGTATCCAGCACCCTGCACCCCGTTCCCTCGATGGCGTCGACGAACCGGCGGGTCATGGTCGCGATACCGCTGAGGCGCTGCATGAAATTGAGCAACACCCGTTCGGTGGTGAGCAACGAGCGCACCGGTCCGTTCAGGGTGAAGGCCATATCACCGGGCGCCACGTTGGCACCATCTTCGAGCAATACGCGCAGGTGCAGGTTCGGGTCAGCGTGCGCGCAGATCAGACGGGCCACCTCCACCCCGGCCAGCACGCCGGGTTGCTTCACCAACAGCCGCATGCCGCCGCGCGCGGTGGCGGGGATCGTGCCCAAGGTTGTGTGGTCGCCATCACCGATATCCTCGGCGATGGCCGCGGTGATCAGATCTTCGGTGCCCGCAGGTAGCACGTCAGCGGTCGGTTCGGCCCTCCTCGATGCGGAGCTGTTTCACCTGGAGCACATCGGTCACCTTTTTCAGGAAGAAGGTGACCCGGAAGTAGCCGTTGCGCGTGCGCAGGATGCCGATGTAGTACTGGTCGCCGAACTTGCTGGCGCCTTTGTGCTCGATCACCATGTCCACCGGCGGGTTCTCATCGAAGAAGCGGCGGAGGATCTGCTCCGCTTGGGCCTTGCTGTAGACATCGCCGGTACCGGCCACGGTAAGATCCACGTTCGGGATGAAATGACGGGCCAGTTCCTTCGAATTGCCCGCGCGCAATGCCGCCACCACTTCGTCCTTCACCGAGTCTTGGGCGAGGGCGGGCAGTGCCAGGAAGAGGAACAGGATGGGAACGATCGGCTTCACCGAGCAGGGAGTTCGCATGATCGAGGGGCAATTTCGCAAACATCAGGCCAGTTCAGCATCTTGCACCCGCCCGAATTGTCAACAGGCATACGCGCATGAAGCTCAGGCTCGTCTTGGTCGGAAAGAACGCCCCCGGGCCCCTCGCCCAGGCTTTGGAGGAGATGCTGGAACGGGTTCGACGCAGTGCGCCCGTCGAGGTGCATGTGGTTCCGGAGATCACCTCCGGCGAGGTGGAACACAAGCGCAAGGTGGGCACGCAACGGTTGATGGAAGCGGTGAAGGACGATGCGATGGTGGTACTGTTGGACGAACGCGGCAAGCAGTTCACCTCCGAAGGGTTCGCCGCGCAGGTGGGCCGTTGGCGTGATCAGGGAGCGCGCACGATCACGTTCGTCGTGGGCGGGGCTTATGGGGTGGAGGAGCCACTTCGGCGACGTGCGCAACTGGTGCTGGCGCTTTCCAGCATGACCTTTCCGCATCAATTGGTGCGGGTGTTCCTCGCGGAACAACTATACCGGGCCTTCAGCATCCTGGACGGCCGACCCTACCATCACTGAGCGGGCTTGCGAAAGCCGGCCTTCATGCTGTCGCCCACCTTGAGCAGGTTCAACAAGCCATTGACCAGCGTTTTGGCGAGTTTCAGCCAGGTACTGGACTCGATCCGTTCGCGCAGCACATCGTCCTGAGGGTTGCCGAGGGGCGCGGAGGCCTTGCCCAGGGCGCCGCGCAGCCGCCAGAGATGGACGCCTGTGGTGAGCATCCATTGCTGCCTCAGGCCCGCTGAGCGAGCGAGGCGGCGCAGTGTGCGCGGTGTGAAATAGGATAGATGCTCGGGGTAGTGTACGATGCTCCAGGCGGATCGGGAGAACAGACGACCCATGCAGTTGAAGTTGGGCGTGGTCATGTAGAGCAGACCGCCGGGCCGGAGGATCTTCGCCATGCGGGCGATCTCCTGGCGGGGATGCGCCAGATGTTCGATCACCTCGAACGAGCACACCACATCGAAATGGTCGTCGCCGTAGTGGGACGGGTCGAGAGGGCCTTCGATGATGCGGATGCCCCGGGCCTTGCACGCGGCCACCGCACGATCGCCGTATTCGGTGCCGAAAACCTCCCATCCGCGCAATGCGGCACGCTCCAGGAAAAGGCCTGCACCGCAGCCCACGTCGATCAAGCGGCCGGTCTTGCGGTACCGTTCGAACCGGTCCAGCAGTTCATCGAAGCGGATGGCGGTCACCGGGCTCAGCACGTCGCGCACCGGATAGCCGCGGTAGAAGGCCCGCAGCTCCTCCACACTTGGATCTTGCAGGCAGTAGGCGAAGCCACATGTACGGCATTTCACCAGGTGGTGGTTCTCGAAGCCCGCGACGGAGCGGTGGCCCTTGCTCGCGCAAAGCGGACATTCAGAATGGGCCGAACTCATGCCGGGCGAAAGTAAGGCGGGCCGAAGGCGTGGATCCAAAGGCGATCTTTGGTGCCAGCGATGATCTTCACGGAGTACTACGGGTACGTCACCATCCATTTCTGGGAGTACCTGATGATGTTCGTGCTCTTCGTGCTGATGTACATCTATTTCGCACGGCAGAAGAACCTGCGGATCAAGACCGAGCCGGAATACAAGTACTTCCTGTGGGGCCTTCTGGCCAAGGTTTCCGGGGGCCTCTTTTTCAGCCTCATCTACTTCTACTACTATCAGGGCGGGGATACGATCAGCTACTTCTATTCCGCCGTGGCGTTGGGCAACCTGTTCAAGCAATCGCCATCGGAGTATTTCACCGTGGTGTTCGGGGAAGCCTCCCTGGCGAACAAGCTGAAGTTCACGTTGGAGACCGGCGAGCCGTACTTCTACGTTTACAACGATCCCCGGGCCTACATGGTCACACGGTTGATCAGCCCGCTCACGGTGCTCACAATGAACAGTTACCTGCTCACTACCACATTGGTGTCGAGCGCTTCCTACATCGCGGTGTGGCGGTGCTACCAGACGTTCATCGGATATTTCCCACGGCTGCGACGTGAGTTGGCCATCGCCGTGCTCTTCATGCCGTCCTCGATCTTTTGGGGATCGGCCATACTGAAGGACACCTTCACGTTCGCGGGGGTCTGCTGGTTCTTCCATGGCGTGGACGATCTCTTCTTCCACCGGGAGCGGGTGGTGCGTTCCACCTGGCATGTGATCCTGGGGCTCTTCCTCATGATCGCCATCAAGCCGTACGTGTTCATGGCCATCTTCCCGGTGTGCTTGCTCTGGCTGTCGTATGGCCGTTTGCAGCGTATCCGCAACTCACTGATCAAGTACCTGGTAGTGCCCATGGGCTTTGTGTTCATGGTCTTCATCAGCTTCGTGATCCTTACACAGCTCGGGGAGAGCCTGGACAAGTTCTCGTTGGACAAGGCCCTTGACACCATCCTCACCGCCCAGCAGGACCTGAAGCGTAGTGAGGAGTACGGATCGAACTATTTCGACGTGGGCGAGTTGGACGGCACCTGGACCAATGTGCTGTCCAAGTTCCCGGTCGCCACATGGGCGGCTTTGTTCCGGCCCGACCTCACCGAGTGCAAGAACTTCGTGATGTACCTCGCGGGGCTGGAGAACACGTTCTTGTTGTTCATGTTCCTCCTGATACTTTGGAGGAGCCGCATCGCTCTTTTTCCGGCCTTGGTGATCAAGAACCCCCTGGTGCTGATGTGCGTGGTGTTCGTGCTCACCTACGGTTTCATCACGGGGATCACCACCCCCAACTTCGGCGCCTTGGTGCGGTTCAAGATCCCGTTGATCCCCTTCTTCGTGGCTTCCATGTACATCATGCTGTACCTGTTGAAGGTCCGGCGCGCGACCATCGGCCGTGGCAAACGTTTCCGTTTCGAGGATTACATGTACGGTGACCCGGACCGGCCCAGAGCGTTGAGAAAAGCCGCGGTGGAGGCCAAACGGAAGGCATACATGGCGGCCTGAGCACGTCTGTAGGGATATGACGACCAATACCACGTCCCGGGAGACCGGGGATCGCAAGGACCGGATCGCCATCGTGGTGCTCTGTTGCCATGGCATCGAGGATCCCCTGGTGGCGACGCTTATCCTGGACTACACGCTCCGTCTGCAGCAACGCGATATCGGAGCGGAGGTGCTCTTGATCACAGAGGAACCGCACCGCCGAAAGCTCTCCGCCGAACGTCGCGCGGAACTCGAGCGCGCTGGTATTCTGTGGAGCCCGCTCTGGTACCACCTGTCCGGTGCGCAATTCTTCCAGAAATTCCGCAACCTCTTCCTGCTGGCCTGGCGGGCCTGGTCCTTCGCCCGGAGTTACAGGTACCGCGTGGTGCTGGGTTTTCTGAGCATGACGGGTGCGTACGGCAGCATCCTTCGCATGCTCTGGTTCCATCGCTTCATCGCCATGAACTTCGAGCCGCACAGCCTGTTCATGAAGGAGATGGGCGTATGGGGACCCCGCTCGCTCAAGTACCGGGTGATCCGGTTCTTCGAACGACGTACCATGGCCGTGGCCGATGACTTGATCGCACCGGCCAGCGCTGTGATCGACCATGTGCGGTCCCATCCGCACCGATGCGCCATCCACCTGCAGGGCGTTACCATCGATGTGCGCAAGAGCCAACGCGATCCTGAAATGCGTCGCACCATGCGGGCCCAGCTCGGGTTCGAGGACGCTACGGTACTACTCTATGTAGGCAAGTTCGGGGGGATCTACTACAGCGCTGGGGAATACATGGAATTCATACGCCGGAGCTGCCTGGCGGATCCGCGTGTACATCATCTGCTCATCACCTTCCCGGACCAGATCGCGCTCATCCGCGGCCATGGTGCGTACGCCCAACTCGAACACCGGATCACCCTGCTCGAACCAGTGCCACCGGAGCACTTGCCCGACTACCTATCCGCCGCCGACCTCGGTGTGATCGCGGTGCCACCCACACCATCGCAGGTGTTCCGCTCACCGGTGAAGACCGCGCACTACTGGGCGGCCGGCCTTCCCATCATCATCCCGGAAGGGATCTCGGACGATTGGGCCATTGCGCGCGACCGCGCTATCGGTATCGTGGTGAACGGACTTCCGGACCTGGAAGTGGATGCCTTTCGCTCCGAACTGGATCGCTTCATGGCGGAGCCGAGGAAGGAGTTGATGGAGCGTTGCGTTGGCGCCGCGTTCGAACTGCGTGACACCGGTACAATGGTCGATCTGCTGGAAAAGTTGGTCACTTCCGTCCGATCCGATCGAAGAGCGTCTTGAAGGCTTTGAGCGGCCTACCTGCACGCAAGAAGGACTTGACCATGATCGAACGGCTGCGCATGCGGTACCTCCGCAGATCCTCGGGCGCGGTGATCCCCTGCGCCTCGATCCAGCGGTACACGAAACGGTAGGACCGCCAGAGCCCATCAAGATCGCTCATGGAGCTGTGCCCGGTGCGTCTGTATATCAGTACGGTATCGAGGGTATAGCGGTAGGTACGGCCCGGGCTGTACTCCAGGCAGAACAGCATGTCCTCCATGTGGGAGGTCTCCTCGTTGAAGCGCAGCGTGGCTCCGGGTCGCCACCGCACCATCCATGTGATCCCGGCGAAGCAGCTCCCGGTCAGGCGGACCAGTTCAGCGAAGGGCTGACCGGTGAAGGTGGGCACGTACTCCTTGAGCCGCACGCGCAGGTCCTTGTCCATTTGTACCACCCGTCCGTCCACCATGTCCGTATCCGGATAGCGTTGGAAGATCGCGATGCGTGAACCGATGCTATTCGCGGGCAGCACGTCGTCCGAATCCAGGAAGCAGACGAATTCGCCGCGCACATGAGCGAGCCCTTTGTTGCGGGCGTTCCCGATCCCCCCGTTGGCCTGGTGGAAGACCTCGATCCGTGGGTCGTGGTAACGCAGTAGGATCTCCGCGGTCCGATCGCGACTACCATCGTTCACCACCAGGAGTTGCCAGTTCGTATGGCTCTGAGCGATGACGGACGCGATCGCCTCTTCGATGTAATGCTCCGAGTTGTAAGCGGGCATGATGATCGAGACGAGCGGTTCCATTGCGTGCGTCCAAAAGTAGCGGCCCGTGCGTCCGCGGACTAGACAATGACCTTCGTGCGGCGGCCGCTCACGGCGCGAATGACGGTGGCGAAGCGCTCGGCCATCACACTGCTGTGCATACTGCGGATGAAGTCCGCGTCCGGTCGGAGTTCGATGCCACCGTGGAGCATCCGTTCAATTACCAGGACCGATGCGGAGAGATCGTCCGGTGGGCAAAGCAAACCGAGGCCGGACCGCTGGAGGATGCGCTTCTGCGCTCCTTCGCTCACGAAGGCGAGGATCGGCCGCAACGCCTGGAAGTACTCAAAGGTCTTGCCGGCGATGCTATAGTCCTGACCGCCGATCACTTTGCTGGACGTGATCAACAACGCGTCGCATCGGGCCTGCAACGCGAGCGCTTCGCGGTGGCCAAGGCGGCCGTGGAACACAACGAGATCCATTAGGCCGTGCTCCTGTACCATGTCCCGCAACCACGCGGGCACATGCCCGGCCAGTTCGATCCGCACAAGACCGGCGAGCTCCGGGCGCTTCATGCGCAGCGCGGCCAGCGCCTTGAAGAAGAAGTGTGGCGAACGATAGCGCCAATCCTCTTTACGCGGAGCATACTGCAGGAACTGATGCGGCTTCTTCCGGTACCACGGCGAGAACATCAACGCGCGCTGATAGGGCGTGTAGTAGAAGCTGCCCACGTACCCGATGCGCAAGGGTTCGGCGACGGTCGGGGTCCGCATTGTGATCCGCTCCGGTATTTCGGGCACATCGCCAGCGTACGAATTCGTGATCAGGTGGAAGCGATCGGCCGCGATATGCGGGTGAAGGGACTTGAGATCGGTGATCGTTTGATCACTGGTGGCGACGATGGCGTCCGCGCTTTCCAGCGCCAGGCGTTCTTCACGCAAAGTGAGGCGATAGTGCAGGTAGGAGGCGTAGGGCGTCACGATCCAGTGGCTCCAACCGTCGCGCAGGTCCAGGATGAAGGGAAGTCCGAGGTCTTTGGCGATACGCGCGCAGGGCCGTGCCAAACTGAAGGGTGGTGCGGTGAGCAGGATGGCGTCCAACCGGTGCTCGCGATGGATCCGTTCGATCGTCGGCCGCAGGTGGTGCATCCAACGCCGTGCGGCGGGGTCCACAATGTGCAAGTAGTACGTAGCGTGCAGATCGTACGTCGGGCCTTTGGGATCGAGCGGTGTGCGCACCACCGTCATGCGTTCGTCGCTGTCGCCGCCCAGCGATGGATCGATGTTGCCTTCGCCGTGCCCCGAGGCCTCCGGTGTCACCACGATCGGCCGGATACCCGAGCGCAGCAGATGGCTCGCGATCCTGTATGGCCGGTGCGAACCGCTCGAGTTGAGTGGCGGGAACTCGTACGCGATCAGCAGCACGTTCATCGAGCGGGGACGGTCTCGTTCATGCGACGGCAAGGATAGGGAGCCATCATCACATCCCGGGGAACCAGGTACCCGTGGTCCAGAAGCGCATCAATGCGAACAGCACATCCAGCGCCGACAGGATGGCGAGCATGCGGAGCACCGGACGCATCCAAGGCACGCCGGCGTTCCGCAGCAGCATCGCCATGTAGAACAGATAGGCCGCGGTGCTCACCACGGTGAACGCGAGCACGATGGCATCCGCCGTCCCGAACATGCGCTCGGCGCCGAAGGCCGCGATGGCACGACCCGCGAGCATGACCAGTTGGAAGATGAGCAGATAGTGCTGCCGCTTCTTCACCAGCATCACCGAGGTGAGGGGTTCGCTCACCAGACGGAACAGGAAGAAGTGGCCCATGTAAGCCGTGTAGATCCCGGACACTAACCAGGCATCGCCCAGCACCCATTGGAAGATCACATCGCTGAAGAAGGTGATGGCCGCGAAGGGGACCACCCCGATCATCATCAACCGGTTGAACACCCCGATCGTGATCCGGGGCAGGTCGTGCGGTTTGTCGTGCTGGCTCTCCGCGATGCGCTGCTGGAACACCACGCCGAGGCTGTACCCGAAGAGGCGCAAGGGCATCAGCAGCA
>Ga0138256_10008009_pt1 | contig 11126 bp, 18 predicted proteins | sample KNB2016incub_MG_FD_105486 | JGI IMG/M metagenome (GOLD analysis project Ga0138256, IMG submission 105486) | Active sludge microbial communities from wastewater in Klosterneuburg, Austria - KNB2014incub_MG | ecosystem: Engineered > WWTP > Activated sludge > Unclassified | place: Austria...
CACCGCCTCTTAAATCATGGCGTGCCGCGCCTAATAATGAGACGTTGTTAAATGATGTAATAACATTAGAGTCATCTAGTTTCGTCTTAACGTCAAATCCTTTAAGCTTTCTTACGTCTCCCAGGATATAATCTTTTTTAGCAAAGCCAACAAAAAAAACGCCGCTATCCTCAATCTTAAGCGCTCCCAATACTCCAGGAGCAACAAACGCCTTAAGGCGATCTGCGCCCGCCGCGTTTAGGATTAAGCTATCTGTATCCATGTAATAAACGTTCTCAATGCCAGCCATACGCCTTAAATCAAATAGTTTTCCGCGTGCGTAATCTGTAATGTGTGAAGCTATCGCATAGGACGTGTAGCGCGCTTCGCCACGTTGATATATAAATAGGATTGAACCGCCCGCGTGTAGTTCTTTCCATTCTTCACCTGTCTTTGCGTCAAATGCGTCATATATGCAGAATTCGTTTATATCTGCATCGCCTATTCGCTTTGTTTCTGTTTTCCTTTGACCAAATTTTCCATAGAGCGTATTATTAATTGACTTATAAAACATCTCACGCGCCGCGTCACCTTCAGCATGTGCGTTTAATCTGCGTCCGTAAATTTCTGTTATGAAGTCTTTAAATATCGGCTCACCCATATAAACAGACATCCACTCTACACCGACGATATGACCACGTTCCAGGGCGTATTTAAGCATACTTGTGGTTAATGTCGATGTAAATTCTCCCAGGGGATAAGTTGTAAACGTACCATACTTTAACGGATAAACTGCTTCGTCGGTTTTTATATTAACCCTGGCGATGACTAGATAACCGTTTAAGTATCTCTCTAAAATTCCTGCATTCACCTGGCCAGCGAATTCTATTAACTGGATGGGAAATGAATGTTCAAGCATCACCGAAGGATACATTGAGTTAACATCAAGCTTAAATAATTCAGGGTCGCCAGGCTGCACAAGTTTTGATAATGTAGTGTAACCGCCTGTATAAGCTGATCTCTCAAACTCCACGACTTCTAATTTATGGCTTACCATGATTTTAGACTTCATAAATGAATGCCTGTAAATTGAGTGAGAGAGCGACGAAGCGGTTAACTTAAAAGACCCTAAACCGCTTAAGACAGTCTCGGAAATCATACGCTTAACCGCCTCAAAAATAATTAACGCATCCTGGCGACAATGCGCCGCCAGTTCTTCGTTTGTGGCTGTGTTGAAATCTACATCTATTTTAGGAACGCCCACAGATGACGCTATCTTATCCAGGGAGACGGGAAAATAATTCATAGTATCAACGATCACCAAGCGGCGCTTATCGTTTGAAAACCTCATAACCGTAGTGGTAAATTTTGAGTAGATAGATTGAAGGGTGAAGTCAAGCAGCGGTAAAAATCTGAACCCTTCCAGGACAAGAAAATCAAAGGTCACATTGTGCGCGAAAATATGCACCGTCTCACGAAGCTTAATCTGACTGTCTACCCATTGCCAGAAGTCGAATGAATTCGTGAATGAATACTCTTTTACTTGTTCGCGGCGCTTTGATCTCGGACGCTCCCAAAGGAAAGCATGACCTAATTTAATAACATGCTTGACAGTAGAACCGCCCGCGCTTTCTTGTGTACTTTCTGTGTCCAGGAAGATCATTTTATTCGGCGCGTTAACCCGCTTCGTTTTAGGTATCGTTAAGCGTTCGGGTATCTTGTATTCCTTCTTTTCAGGCATGGCGTTTTATCTCACATTCCTATAATAGTGTATTTGTGTTTCACCGTAAACTTCTTGCACTTGCCCGTAAGTATTCTCGATAGTTTGACGACGAATTCCCCAATCATCCAGGACGTTAGATTGTGAAGGCGCATCGTTATAATATAAAGTAGTATACCCTTTCTTAATCTCTAGGGCGTTCGTGTCATAATATTCGTACTCAACAACCGCACGATAGTTGTATGATATATCGCCCGACCATGTACGCATTAATTTATCAGGCACAGGATCATAAGGGTCTAAACTGCGCACCGTGGCCGCGCCTATGCCCTCTAAACGAATTCTATTAATGTCCTGAAACATCGTTTGATTACGATAGGACATGTCATTTAGCTTGAAGAAATCTACAATCTGACTATTAGAAAAACCTTCCTCAATCATCCCTGAAATATATTGTATGGCTTGCCCTCTATTACCTTTGTATTGAGATGCCATATAACCGCCTTAATGATTACCTTGCCAGGTCATAAAACACTGGCAAGGTAAAGAAAAATAGTTTTATCGTCCCTGGTTAGGTATACTTAATCAATTGGTCTTCATCCAAATTCCATGAAGATTTGACGAAGGATAAAACCGCGTCCCGCGTCTTTGATATGTTAATCATGCACGTTTCCAAATACTGCGCGTATTCTTCATGTGTCACGTTCGCCGCCGCCGCCCGCGCCTCTTTTTCTTCGTCTGGAAGGGCATTAAAGGTATCTGCTTGTTCTTTGAATTGCTTGTAGACTTCGTGAATATCCAGAACCGCCGCCGCCAAATGATTAACAGCCTGTCCCATGTTTCGCTTCATGTCGTCGCGCTTTGATCTTGGCATTTTTGATCTCCTCTTATTTGTGCCATACGCCCATAGATTTTAGGTTATCCAGGTGCGAGTAAAAATCATCGAATACAGCAATTAGGCGCTTAACCCTTGCGCCCCATAGTTCACCATTTCCGCACTTAGAAACATCAACAAGGTAATCAACTGCTACCCTGGCATTCTCAACGCGTGTTAATGTTTCTTCGTTGTGTTGGATTGATCTGTTTGCATCTTCAGGAGGATAGTTATCCATATTTGAAACAACATAACTATTAATCTCTATCAACGCCTTAAAGACATAGTTAAAATGCTTCAATGCTACCCCCCTAAATTTAGGTTCGATCTTAGCAAACAGCATGATTAAGATTGTCGTTAGCGATAACAATTCTTTGGATAACTTATCATCAAACTTTTTGAACACAATTCACCTCTTATGAGTTCAGGGTTTAGCCTGGGGACGCTAAACCCTGAACAAGATTACAACATTGATCTATTCGCGATAGGGTAAACACTTAGCCGCGAATTCAGGAAACAACGCCCGCGCCGTACTTTCGGGCAAAGCCTCACCAAACGCTAATACCATGTGAAAGTCGTAATATGTATCGCTTTTCATGGCACACCATGTACCATCTTCACGCTCTACCGCAATAGCGGCAATGTGAGCACGTTCGGCAATGGGTGAAATGCTAACTGGTTTTGTTTTTTGTTTTGGGGTCATGGCGATCACTCAAAAATATAATATGAGTTCTTGCCAGGTTCAGGCGCGGACATTGCCAGGGTGACAAGAACAGGATTTGTGAAACCAGAGCGGGCGTATGCCATGAGGAAATCAACACACACCTTACCGCCAATTACAACGGTTTTGAGTTCTTCCTCACCCGTCACGCGGATTGTACAGAAGTAAGCAGCGCCGCCGCCCTCAAAGGCAGAGTTAAACGGTTTTGCCTGGTAGATGGTAAATTGCTTTCCTACCAATTCAGACGCGGACACAGGGAGTAACCCGCCGCCCGTCGCCTCATTTGCTTCTGCGTATGACACAGGCTTTGCGGCAGGATTTGCGATAACGTAATCCTGGAAAGCTTTTCTAGTATTTGAGGGTAAATTTGAGTTCATGGTATTTGTTCCTTTTTTGGTTGATTAGAATAGGGTTAACTGTTTACGTTCTTTCTTTAGTTCCTGGGCAACTTCTTCTTCACGTTTATTTACTTTTTCTTGTACCTCCTTTAATCTTTGATTTGATAATAACGAACACACAAAACACTTCTGCGGTAGAACCGTCAAAGTGAGATTGTCAAAGGTCTGTATGCTTTCACGGCATAAGGAAATCGCGGTATTAATGGAAGGGTTACGGGCAATAAAGAAATGTCCAATGCCGCGACTGCCTTTAAAATCAGCCCATGCGCCAGTACTGCGTAATTGATCTTCCATGCGCTTTAAGTAATCAGGGTTTAGGTCGATTGTTTCGTTATCCATGACTGCACCTTTATCCTATATCTGTTAACGTAATCTCTACGCTAACAATTGCTTCAAACTTATAATAATTGCTGAATTGCGGCTTATTAGATTTGTATATATGAGGAATTACGATCTCGACAGAAACAATATGATCTGTGTCCGCATTATTGCTAATACCTAGCGCGTCTAATTTTTCAATCACCTGGACATATGCACTAGAACGTATCAATTGAGCGGCTAAACGCTTACCACCAGAAGTAATTACCATTACAGGCAAATCAAACGGTTTATTCTTCATATGACTTATCTCCTTACTTCTGTTTATACACCAAAAATGCGGAGTAGTCAATAGCTAAATTAATCTTCTTCTTCTTCTTCGTCGTCGTCGTCGTCGCTGCGATCTGGTATCACAATCACGCCAGCATAGCGCCGCGTGACCCTGGCCACACGCGCTTTCCTGATTTGCTTCGTCATTGCCTCAATTGCCTGGTTTAACTTATCGTCCATCTCTTGCGCTTCGTCGTATGTCATGCTAGACCTCTTTCTCGTTCTCTGCTTTATCCTCTACCGCCTCACGCACAAGCAAATCAACTGCGCGATCATTGTACTTAAGCGCCTTAAGCGCCTCTCTTAATTCGCTTTCGGTGATTATATCTTTCTGGAATAGCCGCCGCGCGTCAGCCTGGGACAGTCCTTTGATCTCTGTTTCTAATTGTCTATCCCATGCCAAGAGATAGCGGTTATATGATTTGTCAGTTAATCCCGCCGCGCTTAATTCAGACTGCGCCGCTATACGGTTAATCTTTCCTGCAATATACTTTTCCTTAACATAGTTTATTGCATCAACACGCGCCGCCTTTGAAATATCGAAGTCAGCACGCTTAAGTATTTGCTCGGCTTCAGCGCTATCGTATCCCATTTTTACCAGGTTAGAAGCAGTAGCGCCGCGATCTGATAAACCATCAACGTACAGCCCAACAATGTCGCCGCGTGTTAGGTCTTTTTCGTCCTGGCTTATACCCTGCTCTGCAAATTGGGTTAATATCTCGGCTTTTTCTTCGTCGTATCCCTGGTCAAGATAATTCTTTTTCGCATCGTCGCGGGTAATTAATCCAGCCTGCAACAAGCGCCGAACATCTACACGCGTATAAGGATTGTATGAAATCTTCATTAACTTATCACGCCAGAATGTAGGGTAATCGCTTGCCTTAAGTAATCCGTCTAAATCATCCCTGGTAATTTGCCCTCGATGAAGCATTTCATAGCCCTGTGTAGGGCTAGGGAGCGTCCAATGCGCCCGCCAGTATTTATTACCAAAGAACGGGTCAAGCCCTACCTTAAGTAGATACTTGTCCAGGTCTTTAGGATAATCCGCGTCATATCCGTACTTTGCAACCGTGGCTTCGTCGAACGCCTCACGCACCATAAAGCGAATCAAGTCCTGTACTGGCGGTGTCTGTGTTGCCAGGTTTAGATAGTATTCATCATAGAATGTTGGAATACCTAAGCGCCTTAACCCTAACTTGAATTCGGGTTCATTTATTAGACCGCGCCGATAAAACTCTAATAACTCTCCTGGCGGCGCATGGTTTAGCGCCATAGCCTGAACAACACTAGCGCCCGTTTTCTCGAAACCGTGCGACTTCATAATGCCGTCATACAATTCTTGTGAGATTAACCCGCGTGCCTGTGCTAGTGCTATCGTTTCAGGGTTTATAAGCTGATAGGGTTGAAACTGCGCTACCTGGTGAGTAATCATTTGAGACATAGGGACAAGCGCCGCACTTAGAAGTTGATAACCCGCCGCTACCGCGATCACTCCAACGCCAATCGCGCCCGCTTCGCCCGTTTCTTTTTTTACATTCTCCAGGCTTTGCTTAAGCCATGACGGTAAACCCTGCACCTTAAGCGTTTCATCTATGATAGGCGTAAACATTCGCATCATGCCAGGTTTTAATATTTTCATGCTTGCGTCAAAGACATGCACCGCGATCTCTGCGAACCATGACCAACCCCACATGATTAAACCCTGTAATACTCTTAGGAATACTTTTTCTATCTTCGTCCCTAGACTATCGCCCGCGCTCCATACTGGAGATTGAGCGGGTGGATTAGGCGCTTCGTTTTTGAATAACTTTTCAGCCATGATTTAACCTCACGTTAGAACATTTTGTTAATGATGTTTTCTGCAATCTTCGCCAATCGCGCACCGTATAAATCCATAAATCGTTCAAACCCTTGAACGACTTTATCCAGGATGAATTTATCAGGGTCACGAAGGAAATCGTTAAGCCCTGGGGATATATTCGCGAACTCACTTCTTAACCATCCTTTAGGGTCTGTTAAGAAGTATCTTAAATCTGGCACAAATTGCGCCAGTTTATCTATTATAAAATTCCTGGGTGAATTGCGAAGCGTGATTAACTCGCCTAATGTCGAATTAATTGCCGCCGCTATGAATGACGAAGGATTTGTTATAAACGAATACGTTAATCCCGTGGCAGAAGTCAAGACGTTTATAATCGTTTGTGTTAAGTTGTTGTCAAGATCATTAAGCCTGGGGAAATATTGCCGAATACCAGAACGAATAAACCAACCAGTATCCCGGGCAATTCCTAATAACACATCCGCATAATATATGATTTGCATTAAATCAGGATTTGACGATACCCTGGAAAGTATATCAGCCCTAAAACGTAGGTAATCGTCTGCGGCTTCTGCAACACGTGACGCAACAAAGCCAATATAGGCAGATAGCGAAGCGGCATATGGATATATATAAGCGCCTAACAGGTAAACGCCGTTTATCTTAACCGCCATTGAATAGATAACGCTTCGCACATCGTAGACGATTTCTGACAATGCACGAAGCGTGTAATATAAATCCATCGGCTAAACCTATCCAGGCAGCGAACGCGGCGCACCCTTATTTATATCAACAACAGCGCCCCACTCATCCCCCAATTGAGAAGCTTGCTCCTCCAGGGTCGCGATTTCGGACGCGGGCATTTTGTCAATGCGGATTGTGATAGTGAGAGAATACTCACGCTCTTTTTGATCTGTGCTAGTCGCCATTTGTTACCGCCTTTGAGAAAGTGCTTGCGGTTTTGCGAACGCCAGAATTGAAACCGACCTTCGACCCCATCCAGAAACCAATCACCCAAATTGTAAGCTGCATGAGGTCAGCAGGAATTGCCCTGCCAGATAACCACATAAAGCAAACGGTAAACACTAAGACAATAGTGATTAACGCCTGGGTGATAATGCTTTGCTCGAATAGTTCCCAAAATCTTTGCATAACTCAATTCTCCTTTTGAATATGATTTTACGGCTCATCACCCGTAATTATAACATGGGATAAGTACCACGGTAAAATATTCCCGCCTCCTTGCCCTAATGCCTGAATATGTAGATATAAACGCCCTGCATCATACACGCTTGAACCCGTCAATTCATAATCCGACAAGTCTATCTCTTTAGCGCCAATAATTGCCCGTATCCATTGCCTTTCCTCAATATCTACCACAAACTTAACAGATACCCATTGATTCCAAAGTTGTGAGATTGTAGGCGGTGTATAAATCGTATGATCTCCGTCAGACGCAGTTATCTTAAAAGTGTACGTCCCTGGTGTAACAGTAAACCGTCCCGCCGCCTCTACACCATTAATATATGTTGCGTTTAGATTGAACGTTAATTCAGAATTGTTAACCGTTGATCTTATGAATGTTTCAAGTCCTATTCGTTTCGTACCCGCTAATAATACACTTGTTCTTATGTTCGTAAAACCAGCAGAAGCAACAGGGTCAAGCTTAACGGGAGCATATGCGCCAATCTGGTAATCTATTGCATAATCATATGCCGCCTTTATACCGCCGCCGCCATTGTTTCGATACCACCTATTTAACCCGCTTGAAAAATCATCACGCCAGGCAACCCGCCCGCGACCATCCACGCGATTATGTCCAACAAGCGCCGCGACGATCTCGGAGTTATCCGTCACCGATACCGCTACTTGATTATTATTATTGCCATAATCTGGCGTTCCTCTTGCCATTTTATAACATCCTTTTACAACGTGTAAATATGCTCTGCGATGTAATCAACAGTTACATCGTCATTTAATGTTGCACCATTAACCAACACGCCCATTGTCCATGAAGGTGCTAGCAACAAATCTAAATAAGTTGCATAAATGGACGATGATATAATTCCTCTGTGGTCGTTTATAAATATGTAATTTGTCCCATTATTTATAAACGGATACAGTATCACACCAGCAACAGTACCAACGTAAAATGTAGACAATACTCTAAGTCTCCAGTATTGATTAGCGGGTATTGTTAGAACGACATTATAAGACGAGCCAGCCGGTAATGCTAAATTTGAACCTCTCCCGCTTTTTGGAATAGGATATGAAATACTTGGCGAAACAGGAGATATAACAATTTTACCGTTTGCGTCTACCGCCAACGGCTTAGATAAACTGTTTTCATCAATTCCCAACATAACCATATTAACCGCCTTGTAACGTGTTTAAGAATGAAAGCATAGCAGGAGTTAGAGCGGCTTTATTACCCGACATCTCAAACCCTAGCCAGATTGTATGATTATAAGTATCGTCCAGGTTGTAGCCTTGCAATATGATCTCGTATGGCTCGTTCTTGATCTGGTGAGAGAATGCGAAGTTAAGTACTGCATTGTCAGAACGCAACCAGACCCCATCTGGCAATGGGAATACCTGTCTAATTGATCTGTAAACCTGAACGCCAGCCAGCCCCGAACACCCTCTAGGGAATTCAACCCAAAGCCTATTTATAATTCCAATGGGTAAACTCATTGTATAGGTTAATGGGTTTTCTTTCGTCGTGTTCTTTGGTATCTCCAGATAATGAAAAAACGGGATAGAGAAATCAGGGTTACTTAAATCGGATTGAACGCTAGCAAATTCAGATTTGCTAGCGTTCTTCGTATTCCGTGCGGCGCTCTTGCTGCTATTTGTCGCCATGCTCAACCAGGTATGATGACACGTCAGCAGTAGGAACAACAGTTAACCCGTCAGGACAAGGAACGTCATCAAAAAAATATTGTGCCGTTTCGCTCTGCGGCGCTTTCAGCGTCACAAGCGGCGGCGCTGAGGTGTCACTTCCTGCGTATATGGAAACCGCACCAGATACACCCGCGCCAGAAGTGATTAACACCGACTTTAAAAAAGTCGGTGTTAATACCTTGTTTGAATTAGTAGCGCCAATAAGCTGCGCCATTGCTTACCCTATTACTCGCACTTCTTGTGTAGAAATGCGAACGTCCGCGCCTGCTCCGCCCTGAGTGAGCGTTAAGCGCACCTGGTCGAATTCGGAAGTATTCAGGATGGATTGTTCACCCAAACCCGCGAAGTCAAGAATAACCGCGTGACTTAAGCCTTCGCCCTTCACCTGCAACATGGTAGCGCGTGCGGTAGCGTCAGCGGTTAGATCTTCTGCACCCGCTGTGAGTTTTCCCGTACTACCTTCGATTGTCAGCGCGTCGCCAGTGATGGAGGTCACGCGACGGAATGAAATAAGATCATTTGCAAGTGTGTAAACGAATTTCTCGCTTACGCCTACGTGCTGAATACGTGAAACCTTTGAGTTAATTACATCGGTATCAGCGCAAAAAGCGACGATGTTTTCTTCGTGAACAACCCAATTAGAATAGGAGTTCAAATCGCGAAGATCATTCCAGGCAATGTTATACGGCACGCGTTCTTCGTTGTTCAGGTCAAACTTAACCCGCGTAACGTCCGTACCGTCATCAATGGCGGCTTCGTAGCCGTATACCATGACTTGACGAAGCAGATTACCACGCGGGATTAAGGTCTGGTCATCTCCCGAAGCGGCAGAAGTGAACGCCCGCACCGTCTTATGTGATAACGTACCGCGATAATCGCCAGGAGCGCCGCCCATTGTCATATCAGCAAATACGCTGATTGTCACCGTACCAGTCGCGAAGGAAGTTACCGCGATTGTCGGAGAGTACTTAACGCGTACCTCAAGATCAGAGAGACGCGCACAAGGAAGGAAGTAATCAGGGTCGAAAGGCATACGCCCAAAGTGAATGGGGAAAAGCATTTCCTGGACAGCGCCCGCTGTTTCATTTCTGATTTGCGGCACATTGATACCAGTTACCCACAAATTCCAGCGCTTAATCTCGGCAGGAGTGAGAGAAAATAGAACGTCTGAACCGTTTGCGACGACTTCAATTCGATCTACAACATCCTCAACGCTTTGATTTTTTGCGCTTGTTGCACCGTTTGTTACCTTCACCTTAACAAACAAGGTGTGAAGATAATTCGACAGCGGAAGCTTAACGATCTTTGTTGCATCGTCAGAAGATTGTACTTCGTTATCAAGAACAACCCGACGAAAAGCCCATGCAGAATTCATAGTATGTACCACCTATTCAAAAAGAATTTGGATAGGTAAATCCCTTAACGGGATTTACCTTTGCGGAAGTTCGCCATGCCGCGAATTTGAGCGGTAGCGCGTGCGATGCTATCTTCCAAAGTCAAATCAGGCATGGATGAAATCTTCGCGGAAAGATCAGCCTGGAAGGGGATGAGCTCAGCATAGAATGAAATCATTTTATCCTTCGCGCCAGCGATACCAGCGGCAACACGTTGCGCGCCTTTTTCTTTCATGGAAGTTTTCCACTGGTCAAGAGAGACAGCACGCAAACCGCGCTCCCATTTTCCAGAATTGACAGACTCATTCCAGCGGGCAATTAGTTTGTCTTTTTTCGACGCGGCTTGTTCAGTCGGTGAAGTTGTGACGTTATCAACGCCCTTAATCATGTCCTGGACTGCGGCAGTCGTTCGACGAGCATGTTTTTCGGCGAGTTCTTGCGGTGTAAATTTAGCCATTTCTTAAATCTCCTTTTATGATGATGAAATTTTGTATCAGCCTAACGACTGAATTAATAAATAGCATAGCACCAAAAATAAAAATAGTAAATAATTTCATGCCTCAAAAAAGTGGAGTGATAAAAAGTAAATAGGGTACTGTACCCGCAAAACTGGCGAAGATAAACAATGAAAAAATAATAATTACAACGACATGAATTAACAAGATAACA
>Ga0138256_10008010_pt1 | contig 11126 bp, 15 predicted proteins | sample KNB2016incub_MG_FD_105486 | JGI IMG/M metagenome (GOLD analysis project Ga0138256, IMG submission 105486) | Active sludge microbial communities from wastewater in Klosterneuburg, Austria - KNB2014incub_MG | ecosystem: Engineered > WWTP > Activated sludge > Unclassified | place: Austria...
CCGAGGCCCCGTGCGATTTACACCGATTGAGCTATCCCTGCCGAGCATTGCCGATGAAGCCACCTCGGGTCGCCATACCGGGGTACATGTTTCGAACTGCATCAAGCATCTGCTGCTGCAACTCGATCCCGACAAGTACAACTCGATCGCGAATGACGATGTGCGGCTGTTGTGGGAGATGGGCCTCGCATGGGAAGACATTGCTCTGTCCCGGTCCTTCTGGAAGCGCATCCTCAAGCGCACCTTCCCCAAGTCCAGCTTCCGCCAGATGCAGGCCCAGTGCGATGACATCTGGGGCACCTGCGACATGTTGAGCCTCGGCTCGAAGCGCATCATTACCGAGTCCAAGCTGACCCAACTCTCCATGTCCCACGACATCGCGGGGGTCAAGTTCTGGTCCTGGCGCGTGCAGATGATGAGCTATTGCCATATGTGGGACGCGCGGGATGCGTTGCTGCCGGTGATGTTTTTGAATGGCGATTACAAGCCGAAGCGGATGGTCCCGCGGGCGTGGGACGTGAACTTCAAGCGGTCTGAGATCGCGGAAAACTGGACCATGATGTTGCAGGCCCGCGACGAGATTCTGGCGCAAACTAAGAAAGGGAAGCGATGAACGCGAAACAGTATCGAGAGCAGCGGGACTATTTCAAGAAGGCGTATGACCGTCTTCGTGCCGAGGTTCAGAGACTCGAAGACCGCTTGAGAGAGTTCGGTGGCGATCCCGAAGTGGGCCGCGATTACCACAATGACGGGGTTCAGGATGGCGAGGTTCCCGACAATGGCTAAACCCTCCACCCTTGGCCTCGGCCCATCCTTCCACTCCACCACGAAACCCTCGGGCACCCTCGCAGTCTCGATCCGCGGTCCCGTGGGCGTTGGCAAAACCTACACCGCGCTCAAGACGATCCCCGGCCCGGTGGTGTATCTCAATGGCGACCGCGATAACGATCTCCTGCTTGGCCGACTTCGGGGCAAGTTCGGGCGCGAGATCCTGACGACCAAGCGTTACGTGCTGAAGTTCAAGCACGATGTGATGCGCGGCAAAGGGGAACCCATTGACGATAACGCGCGGGTTGCGAGGGAAATACGTGATCGGTTTAAGGCTGATCTAGTTGCCGCCCTGGAATCCCAAGTGCGATATATCGTGATCGACCAATCAGCCTTCGTGTGGTCCCTTATCCGAATCGCGCGGTGGGGCAAGCTCACCGAGATTCCCCAAATCCTCTATTCCCAAGCCAACTGGGAAATGGAGCAGATCATCCACCAAGCCGACGACACGGGCAAGGTGGTGGTCTGGCTTTCCCCGAGCGAACAGGTTTGGGAAGAGGTTATCGAGCAGACCCCGACCGGTCCCCAGAAGAAGCGGCGTCCGACCAACAAGACTCAATCGGTTGGCTACAAGGCGTTCGATTCCGCCATGACCGTGATTGCCGAGATGCACTACGACATCGAGGAGAACGTGCGCTCGATGCGAATCGTCAAGGGCGTCCAGGGGATCGGGAAGGTGCTGGCCGGGAAAGAGGTTGGGATTCCGCAACTGTTGGCCGCGGCGACCGGCGTGGAGGATTGGGAATGAAAAAGCCTCGATTTATTCAAAGGATCGTTGCACTCTTGAAGGGGAACTTCTGGATTCCGTGCCCTATTTGTGGGCAGATGTTTGGGGGGCACGAGTGGTCAGGTAAGGCGCTCCCCACATTCACACCGGGACTCTTTCGGGGGGTCTGTCCCGACTGCGAAAACATCAAGGGGGTTGTGTGATCCTCGACAAAGCCCAGCGCACCCTCGTCACCCACATGATCGAGGAACTCAACCACCCCTTCAAGACCCTGACCTCGTGGGAGGAGCGGTTCCATCTCTCGATTGCGCTCCAGTGGGGGGCGAAACACTACATCACCGAGAAGCAGTTTGAGACCTTGGAAAAACTGTATGCGGAGAAGACGGCATGATCTACGCTCGCGACGAAGAACATGAACTCGGGCATGAACCTGAACCCGCTCCGAAGCAGACCCGGTGTATAAGTCGCGTTTCTGTGTGCCTTGAGTGTTTTGATACTCAAGGGTATGACCCTGAGTATCTGTCATTCAATCTACCTGACGGTAGCGGCTACACGATTCGAGAAGTGTTGTTGCGTGTCCGGTGTCTCCTCGAAGAAGATCCACTTCAGTTCGAAGCCTTCATGGACCACAAGTGATTCACATTGACGACCGCAAGGGCTCGAAGCACCTAGCCCCCCTCCTCGAAGCCCGCGGCCTGCCCGTGGACCTCGCCCGTATGGAGTTCGGGGATGCGGCGTTCAACGGGTCAGGGCCGAAGGGTGAAGCATCCATCGGCATCGAACTCAAGAAGCTGGATGACCTGATCGGCTCCCTGGTGACGAAGCGGTTTCAAGCCCACCAGTTGCCGGGGATGCTGGGGCTGTACAGGTTTCCCATCCTGATTGTCGAGGGTTGGTATCGAGAAGCGCCAGACGGTCTCATCGAGCGCGGGGTCCAATACGGGTCTCGGCTGAATTGGATGCGACACCGCAGTTTCCTCACCTACAACCAACTCGAAGGGATGTTGATTACCCTCGCGTTTCAGACCCCCTTCCGCGTGATCAAGACGGTCGATACCCCCCACACCGCCGCTGAGATCGCGAGACTCTACCGCTGGTGGCAGAAGCCTTGGGCCTCACACGATTCCCATAAAGCGATCATCAAGGCAGTCCCAGTGGTCGCGACTTCCGAGTTGCGCGATCCGTGGTTTAACCGGGATCGGTATTTCCCCGAGGGTGTCGCGCTCCAGGTGCCGGGATTGGGCAACAAGCGGGCGGTGGCAGCGTCGAGGTATTTCCGGTCGGTCGCGCGGATGGCGATCGCGGGGCCTAAGACGTGGCGGAATGTGGATGGGGTTGGGCCGAAGCTGGCCGCGCGGGCATCTGAGATTTTCAAGAGGGAGTTCTAATGAAGCTGTGCAAAGACTGCATCGGTTACGTGCCCATGTCCCACTATTGGGATCAATGCAATCGAGCTTTCACTAAACCGAGTCTCATTGATGGGTCGTACTCTACGATTCGCGTTCAAGATGCTCGGGCTGAAAATGGTCCGTGTGGTCCTGCTGGGCGGTTGTGGAGCCCGCGACCTCCTGTTCAACCGTCCGCGTGGAAACGGTTCGTAGCCGCTATTGTGCGATTCTAGTCGTGGTCTATCTTGTGGATTTGAAAGAGCGGTGTAAAGCCTGTGGCACTGTTCTAATTTATCGGGACGGAAACGCAAGCGGTCTTAAGGGGCGTTACTTGTCCTGCGCCCCAGACAGATGTTTGAAAGAGGAAGATGATCCAATGGCCAAACCCATCAAGCTGAAGCGCGAAGAAGCCGAAGCCAGCTTTGTCGAGTGCGAGTGTGGGGTCAAGCAGACCTCCGATCTCGTGAAATGCAAAGAGTGCGGGAAAGCCCGATGCGACGTGTGTATGCCGTGGGGGGATACCACCACGTGCCTCGACTGCATCCCCGAGCCTGGGTCAGATTTGGATGAGGTGGACTTCTGATGCGGCCCCCAATCATTCGGCGCGAGTACCCGTATGCCTATGACCAGCGGACAAGTGCGCCTGTGGGGCTGCCGTGGGCGGTCGTGGGGACATCGGTTCAGGTCAACGTGGATCCTCGGATGACCAATTCGTATTACCGGGGCCAAAGTCTTTGTGAGTATTGTGGTGCCCCTCAAAACTCTCCGCGCTGTTGCCATTCGTGGGATCTGTGATCCAGTCTCCCCCCCGACTCGTCCGCGGCACCGGCCCACGCCCCTGCCCCATCGCGATCTATGGTTCTGCCCCGTCCCGCCATGAGAACGCGTTTGGCAGACCCTTTGTGGGCGACGCGGGGGCGATCTTGACCCTGTTCTTGCAGTGGTGGGGGGTCAGTCGCGCCCAGGTTTTCATCTCCTACCTCGTCAAGTATTGGCCGGGGGACGAGCATCCCGAGCCCACCGCCGCCGACATCCGGCGCGATGCGGCCCTCCTCGAAGCCGAACTGGAAGAGGTTAGGCCCCGCCTCATCATCACGCTGGGGGTGCCCGCGGCCAAGCACTTCATGGGCGATCCCGACCTCGACATTGATATGGTTCATGGGATACCCCATCGTGGCATCAATGGGCTCGTAGTGATCCCGTGCTACCACCCCGCGGCGGGGCTCCACGACCTCCAGATGGCGCAACGGTGCTGGCAGGATCTCAGGGCCGCTTGCGACTACATCGCGGCCCCCAAACGCGAGAAGGTCTGGGCCGAATCCACCAAGCAGGTGACGGTTCGCCGGGTGCCCTTATCCGCTCCCGAGATCGTGAACCACCCCACCGCGATCGACACCGAGGGTCGCCCCGGCTCCCCCCACTCGATCCAATACTCGTGGGCCACCGACTACTCCCTGGTGGTCTCGGCTGCGGATGCCAAATGGCTTGATTTCCGCGGTCCCGTGATCTTCCACAACGCCAAGTACGATGCCCGCATGTGTCAGGAGATGGGGGTCAAGCTGCCCCCCGCGGCGCTATGGGAAGACACGATGATCCGGGCTTACTGTAGACAGGATCTACCGCATGGCCTTAAAGCCCTGTCCTACCGGGTTCTGCGCCGCCCGATGGCGAGCTTCGATGACACGGTGCGGGGGATCTTCAACCCGATCGCGGTGGAGTATCTGGAGACCGTCGCCGCTGTCACCGGCTGGGCCCGCCCCGACTACGAGCTTGTCGAGGACCGCACCACCGGGCGGATGAAGGTCTATCGGCCAAATCCGACGCACCGACGTGCACATGCGGTTTTGAAGACCTTCGCCAAAAAGCCCGACACCAAGATTAATGAACTGTGGTTCAACATTCCCGAGGCCCAACGCGCCGAGGTCGAGGACGCGATGGGACCGTTCCCGAAGTTCGGGATTGAGATTGTGCCGCAGAAGCTGGCTGATGAATATGGAGGACTCGATGCCGCGAGAACACTTGAGTTGCACACCTTGCTCGTATCAGAACCCGTGCCCGCGGTGTATCGACAGGATGTTGAAGTCGTTCCGGCGCTTGTCGAGTGCGAGGTCAACGGGTTACCGTTTTCCTTGGAGCAATCCTCACGCCGTGCCGCCGAGTTTAAAGCCGAATACGAAGCGTACCGGGAAGAACTCCGCGAAATAGCGGGCGACGATACCTTCAACCCCGCAAGCCCCAAGCAGGTTCATTCGGTCCTATTCGGCAAGTGGCGCATCAAATCCTCCCGCCGAACCAAGCTGACCGGTGACGATTCTTGGGACAAAAAAGCCCTCGCGATCCTGGCGCTGCAATGGGCGGGCCGGAAAGACCCATTCGCCAAGAAGGTTCAACGCTTCGTCTTCCTCCTTCAAGAACACCGGGAAACCGTCAAGCTCTATGGCACCTATGTAGGCCCCGACGCTCTCCCTCGACAGGTCAAGAAAGGTCGCATTCATGCGTGGCTCAAAAACACGATGGTTGTCAGCGGACGGCTCGCATCTGAAGATCCGAACCTCCAGAACATCCCGAGCCGCACGAAGCGGGGCAAGTTCATCCGGTCGTGCTTTGTCGCTCCCGAAGGCTCAACCCTCCTCGAAGTGGACTACTCTCAGATCGAACTACGAGTCCTTGCAGATGTGTCTGGCGATCCTGCCCTGATTGCGGCGTTCACAGGGGCAGAAGACCTTCACCGCAAAACCGAGAAGTACATCTTTGGAATTCCCGATGATCGGGCAGGAGAGAAACGTGTCGCAGCCAAAACGTTCAATTTTCGCATTGCCTATGCTGGCCCAAATGGATCTCCACGAGGTCTTCAGGAACAATTGTTCCTCGATGGAATTACACTTTCTGTCGAGGCTTGTGCCCAGTATCGAGACCGTTGGTTCGCGATGTACCCCCGAGTGGCAGCATTTCTTCGTGCGGCTGGAGATGAAGCTCGACGGCACGGTTACGCTCAAACTGTGGGGGGTAGAAGACGTTTCCTACCCTTCGCCCGACTCACTGATGTTCCGCGTGCAAGAGCCGAAGCCGAGCGCCAAGCGGGTAACCTCAAAATCCAAGGCTATGCGCAAGAAGTCATCAAAGCGTCGATGATCCGGTGGGACCGCTGGGGTCGGCGCAAGACCAACGCGGTTGCCCCCACCAAGCTCTGTATGCAGATTCACGATTCCCTGGTGCTGGAAGTCGGCACCACCAAACCGAAGAAGATTGCCGAGGTTGCCCGGATCGTTCTTCGCATGATGCTCAAGGGCAACGAACATTTCAAAGTCCCGATTCTGGCCGAGGCGAAAGCTGGAGCGGATTGGGGCAACCTGGAGAAGCTGAAACTATGACACCTGCTGATACCCGAGAACTCTGGGATCTCATCACGACCCATCTGGATGACCGTCAGCGTTTTCAGATTGGCATTCCGCTGATCCAGTCAGGAAGACCTCGCGATTGGATCGAGCGGCTTCTGCACACCGTGAATCACCCTTCTGACGACGGTCACGATTGCGGCGACTCGTGTCTTCGCGATCACTGTCCCACCAACTGTTCCCCCAACTGCCACCTAACCCCAACTGGAGCCCACGATGCCAAAGCCTGAAGAAGCCGCCTATATCCCCACGTTCGATGAGACCAAGCTGGGCCGCACCCAGTTCCGCAAACTCATGGACCTCTACGCCGAGGCCAAGTCCCGCGCCGCCGAAGCCGAGGAAGCCGCGGGCGAGTACAAAGCCCAGATGTCAGCCCTCATGCTCAAGAACAAGGTCGAGGCTTGCCGCGTCGAGGGCTTTGTCGCGCGTTGGGTCAAGGGCTCCACGCGGCGAACCCTAGTGCCCGAACTCTTGCTCTCGGCTGGGGTCAAGACCTCCCAACTGGAGAAGGGCTACAAGGTCACTGAGTCTGCTGACTACTTCGCCGTGTTCGCGCCGAAGACCAAGCCCGAGTCTGAGTAGCCCGGTTGACACCCCGCATACACCCCGGTACACTCTGAATATGGCCCTCAAGAAACCCGCCCCCAAGACCGCCGAGCCCACCGAAATCCAGCTTGTGCGGTCTCACCCATCCAACCCCATCCTCGTCACCGCCGCCGACATCAAGGATTCCCCGGCCCGCATCGAGATCAGGACGCCGCGCCCTCTCGTGATCCGGGGCAACACCTCGAACCAACTCGACCTGGGGGCCAAGATCATGCTCCCCGAGAACACGGTGGCCGAGGTCAAGGGGCTTCAGCCCGACTGCCACATGAAGGGCTACACCGTGACCAGTGGCCCCCTGCTCGACGGTGACGAGGTGCGCCTCTACTTCCGCAACCACTCCCAGCGCACCATCAACTTCGAACAGGGGGACGTGGTGGGGGTTCTGACCTTCGCCCGCACCCGCGAGTTCACGATCGAGGTGGATGTGGCGCTGCCTGAGATCCCGGTCAAGATGGTCCAGAGCCGCGCGGGGAAGGTGCCCGAGGGGGAGTTGCCCTTTGAAAACTGAACCCCGAGAATACGTTCCGCTCGACATCGTTCTTACCCGGCCCCCCGGCCCTAAGAGCGATTTTGTCGAAGCCGAGGTCGATGGGCGATCCATCAACATCGGACATTGGCACAAGCGGGAAGATGGAAACTGGGCGCTTCGAATACTGATCCCAGCGTGTCTACCCGCGTGCGGTACGTATGAAGGTGTCGTGGACGATATGCACGCGGCGAAATGCCCGAACACCGGGTATGTCGGTATCGTTCGTTAGGACCGGGGCTTGAGGTCGAGCCCGATCTTCTTCAGGTTCTTCCCCTTCAGCGCCAGATACTCGGCTCGCTGGGCCGGGGTCATCGCGGTGCCTCGGGCCTGGACCTCCTTAAACGCGGCTTCCACCGCCTTTGAGGTTGGAATCCCGTAGGTGTCATGCAGGTGTTCCGCGATTTGCGCGATGCCGATGTCCTTGCTTGCGAGCCCCCCTGCAACCGTCTCGGGATGCACCGCTTTGGCCTTGACCTCTTTGGCGATCTGGGCGGCTGATTCGGGCGAGAGATCCTTGTAGGTCTTCCGCAGCCCGTCCGCGATCGACTCGACGCTGTAGGCCTTACCCGACTTGTCGGTCGAATAGACCATCTGGGTAGCCGATTTGCGGGCTTTGGTCAAGTCGAGACCGGGCGTATCGGTAACTTTTACCGATTGAGCCCCCCCACTCAGCGCAGGGGTCGCGGGAGCCGCTGTGGCCGGGGTCTGGGCTGCGGAGGCGGGCGCAGGCGAGGACTTGGGGGCTTTGGCGGCTTCCTTGTCCCGCACCTTCTTCTCGATTCGCTCCAGGGCTCGTCGGCGCACCCCATCCTCGACATACGCCCGCCGATGGAGTTCGTCCATCTTTTTGACTGACGCCGCAAGTTCTGCGCCTGCCTGAGTCTCCATCTTCTTAGCCAGAGCCGCGGTTTCCGCCTGTGTCTTGGCAATCGCTCTGTCGGACGACTCCAGAATCTTGACCTCGAACGACGCACTGCCCTGAGATTCTTTCCATGCCCGCGCCCGGTCAGAAAGGGCTTCTTTGCCCTGTTTCGCGAGTTCTGCGGCCTGCCGTTTAAAGAGGCCCTGGTCGAACTTCTGCCCCGCGGCTTCAGCTTTGGCAGCGGCTTTCTCGGCGGCGGCAATGTTTCGCGCAGTGGTTTTTTCGTCCAGGTCAATGAGCTTGACTTCACTCTTGGCCGAAGCCGTGGTCTCGGCAGTTCGGGCCTTCTCGACCGCGGCTTTCTGAGCATCTTCAGCCGCAACTCTGGCTCGATCTAGCCGCAACTGATCCATCGCGGCTGAATCCCGCTGCGCTTGCACCGCGGCATCAATAGCGTCATTGTGTTTGATCGCTTCGAGATGGTCTTCAAGAATCCTGAACTCTTCTTCGGGGAGCCCGCGAATCATCTTCACCTGTTCTTCGGGGGTGGCTTTGGTGAGTTTCTGCAACATACGCCCCACGACCCCGACTTTGCCGGGGGCCACTGCAAGCGCATTGATTGTCGAGGGATCTTTGAGGGTTCTGATCGCGGCGGCGGCGAGCGTAGCTTCTGCGGCAGTGGTGATACTGCCGGTGGCCGCGAGGGTTCCTACTCCCACGGTCGCGGGATGGGTAGCGACATTTACCACACCCCGGCCTACAGTCTTCGCAGCTTCCCCGATCGGCGCATTCATCACGGGGGATTGCCGAACTGTTTTGGATCCGAGGGCCATAGGAGCCGCACTGATCGCATCGCCCACAAGTTCAGGAACCCGTCCCTGGAGAATGTCTTGAGTCACTACATCTGCTGCGGGGCCGACAAAGGGAATCGAACCCGCCGCTGAATACAGCGGACTCTGACCTCGCTCCCGCAACCGGGTGTACTGGTCCCCGACCTGGAACGGGGCTGCAACAGTCTCTCCCACGCCTTGAATCACAGCCCCGTAGGGATTGGGAGATTTCGCGATGTCGCGAATGGCACCAGGGATATCCGTGATGCCCGCGGTGGGTAGTCGGCTGTTGATACGCTCCATGAGTCCGGGGGACTGTGGAGTTACTTTTCCTTCTCCCCGTGCCTGTGCCGCGATTGCCGCGTAATCTACTGGGGGGGCCGAAGACCCTCTCGCCTGTTTTGCGAGCGCAGCATAGTCAACAGCCATGTCACTGGATACCAGCGAGTTGTTTGAAACGGTTCGCAGCGGCTTGATCGGGGAAAGTATGTTTAGAACCGTCGGGGGCAGCCACGACGATCAATCCCCCCGAACTGGGGGCTGGGGTGCCGCTATTTGAAGTCGTGATTGGCACCGAATGGTTCATCGAGTTCAACCGGACCTGGAGATTCTTTCGCGCGAGATCCGTCATCTTCAAGAGCGTCCCCTGCTCCCAATCCGCACTCAGGTTCTTCTCCGCAAGTTTCAGCGCATGATCCGTGGGGGAGTTGCCACCCATGTAGACCTGTCCGAGTTCCGAAACCACATCGGTGATCTGGCCTTCAAGCTGCACCGCGATTTGCTGGGCGTCTTTGCCGTATGCGCCCCCTTTGGCGAGTTTGAGATTGGCCTTGTTCAACAGTGGGAACCGCCCGCCCTTCCACTGGTTTGCGAGCCCGTCGATGATGTCGAGCGAGTCGTAAGCAGTGGATGCCGCTTGCCGCAATGTAGTCTGCTTTACGCCATTCAACGACGCGAGATGCCGCTTGGTGGCTTCCCAGTCCAGATTTGCGCCTGTGAAGTTGTAGCCCTTTTTCGCAAGACGAGCTTTGACTGGTCCTGCGAACCGATACAGGCCCGCGGTGGATGGAGGCTGATCCCCCGCAATGATCGCGTCGGCAATAGCGTCTGCATCGTCGTCCGCGACACCGGAGTTCTTCGCAGGCTTGAGAGTCGCCATTGCTCGTTGAGCTTCAGCATCCCCCCTGGCGGCTGCAAGTGCTAGTGCGGCGATGCTGGGCTGGCGATTATCTGCGGTGACGTTTGCGACTTCGATTCTTCCGGCCTGCTCTCGATCGAACTCGGCTTTCTTAGATGCCTCCGTCCGATTGAACTGATCCAAAACGGTATTCTGGATGCCGGTTCGGGTTGGAGCCATCACCGTAGTGGCAGGTTCCCCATATCCACCTGGGGGAATATTCACCGGGACCGACGACTGCGGTCCCTGCATCTGTCCCGCTGCAAAGTCCAGAGTAGGCATTCCGGTGGACGGCCCCGCGCCCATACCGCCTTGGACATCAACATTCTTCATGTTGTCGGCTTCTTCGAACGCGGACTTACGCGCGGCCACCTTCTGCGCGATGTCGAGCTTCTTCATCTCGACCTGCAACATCTGCTTCTTGAGGTCGAACTCCTCATCAGCCCGCTCTTGGGCTTTCTTCTGGGATGCCCGCTGTTGGCCCTGCTGGACCCCCTGGAGGAAGCTCTGGGTGAAGTCCACGGTTACCCTCCTACGCCGGGATCACCGTTGCCCATGTACTGCGCGAGAAGCTTGTCGAACATGCCCCCCGAAGTTCCGCCCTGCCCATACATGAAGCCCAGCATCCCGCCGAGCCCCGAGAGCGCCCCGCCCATGCCGCCGCCGCGCGGTCCGCCCGGGCCTCGGCCTCGCACGGCGCGCACCACCTCGCGGCGCACCTCGGCGCGGATCACCGGCAGCGCCAGCACCAGGCGCGCGAACTGCGCCGGCGCCATCACCTGGC
>Ga0138256_10008011_pt1 | contig 11122 bp, 8 predicted proteins | sample KNB2016incub_MG_FD_105486 | JGI IMG/M metagenome (GOLD analysis project Ga0138256, IMG submission 105486) | Active sludge microbial communities from wastewater in Klosterneuburg, Austria - KNB2014incub_MG | ecosystem: Engineered > WWTP > Activated sludge > Unclassified | place: Austria...
CGTCACAACGCTGACCGACACCGTTCGTTCGGCATTTTCGGCGCCATGAATGAACGCGTAGATCCCGAGCGCACAGAGCAGCGACAGGATCTTGAGGCCGATGTTGTCGAGAAACGCTCCGCGAACGGTTTCGCGCAGTCCTCCTTTGGCCGTCATGACTCCTCCCCGGGCGGCGGGTGTTGAGCGTCGTCGGTCGTGTGTGCTGTTGCAGCGCCACCGGGCAACGTTGCAGGGGCGCGATCGGACGGTGTAGACGCAGGACTTCGATCCGACAAGGGCGGCGGCGGAATCGACTCTTTGGGTACGAATGAACTAGGCGGAACCGGCCGTGGCGTTGCCATTGCGGATGAGTTCGTCTCTCCAGACGACGTGGCTCGCGGCATTGCGGACGACGCGGGGCTCATGCGAGCCGTGGCGGGCGCTGCAATGCGCGGCGTGGTAGGCGGGGGTATCACCGACGGCGACGAACTCGGACGTGCAGGCGGCGACGGCTGCGTGCGCGACGGGGGCGGCGGTGGTGCGGAGGTCCTCCCTCCACTTGGTTTGCGTGTCGATGTCGGCTGCTTTTTTCGTGATGCGCGACCGAAAAGCCCCAGAAGCGCATGCCGCAACGACTGACCATCAAGGTTCGACACGATATTGCCACTGAAACAAAAACTGATCGTGCCACGCTCTTCGCTCACGACGACGACGACCGCATCGGTCTCTTCTGTGATGCCGAGAGCTGCACGGTGGCGCGATCCGAGAGCTGCATCGAGCACCTTGGTTTCGGGCATGGGAAAGAACACACCGGCGCGGGCGATCTTGAGGTCGCGGATGAGCACTGCACCGTCATGAAGTTTGTTGACGGACTCCGGGACAAACAGGCTGACGAGCAGTTCCCGCGTCACGACCGATTCGATCGGGATGCCGTCGCTCTTGCAGAATTCGAGCACGTTGGCGTCTTGTTCGAAGGCGATGATCGCGCCCATGCGATGCCGGGCAAGTTCCGTTGCAGCAGCAACGACTTCATCGATGACGCGAGACTGTTGTTCACGACCGCCCGCGAGCCATGCTTTTGAGCCCATACGAATGAGCGCGCGGCGGATGTCGTTCTGAAAGACAACAACGACGATGAGAATGACCGACCCGAGCAGCCAAGAGAGAATCGTGTTGAGCGTCGTGAGATCGAAGGTTTTCGCTGCGAGATAAAGCAGAAACACGAACCCTAGGCCGATGCCCATTTGCATCGCGCGCGTACCGCGCAGCACGAGCAGCGCGCGGTAGATGACGTACGTGACGATCAAAATGTCGACGACGTCCCGCGCGATTTGCGCGAATGTTCGGGCTGCAAAGAGGCGCAGGAGGCCTTCGAGCATTACGCGTTCACCTCGCCCTCGATAGCCGATGCAACGGCAAGAGCCTGCACGATGGCAGCAACATCATGCACGCGGACGATGGCTGCGCCACGAGCAGCGCAAGCGAGGACCGCGGCGATCGTCCCGCCGAGCCGCTCGTTTGGCGGCGCAAGCTCGGTGCCTTCTCGTACCGCAACACGCGCAAGAAACGACTTCCGACTCGGTCCCACGACGACAGGAAACCCTAGTGAGCAGAGTTCTCCAAGCCGCCGGCACAATTCAATCGAATGTTTGGCGTTCTTGGTGAAGCCCAGACCCGGGTCGAGCAGTAAATCCTCCCGCGGTAAGCCTGCAGCGAGCGCTCGATCGGCAGCGTGCATCCATTCTCGAGCGACATCCGTGACGACATCGCCGTAGGCCGCATCGTCGTACACGGAAAAACCCTGCATGTCCGTCATCGATCCGCGAGCATGCGTAAGCACGAGCGAAGCGCCGAAACGAGCGGCAAGCGCGCCAAGCTCTTCTGCGGAATCGAGCGACACGGTGTTCACGATGCAGGCACCTTCGCCAAGCGCCCAGGCCGCAACGTCGGGCGATGTGGTGTCGATCGACAAGAGCGCACCGAGCGCACATGCCGTTCGGATCGATGAACCAATGCGCTCGATTTGCTCGGAAGCTGCGACAGCGCGGGCTCCCGGGCGTGTCGATTCGGCACCGATGTCGATGATCTGCGCGCCGTCGGCAACGAGCCTCTGCACATGAGCAAAGGCGGCGGTATCATCGAGGAAGCGCGCGCCGTCGGAAAATGAGTCCGGCGTGCGATTACAAACCCCCATGACGAGCGCGCCCCGTCGGCTCGAAAGCAGCGATCGGAGCAGGGACGACATTGGCTGTGGGTAGCAAGTTTCGAGCCGAGCGGCAATCAAGGAAGGTAACGATCGCGTGTCGCATCCTCGTTGCGGTGCATGGCTGGGATGGGTCGACATGCATGCGACGGAGATCGCTGACTCGAGACCAAATGACTGCTAGGGATGCAGTTCGGCCAATCATCACGGCCGCGTTCCGAGCGTTTCGATGTTAGCCACGCGAGTTCGAGCTGGGGGCACGGCCGGTCTCGTGCTGAGTCTGGTTTTCGCCGCCCTGTTCACGGTCATCGGCTCGTTCGACCTGTACATGCCGTCGCTTTCGCCGCGGCTCGGAAACGAAACGCCCGTCACGCTGCGGATTCCCTATGGACCACGCATCGTGCGCGACGCTCGTTCGGGGCGTTTGTCCTACGAACACGCGCGCGTCATCGTCCCGAGAGGCACGTTGCTGCGCGACGACAACGACGAACACCGCGCCGCATTCGCCTACGAATCGACTCGCAGACCTCCCGCCATCGGCCGCCTCGTCTCCTTCTTCGTCATTCACTTCATCGTTTGCCTGATGCTCACGTCGTACATCCGGCGCTTCGGGCAAAATCGCGTGCGTCTGCTTCGCGCGCAGATCGGCCTTTTCGCACTGATGACGGCAAACCTTGCCCTTGCGAAAGGCATGCTGCTGCTCACCGCGCTGCCCGAATTTTGGCTGCCCATGGCGACGCTGCCGCTTTGGATGGCGCATGCGTTCGACAGGCGAACCGCGTTCCTCGTGGACCTGGCCGTCGCGTTTGTCGCTGCATCGCTTCTACGATTCGACCACGTTCTTTTGTCGGTGCTCCTCGTCCGCGGCGTCGCTGCAACTTTATTTCTTTTCGACCGCAAACAATCCAGACACATGTTCGTCGCGGGCAGCCTTGCAGGCATTGCCGGCGCGGTCGCTTTCGTCGCTCTCACCACCGTCTTCGAAGGCAAGTTCAATTTGCTCGCCGATGTTCTTCGCGGTTCGAGCTCGAACGTGCTCGGGTGCATCGGCGGCGGAATGCTTGGCGGGTTTCTCGCCCGTGCTCTGCGCGATCCTGCCGAACGCAGCATGGGGCATGTTTCGCGAGACAAGCTGCTCGACCTGACGGATCTCGAACAGCCGCTGCTGAAAAAAATGGCCGCCGAAGCTGCGGGGAGCTGGGAGCACGCACGCAGCATGGCCAATCTTGCCGAAGCCGCTGCGAGCGCCATTGGCGCCGATGCTCTTCTCACGCGCGTCGGCGCCTACTACCACGACCTTGGAAAAACCGTTCAGCCCAAGTACTTCGTGGAAAACCTCGCCCACGGCGAACGCTCGCCCCACGACGAACTCGAGCCCGAAGTTTCAGCAGACGCGATCATGGCGCACGTGGTGCTCGGAACGAAGATTCTTCGTGACGGCCGGCTACCCGAACCCGTCGTCGAGTTTGTCTACACGCACCACGGGACGCAGGTCGTCGAGTTTTTCTGGCACAAGTGCAAAGAGGTCGGCAATCCTCGCGGACTGACACAAGAATACTTTCGCTATCCCGGCATGAAACCGCAGACAAAGGAGACGGCCATCCTGATGCTCGTCGACTCGATCGAAGCGGCGAGCCGAACGATTTGGCCAGCGGAGCAAAAGAAGTTCGAGGAGATGATTCAACGTGTCGTCTTCACGAAACTCGCCGCAGGACAGCTCGACGAATCGGGTCTGACGCTCGAAGATCTGCGCATCATCACGACCCGCATGGCCACGACACTGGTGAACCTCTATCACGGTCGCATCAAGTACCCGTGGCAACGAGACGCCGCGGCGAAAGAGGCCGAAAGAACCCCAGTGGCTCATGCCGCGCCCGCTCCGAAAACAGCGGAAACAGAAACGCAGCCGAGCGAGTCATCACCGAAAGCGGGGCGAGACGAAGAAACGCGCGAGACGAAAAATCCGCCGAGCTGAGCTGCGCCCGAGTGTCGGACGCACGGTCCGCAAACGTATGTGCTCCAAAGGATTGTCGTTACGAACCACGAGGAGTCTCCGTTGATCGAGCAGAGCTTCACCAAAGCGCTTTTTCACGGTGTCATTGCCGACGACATGATCTTTCCGTACCCGGAGATGCCTCCGGACGAGCGGGAAAACGCGTCGATGCTGCTGTCGAACGTGCGTCGCTTCTTCACGGCCAACGTCGACTCGGCAAAGATCGATCGCGAAGGAGAGATCCCGGCAAGCGTCCTGTCTGGGCTGCGCGAGCTTGGATTGTTTGGGCTCCAAATACCTACGGAATACGGCGGCGCTGGTTTGTCCATGGCAGCGTACGCTCGCGTCATGCAAGAGATCGCGGGGCTCGATGCGTCGATTGGCGTGACGCTGGGGGCACACCAATCGATTGGCTACAAAGCACTGCTCTTGTTCGGAACATCCGAACAGAAGCAGCGGTATTTGCCGCGCCTTTCGACGGGTGAGTCCATCGCTGCATTTGCTCTGACCGAACCAGCCGCGGGATCCGATGCGGCAGCCATCAAGACGCGCGCCGAACCCACTCCCGATGGCGCGGCCTACATGCTGAATGGGTCCAAGATCTGGATCACGAACGGCGGATTTGCCGACGTGTTCACGGTGTTTGCCCGGACAAGCGCCATGGAAGAAGGCGCCAAACCCAAGATCACCGCGTTCATCGTCGAACGATCGATGGGCATCAAGAGCGGCCCGAACGAACACAAACTCGGCATCCGCGGTTCTTCGACGACCGAAATCTTCTTGGAAGACGTTCGAGTACCTCGGGAAAACATCGTCGGCGAAGTTGGCAAGGGCTTCAAAGTGGCAATGGAGGTGCTCAACAACGGACGACTTGGGCTCGCGTCGGGGTGCGTCGGCGTGTCCAAGACGCTGCTGCGCCTCGCGCTCGAGCGCGTCGGAGAACGTCGTTCGTTTGGACGGAACATCGGCGAGTTTGGCCTGATCAAGGACAAGATCGCCCGCATGCTCGCCGAAACGTACGCGCTCGAATCGATGACGTACCTGACGGCCGGCATCGTCGATGCGAAGCTCGCGGACTACTCGCTCGAAAGCGCGATCTGCAAAGTGAAGGGCTCGGAGATGCTCTGGGGAATCGTCAATGACACGCTCCAGATCGCCGCAGGGATCGGGTACATGCAGGACTATCCGTACGAACGGATCCTGCGCGATTCACGCATCAATCTGATCTTCGAGGGCACGAACGAAATCTTGCGCTGTTTCATCGCGCTTTCAGGCATGGCAAGCCCTGGCAAGGCGCTCGCTGAAGTCGCTCGAGCCATGCGTGAACCCATCAAGGGATTCGGATTGCTCAGCGACTTCGCGATCCGGAAAGCACGTGCGGCATTCAGCCGCGAACGCACATCGCGCGCACATCCACTGCTCTCGCGTGAAACGGTGATCTTCGAGGAGTACGTCTCGGAACTTGCAGCTCAAACGGAAAACGTACTGCGCAAACACGGCCGGGACATCGCCGAGATGCAATTCACTCAGCAACGCATCGCAGACATGGTGATGGACCTGTTCGCCATCGCGGCGTGTTTGTCTCGGACGACGAGGGCGATCGAGCGAAGGGGTGAGGACGGCGCAAGACGTGAAATCGATCTGTGTGCGCTGTACACGATGATGGCGCATAGGCGTCTGCGACAAATCGTGTCCGACTTCGCTCGCAACGACGACGAACTGCGCAAGGTCATCGCCAGCCGCGCGTACAGCGACCGCGCCTATCCGTTCGACGTGCTGTGAATGTGCGGCTCGGCCTTTGCACACGGCCAGTGTCGTGGATGCCTTGCCTTTTCGAATCGAGCATGCCAGCGCCTCGAATCGCCATGACGTGCTCGGACTGCTCGCAGAACACTTGCCCGAGACGAACGTCGCTGCGCGTGTCGCTTGGATGTACGAGCAAAACCCGCACGGTCATGCGCTGACCGTCATTGCGTACGACAGCCAAACGAACGCCCCGCTCGGAGTGTCCAGTATCTTTCCTCGACGTCTGGTAGCCGCAGGACGACCCTTGATGGGCGCCATTGGAGGTGACGCGTATGTGCGCCCCTCGGCACGCCGCCGTGGCGTCGCAACGGCGATGCACCAAGCGCTGCTCGAACGAATGAAAAACGAGGGCGTCGACGTCATGTTCGGGCCGCCGGTGCCCCACAACCTTCGGGCGCTCGAACGCGTAGGCTCACGCGTGATCACCCACGTGCGACGTTACGTTCGTCCCGCCTTTCTGCACGACGTACTGCGTCCAGTCTCGTGGTTCGGTGCAGGCCGAACTGCGCGTCTCGATCCCGTCGCGCAGCGGGATCGACGCATCGACGCGATCTTCGATCGCACCGTGAACGCGTCCCACGTCCTTGCCGTTCGAGATGCGACGTTTTTCACGTGGCGCTACGGAAACAGTCCGTCATCCGTGCAGCGCGCGTTCGTCGTGGTGCATGAACACCGTAGCATTGGCGTTTGCGTGCTGGAACAGAAGCACAACCGCGTGGCGCTCGTGGATCTGCTAGCACCCGCAGAGGATTACGCGCGTACGCTTCACGCAGCGGTCTACGCATCACGCGCTCGCTCCTTCGTGGTGCAACTGAACGAACACGGTCCATTTGCCAGCGAGCTTCGCTTCACAGGCCTATTGCCACGAGAGCGCAAACCATTCCAAGTGCTCGCAGCGACGAGCCGCGAACCAAGCATTTTCGATGCTTCGCGCTGGTACTACACATGGGGAGACGGAGATCTCGACCGCGTGATGTGAGCTGGGAAAAGGCAAACGATCAGATCGCCGCCTCATGCAAAGCAGTCGTCGCTTCGGCCATCTGATCGGGCCACGTCGGATCAGCCGCCGAGACAAACTCGGCAATGGTTCGAGCTTCTTCTCCAGCCTCGATGGCGCGTCGAGCTTCGTCCGAACCGGTGAGAAGATCGAACGCAGGGATCGTGTCGACGTATTCATACGGTTCCGTACGAAATCCAAATCGTTCGATGTTTTGCCTGCGAGCCAGTGCAACAAGGGAAACGTAGGTGGCAACGGGGCGGAACGATGCGATGTCGGTCGCGTGAATCTGGACGCCGCCGCAGATCTGACCTGCGTGCTTGTGGAAGGTCGGCCGAAACGTGACAGGTCTGGCGACAAACCCAAGTAGACCCGTGGCACGAAGCCCTTGGGCCAATCGATGGCCATCAATCCATGGAGCTCCAACGATCTCGAACGGCCGCGTGGTGCCTCGACCTTCCGAGAGGTTCGTGCCCTCGAGAAGACAACCGCCGGGATATACGAGTGCAGTGTCGGCAGTAGGCATGTTGGGAGACGTCATGACGAACGGCCGATCCCAGTGGGCGGCGATCGTTTGGCGTTCCCAACCTTCGACCGTGACGATCGACAACGCGTCGCCGAGCGGAATGCCGTCGCGTTTGGCAAAAAGAGCGACGAGCTCGCCGATGGTGAGGCAATGGCGGATGGGAACAGGCTCGAGACCGACGAAAGACGTGAAACCCGGCTGTTGAGATCTTCCTTCGACCACGCGCCGCGCGCCCGAGATCGGGTTGGGTCGATCGAGCAGGATGACGGACACGCCTGCCTTGATGGCTGCTCGAACCGTGAGCAGCGCGGTCCAAATGAACGTGTAGTAGCGAGTGCCCACATCGGACAAGTCGATGAGCAGCAGATCAATCGCACTCAAGTGTTCGGGCGTGGGCGACAGATCTTCGAAGCGGTCGCCATAGAGGCTGACGATTGGGGCACCGGTGCGGGCGTCGCGAACATCGGCAACGCCGATCATGTCTTGGGCTTCGCCGCCGTAACCATGTTCCGGACCGAAGAAAAGCGCCGGGCGAATGCCGATCCTGTCCAGGACGTCGCTGATGTGCTCGACACTCCGATCAACACTGGCCGGATGTGCGAGAACGCCGAGGCGCGAGCGGCGTAAGCGCGCCGTAACGGAGTTTAGACGTGGAAGTCGGTCTAGTCCTACGAGCACCAGCCGGCCGTACCGCGGCACAACGCGGCCGTCTAGAGATCAGCACGAGACCCGCAGGTGCGCGAAAGCGAGCTTCGAGACGATTGTGCACAAGGCCATGGCCGAAAACGGGCAAACCCGGTATCAACGTGATTGCGAGTTGACCCAGGCGCTGCAGGCGATGAAGCGGCACGCGCTGTGTTGTGGAACGCGCAGGCGTTTCATGTTCCCACTGGTTATCGCCCTCCATGATCCAACCCGAGGACGACGAGAACGACATTGCGGACCACGGCACGGTCATCATGGACCGCAAGGCAGCGTCTGGCATTCCGCGTTCCGCGACAAACCCAAACCGCTCGAGACCGTCGCCGCCGCCGATTCTCCCCGCCGCAGGACTGCCAGCAACACCGACCTCGCATCCTCCCGTCGCCGCCCACGCAGGGCTGCCGGTGCTTCCTCCGTCGATTGCGGGAGTTTCACCAGCGCAAGTCGCAGCGTCCGCGGCAAACAAACGCCTCGCCGCTCTCGTCGCGTTTGGATCGTTCACCCTCGTGTTCGTGTTGGGCGCTCTCATCATGATCCTCATCAGGGTCGCGCGCGATTCGACCGACGACGCGCCACGGCCCGCCAATGCAGCGCAGACGACGCGCGCTACGGCAAACAGCTCGAGTGCCTCACGAAATACGCCGAAGTAGTCGATCGAAGACACCGCCGCTCACGGCAACCGGCGCAACCGTCGTGTAGTTTGTCTCTACCGTAGCGCAGCGTAAAATGTTGCATTGTCCCGACGAACCCTCAGTAGGAGCTTGCCATCTTCCGCCGCTTTCTTGACGTCGGCCGCTGAAGGCGAGCGTGCGAAGTCCACTTCGAGTATCAGGTCACCCACTTTGAGACCTGCACGATCCGCCGGTGAATCCGGTGCGACTGCCACAATGAGTGCAAGCGACGCACCGTTGTCAGCCTTGACATCACGCAGCGCAAGTCCGAGCCCTGCGGGCCGAGTGCTCGGACGCTCCACTTCGAGTGCCTTCGGTGCGGCCTCTTTGCGCGCTGCGAGCGTTACTTTGGTTTGGTAACGTTTGCCCCCGCGAACCACTTCCATGGTCAGCACTTCGCCGACGTCGTGAAAAAACGTCTCCCGTATGATGTCCTGCGCATCGCCCACGACCCGTGTGCCGACCTTCGTGATCACATCCCCTGGCTCGAGATTCGCTCTTGCCGCAGGTCCATCCGGAACGATCATGTTCACGAGCGCTCCGGACGAAGGCTTGTTCGGAAATTCCGCAGCGAGCTGTGGTGTCAAGTCCTGCAATCCAACGCCGATCCAGGCGCGAGTCACGTGGCCCGTCGTCAAAATTTGTGTCGCCACGCGTCGAGCGATGTTCGACGGTACCGCCAAACCTATGCCCTGACCCCGAGCCACCATCATCGTGTTGATCCCGAGCACTTGACCATCGAGGTTGACGAGAGGGCCGCCGGAGTTGCCCGGATTGGTGCTTGCATCCGTCTGCAAGAAGTCCTCGATCGGGATCATCCCAACGCCTGCACGACCCTTTGCACTGAGCACCCCCGTCGTCACCGTATGACCGAGACCAAAAGGTGAACCGATCGCAACGACCCACTCACCAACGCGCGCCGCGTCACTGTCGGCGAACGCCGCTGCAGCGAGGTTTTTCGCGTCCACACGAAGCACGGCGAGATCGGTTCCTGGATCTCTCCCAACGACGCGCGCCGCAAACGCTCGCCCGTCCTCGAGGCGCACCGTGATCGCTCGCGCTCTTTCGATGACGTGATTGTTGGTCAGGATTGCACCATCAGACGAGAAGATGACACCCGAACCCGTGCTCACCACGATGTCTAGCCTTGGCGGAGGCAAGACCATCTTCGAGGGTTTGTCAATCGACACATCGATCTGCACGACAGCGGGACTGACTTTTTTCGCAACTTCGACGAACGCGTCCCCAAGCGCTCGAAGCTGTACGGCACTCGATGCCGAAGGGTTCGGCGATGGCGGAGCGGTCGGCGTGTAGTATCCACCGAAAGGACGATGCACATCTGTACGAGGCAAACCCGTTTGAGCTCGAACGGATGTCGCAATCGAACAGCACCCGATCGTGATGAGCGTCGACGCGAGCATGAAGTAGGGGCGCATCATTTCTCCGATCTCGAACGTCGTGGGCGGCGTCGCTCCCGAATGGACAGCCAGAGCCTTGATCCGAATGATGAATCCATCGAGCCGCAGTCGCAGCCTGCAAGTGCAACGCTACCTATGCTCGTCGTCCGGCCATGACGAAGTTCCCTCGTCGGATAACGTCATGGACACCAAGTAAAGTCCTTCGGGGGGGGCGGTGATGCCCAAGTCCTCGCGCCTATGCGAGGCAAGTGCACGCGACATGGCACCGGGCTTTCGCCGCTTGCGCGCAACGTCCACGAGCGTCCCGACGAGGATCCGCACCATGTTGTGCATGAATGCGTTGCCCTCGACCTCGATGCGCACAACCCGAGCATCGACCGCATCGATGTCGACCGACACCCGCTCGATCGTCCGGATCGTGTTCACACGCTGATCGGAGCTCGATCGAAACGCTGCAAAATCATGCGTCCCAATCGCCAATCCCGCTTCATCCACGGCTCTCGACACCGCCGCATCGTCGAGCCCTTCGACGCGCCAAGCGCGTCCTTCGAAGAAAGGATCACGTAGTTTGTCTCGCAAAACAACGTATCGGTAACACTTCTTCCGGCTCTCAAAACGTGGAGTAAAACCTCGCGGAACGACAGCCGCGCGCCGAATGGCAATCTCGGGGGGCAAACGGCGCGCCGTGGCCAGCACCCAACCGCGCAACGGAATGTCTCGCTCCGGATCGAATGCCACGCGTTGACCCAGCGCGTGCACGCCCGAGTCCGTGCGACTTGCACCGCGCACTTCGCGAATGGAAGGGTCCACATCGCGCAGCGCCGAAA
>Ga0138256_10008012_pt1 | contig 11121 bp, 6 predicted proteins | sample KNB2016incub_MG_FD_105486 | JGI IMG/M metagenome (GOLD analysis project Ga0138256, IMG submission 105486) | Active sludge microbial communities from wastewater in Klosterneuburg, Austria - KNB2014incub_MG | ecosystem: Engineered > WWTP > Activated sludge > Unclassified | place: Austria...
CCCACTCGCAGCCAGGGTCGGGCGGGAGCCGCGGTCCATTGGTATCCCAGTTCACCCGCAAGTGCGCCGGCGCGATGGTCCTGCCCGTACCAGTCGCCGACCTGCCCCACGGTCCAGACCACCACGTCGAGGGAGCCGGTGCCAAGGGGATACGCGCCGACGAGCGTTCCACCGACGGTCGTGATGTGGACGTCGGCGGCTTGCGCCGGCAGGAACGCATTATCGGGGCGGGCCGTCACCAGCCGTTCGTCGGCATAGCGGTAGGCAAAGGCCTGCGCCTCGGTCCTGGGGAACAACGTCCCGGGTTTGGCGGTCAATGATGCGGCCGTCACCCAAAGCCGATTGATGGGTTTGCCCGCCTCTTCCTCGAATCCCCCTTGTGTTGGACGCAGCACGGCACCGAATACATGCCACCGGGGGCGATCCACGTCGAAGCGAACGCCGTCGAACGCCCGCTGGTACAACGACCACTCGAATTCGCCGATCAGGCGGGCGTCCAATCGCTGGCGCTTGACGGCTTCGATCCGTGTATCTCCAGACGGAGACTCCGCACCCACCGTGACCCCAAAGCGGCCAAGTTGCACACGAACGCCCGCACCGGGCTTGAACGTGGCGTGCAGCGCCTTGAGATACACCCGGCGGCTGTCGGTACGCCGAGCCTGATCGAAATACAACGCGCCCGTGCCCAGTGGGCCAGGGCCAATCGCCGTGGTGGGCAGACCGCCGAACTGGACGTATTGCACCTGCGCGCCAAATTCCAACCGCTGGCGCTTCCCCTCCACTCCCACCAGCAGGCGGTTGGCAACAAATTCATAATCGGGCGTTCCGCCGCCTGGTTGTGGCCGAAAGAAACGCCACACTTCGGCCCGGGTGGTATTCCGGACTCGCCAGACGATGGCGGGCGGAGTGGCGCCGGCCTGGCTGGGGGCAGGAGCCTGTGCCAGGACGGGTGCCGGAACAAAGGCGGCGGCACCTGTGAGAAGAACGGTCAGGGCGGTTCCGGCGTGTTGGGTCATGGTCCCTACCAGTTTTTCCTGCCGGGCCTCCCCGCCCATATGACAGCCGTCAGACCACCGGAGGCCATCCCTGGCGCATAGTTCCAACGGTATGGACATGAATCCGCGAACAACTGTTCCCTCCGCCATCTCCGGCGTGGTCGTCCGCTCCCGTCAGGAGGATCTTGCCGCCGTGGCCGCACGCCTCGCACACCTGCCGGGCATCGACGTACACCATCTGGAAGAAGCCACCGGGCGCGTCATCATCACGCTCGAGACCGAATCCAGCGATCAGGAAGAAGCGCGGATGGAGTCCGTGCGTCGCGAACCCGGCGTACTGAGCGCAGAGTTGGTCTATCACTACGTCGATCCACAGGGAGCCGCCTGATGGATGCCACGAGACGCCGTTTCCTGAAAACCGGTATTGCCGCCGCCACTGGAGTGGCCGTTGGCCTGCACCTGCCCGAACACCTTGTGGCCCTGGGTCAGGCCATCCAGGCCGGTTGGTCGTGGGACAAGGGCGTGTGCCGCTTCTGCGGTGTCGGGTGCGGCATCCAGATTGCCACCGACAAAGGGCGCATCGTCGCGATCAAAGGCGATCCCGACAGCCCGGTCAATCGCGGCCTGTTGTGCGTGAAGGGATACGCGAACGCGAAGATCCTGTACGGCGACGATCGGCTCACGCATCCCCTGCTCCGCATGAAGGACGGCCGCTTCGACAAAGCCGGCGATTTTGTCGCCGTGTCGTGGCAGCGGGCATTCGACGAAATGACCGCGCAGTTCAGGCGCGTGCACGGCGAACTGGGGCCCACGGGTGTGGGCGTCATGGGCTCGGGCCAATACACGATTCAGGAAGGCTACGCGGCCGTCAAACTGGTCAAGGCCGGCTGGCGCAGCAATAACCTGGATCCCAATGCACGGCACTGCATGGCGTCGGCCGTGACCGCCTTCATGCAGACGTTCGGCATCGACGAGCCCGCGGGCAACTATGACGACATCGAACTGACAGACACGGTGGTCACCTGGGGTGCCAACATGGCCGAGATGCACCCGATGTTGTGGGCCCGCGTCATCGACCGCCGGCTCAGTCACGCGCCAATGCGGCTCATCAACCTCACCACATTCACCACACCAACGTCTGCGATGGCCGACCTCGAACTGGTCTTCAAGCCGCAGACTGACCTGGCGATTTGGAACTACATCGCGCGCGAGATTCTTGCGCGCAAGGCCGTCGACCAGACGTTCGTCGATCGCCACTGTGTGTTTGCCACAGGCCACAACGACATCGGCTTCGCGCTGCGCGACGCCGACTCGCGGGAACAGTCGCAGGGCCACCGGAAGCAGGCCGGACAGCACTGGCTGATTTCACTCGAGGACTTCCGTCAGGGCGTGGCGCCCTACACGCTCGACTACGTCGCGCGACTGGCGAAGGGCGATTCTGCCGAACCGCTGAACGCGTTCAAGGACAAACTGGTGCAACTGGCGGATGCGTACGCCGATCGCGCGCGCAAGGTGGTCTCGTTCTGGACGATGGGGTTCAACCAGCACACGCGCGGGACCTGGGTGAATGAACAGGCGTACATGGCGCACCTGCTCACTGGGAAGTTCGCCACACCCGGCAACAGCGCGTTCTCGCTGACGGGACAGCCGTCGGCGTGCGGCACCGCCCGCGAGGTCGGGACGTTTTCGCACCGGTTGCCAGCCGACATGATGGTGGACAACCCGGCGCACCGTGCAAAGGCAGAAGAGATCTGGCGCCTGCCGGCCGGCACCATCAATCCGCAACCCGGCAGCGACATCACACGAATGATGCGCGATCTCGAAGATGGCACGCTCAAGTGGTTGTGGGTGCAGGTCAACAACCCGTTCCAGGCCACGGCCAACGCGAACCACTGGATCGAAGCGGCGCGCAAGAACGACGCGTTTGTGGTGGTCTCGGACGCCTATCCGGGGATCTCGTGCAAGGTGGCGGACCTCATCCTGCCGTCGGCGATGATTTTCGAGAAATGGGGCGCATACGGCAACAGTGAGCGTCGCACCCAGATGTGGCGGCAGCAGGTGCGCGCACCAGGTGAGGCACGGTCTGACCTGTGGCAGATCCTGGAGTTCTCCAAACGCCTGACAGTCGGGGAATTATGGGGCGCCCACGGCGCTCTGCCCAGTGTGCTCGACGGTCTCGGCCCGTTCGCGTATCGGCCAGACAGCACGTTGTACGAAGTGCTGTTCGCCACCAAGGCCAGTCTCAAGGTCGCGTGGCCGGATCCCATAGCGGACGGTCATCCCAACGACACGGTCACGCATCTGCGCGAACGATGGTTCCCGGAGAAGGCGCTGTTTGAGGAATATGCGATTTTCGGTCGCGGTCACGCCCACGACCTGGCGCCGTTCGACCGGTATTTCGATGAGGACGTGCGCGGCTTGAAGTGGCCCGTGGTCAACGGAAAAGAAACGCAGTGGCGATTCAACGCCGACCACGATCCGTACGCCGCCGCCGGCTCGGGCTTCGATTTCTACGGCCCGGCAATGAAGCAGTTGCCTCGCGGCAACCTCAACGGCATCACCGATACCACGCCAGTCGCGCTGCCGGGCAAGGCGAAGATCTTCTTCCGGCCGTACGCGGCTCCTCCCGAGGTGCCGGACACGGAATGGAACCTCTGGCTGAGTACGGGACGCGTGCTGGAACACTGGCACTCCGGCACGATGACCCGTCGCGTACCCGAACTGCACAAGGCCGTGCCATCGGCCCTGGCGTACATGCATCCAGATGATGCTGAGTCGAGGGGGCTGGCGCGCAACGACGCGGTGTGGATTGAATCGCGTCGAGGGCGAGTGAAGACCCGAGTGGAAACAGCGGGGCGTTACGGCCCTCCGAAAGGGCTGGTCTACGTGCCGTGGTTTGATGAAAACGTGTTCATCAACAAGGTCACGCTGGATGCCGGGTGTCCTATCTCGCGCCAGACCGATTTCAAGAAGTGTGCAGTGAAAGTCTACAAAGCTGAGGAGGCGCGATGACGGCACGACGCATGCTCCTGGCGTTCCTGGTGGTGGCGATGGCCGTCGTGGCCATGGCGTTCTGGCGTGCCGGTCAGGATGGCGCCGCCGGGCCTGGAGTGTCGGACCTCGACATCGGCCTGCGACGGACGGCGCTGACTGACGATCGCGTGCCGCCATTGGCCGTGTTCACGGACGCCACGCCGGGCGGGAACGCCAAGCTGGCGCGCGCCTTTGATGGCGCGCCGCCGCTCATCCCGCACAGCCTTGACGGGTTCGTGCCGATTCGGTCGTCCGAAAATACCTGTCTGCTCTGTCATCAGACAGGCAGCACCGACCCTGCCGATCCGCCGCAGGTGCCCCGCAGTCACCTCACCGATCTTCGCGCTGCACCCGACGTGGTGCGAGAAACCGTGGCTGGTGCGCGCTGGAACTGCACCGCCTGTCACGTCATGCAAAGTGATGCGCCCGTGCTGGTCGGCAATCGTTTCGGCACGACGGGGCGATAGACCCAAGCTGCTGCCGGCGGCGCGTGGGCGGTGCCACACACACGCGGCTCGACCGGGCGCCGCGCTATGACGGGCGTCATAGGCGACCGGCCACCGGAAGGAGTACCAAAGGTCGTTCCAGGAGGAACACCATGACCTCACTCTTCCGAATCGCCGTCCTGATCGTCGCAGTCGCGCTTGTCGCCGCCGGCCGCGTTTCCGTTTCAGCCAACAACCCGCAGGCCAAAGACATCGTCGACACGGCAGTGGCCGCGGGCTCATTCAAGACACTAGTGGCCGCGGTGCAAGCCGCTGACCTCGTCGCGCAACTCAAGAGCGCCGGCCCGTTCACCGTGTTTGCGCCCACCGACGAGGCGTTTGCCAAGATCCCGAAGGCCGACCTCGACGCGCTGATCAAGGACAAGCTCAAGCTCGCCAAAGTGCTGAAGCATCACGTGTTCGCGGGCAACGCCAATTCAACGGACCTCGGGATGCTGAAGGATCTGTCGGTGGCCTCCGGCGGCCGGTTGCCAATCCTTGTGGGCAGAGGTTCGCTGCGCATAGGCGGCGCGCTGGTGATCAAGGCCGACGTCGCAGCGTCCAATGGACTCATCCATGTGATCGACACCGTGTTGATCCCGAAGTAGGGTACGCCTGCCCGCAAGTCAGCGCGCCACCTGCGGGCCCGACAGGGCCAGTCCGCGAACCGGGCTGATGTCCGCCACGTAGATGCTGCGCCCGTGTGTGGCGATGACGAGCTCGCCCTCGCGAGGATGCACCACCAGGTCATGCACCGGAATCGTCGGCAGGTTGGCGCGCAGCGACATCCACGTCACACCGCGGTCCACGGAGGCATACACCCCCGAATCAGTGCCCAGATACAGGATGCGCGCGTTTGCAGGATCCTCGCCGACGACGTTGATGGGTTCGGCGGGGAGGTTGCCGGCCAGCGACGTCCACGTCTGCCCGTAGTCGCGCGAGACGTACAGATACGCTGTGAACTCGTTGTAGCGGTACCCGGTCATGGAGACAAAGACCGTGGCTTCGTTGTGGCGCGACGCCACGACACGCGTGATCCAGCGCTCCGGCAACGACTCACCGATGCGGGCCCACGTAGTTCCTCCGTCGCGGGTCACATGCAACCGCCCGTCGTCGGCGCCGGTGTAAATCAGATCGGCGCGCAGCGGCGACTCGGACACGCTGGTCAAGGTGCCCCAGGGCACATTGCCCTGCACCGCCGGGCCACTGGTGAGGTCGGGACTGACGGCTGTCCACGAATCCCCACGATCGGGCGACTTGAAGAGGCGCTCAGCCGCGTAGTACATCGTGCGAGGATTGTGCGCCGAGAAGAAGAATGGCGTCATCCAGTTGGTGCGATACGCCGGCTGGCCGGGCGGCGCCTTCGGCGCAATGGCCTCACTGCGTCCCGTGGACATGCGCTTGCGCCTCAACTCCCCGAATTGATGTTCGTAGTAGTAGACGTCCTTGTCGGACGGATCGCGGTAGGTAAAGTACGAGTCGCCTCCGCCCCATTGGTCGAGGTAAACATGTGTCCACTGATCGCCACGGTCAGCAGCCATCGTCTGCGTCGAGACACCAAAGAGCGCGGCGTTATCCTGCGTCCCCCCGTAGATGTTGTACGGCGTGTCCATGTCCACCGACACGGCGTAGAACTCGCCTATCGGAATGTTGTTCAGATGCAGCCAGGAGGCGCCCCGGTCGTAACTCAGATGCAGGCCTCCGTCGTTGCCCAACAACATGTGGTCGCCATTTTCCGGATTGATCCAGAGATCGTGCTGGTCAAGGTGCAGCACGGTCGATCCGTGCGGTAACAGGTGTACCAGCGTGCCCTGAATCTGACGGTAAGTGCGCCCGCCGTTCTCCGACACCATGAACCGGTTGTTGGGCAGATACACGACGTCTTCGTTGTCGGGGGCCACCTGGATGAGGCAGAAGTCCCAGCCGGTCGCCACCGGTTCGGTATTGACCTTCCGCCAACTGCTCCCGGCATCGTCGGACCGATAGACTTCCCCACCAATTCGATCGGGCGCCTGGGCACCGCCGCGGCCACGCCCGCCGGCTGGAGGCGCGGATGGGGGTGCGTAGTTGTCGACCAGCGCATACACGACGCGGGGATTGGAACGCGCAATGGCGAAACCAATGCGACCGACATTCGCGCCAGACGGCAGACCATTGGCCAGCAGCGTCCATGTGGCGCCGCCGTCCGTGCTCTTGTAGGCCCCGCTGCCGGGTCCGTTCGGCGTGTGGCCCCACGCCTTGCGCGACCGATCCCACATCGCCGCGTACACCACGTCAGGATTCGACGGGTCGAGCGCAAGATCGATCGCCCCCGTGCGCCCATTCACATAGAGCGTGCGCTGCCACGTCTTGCCGCCATCAGTTGTGCGAAATACCCCGCGCTCTTCGTTCTCAGAGTAGAGGCGGCCGATCGCCGCAACCCAGACACGGTTGGGGTCCTTCGGGTGCACGAGCACCTGCGCGATGTGATGGGAGTCGGTCAGTCCCATGTTCGTCCAGGTTGCGCCGGCGTCCACTGACTTGTACACGCCGAACCCGGCGTACGAACTGCGGGCCATCAGCACTTCGCCCGTGCCCACCCACACCACGTTGGGATCAGACGGCGCGACGGCGATGGAGCCGATCGACGTCGTGGCTTCCTTGTCGAAGATCGGCGTCCACGTTGTGCCGTTGTTGACCGATTTCCACACGCCGCCGATGCCGGCGCCGGCATAGATGGTGGAAGGCCGGCCTGGGGCCACCGCCACGGTTTCGATGCGTCCTCCCTGCAGCCGGGGTCCCACCGAGCGCCATGACAGCGCCGTGACGGGAGACTCCCGTGCCATCTGTTGATGGCGCGCCCAGGCCTCACGTCGCGCGTCCGAACCGGTCGCCGGCACCGAAAGACCTCCACGAGGCCCGGTGCCGGGCGCTTGCCCCTCGCCCGAGGCGTGCACCACCCAGCCCGCAGCGATGAAGACCCCCACCCCGAGCGCGCTCCACACCACCAGCTTGCGCACGTCTCTCATCCACATGGCCGAGAGAATACCGCTCTTTGCCAGGAAGGCGGTGGCGGCCTACCGCCGAATCGCCTGCAGGATGCCCTCTTCCTTCATCAGTGCTTCAATTTCCGCGACCGTCCGCGGCGCGCCGGCCGAGAGCACCTCACGCCCCGTTGCAGTGATCGCGACGGTGTCCTCGATACGGATGCCAATCTGTTCGTCGAACCGGAAGAGCTGAATGTCGCAGGCAAAGACGAAACCGGGCTTCAGCACTTCATCGGGACCGGCAAACGTGCCCATGACGTCGTGGGTCGCCAGGCCAATCGAGTGGTTGTAGCCGCCGTAGCGGATGATGCTGGCAAAGTCGCTCGCAAACCGCTCGAGCCCGTTTGCCTTGAGCGCCTCTTCCATTTTCTGGCCCACCTGGCGAAGCGTGATACCGGGCCGGTAGTTCTCGATGGCCGCGTCGCGCACGACGAGCGCCGCCTCATACAACTCGCGCTGTCTGGCCGAGAATTTCCCCGAGACGGGGAACGTGGTGGAGATATCCACGTGATAGTTGCCGAGGTCTGGTCCCGCGTCGAGTATCACGAACTCCCCGTCGGCCAGCACGCGGTCGTAGGCGTGATAGTGGCCGTAGGCGTGATTCTTCCCCGACATGATGATCGTGTAGTAGGCCAGTCCGCGGCTGCCACCGAGCGCGGTGACGAACTCGAACAGAGCCGCCAGCGACCGCTCCGCAACGCCCGGCTGAGTCGACCGGATGAACGCCTTGTGGCCCTCCACGCCCAGCTGCGCCGCATCGCGCATGAGCGCCAACTCGGCCGTCGACTTGTATTTGCGCAGATTCCAGACCAGCGTTGAACTGTCGCGAACGTCGACCTGCGGAAACCGCTCGCGCAGCAACTTGACGAACTGCAGTTCCCGGGTCAATCGCCCGTCCCAGTCATTCATCGTCATCGATCGCTGCAGCGCGTTGAACTTTTCGTTGCTGTTCTCGGGGCCGATTTCCTCGGGCCTGAACAGGGTGTAGACGGGCGTGTTGCGGCGGACAAGGCCGGCGAGATACCCATTGAAGCCATCGGCTGGCATGACACGCTCGATGCCGGTGACCTTGGCCGGTGCCCGGACCAGGTCCACCGGAAGGCCCATCCCATCAGCGGTCTTTTCGTCCATCGTGAAGAACAGCACGCTTTCTTTTCGCATGCCGTCTACGACCAGGACGGCGTCAGGAATTTCAACGCCGGTCATGTAGAAGAAGTCGTGCCCCTGCCGGAAGGCGACGTCGCTCTCCGGCGTCGTCGCTCCCAGAAAGATCGCAACCCCGTCGCCGATGCCTCCCATCAACAGGCTGCGCCGCGACGCGTACTCCGCCGTATCGAGTGCGCGTGCCGTGGGCGCCGCAGGACTCACCGACACGGCCACACACACGAATGCCACTGCCAGAAGACGTCGTCTCATCGCCATTCTCCCTTTGGCGGCGCACCGTGAAGCGGCGGTGCCGCGGGCCATGGGCGCATCATACTCGGGAGTCGCGTCTGCGCTTCCTCTCGTTGGACTGCGTGCTCGACCGCTCTTAGCGCGCGGAGCGTCAACGTGTGCGCGCGTTCTTTGTCGATACGCGCACGCGAGTACACGAGCGGAAAGAATTCATCGTTCGCCCACAGCGCGTGCAGGTTGCTGAAGAATGGGCTCTCGGGTTGTGCCGACTGGCCGGGCACGTTGGTCACGAGTGATCGATCCCAGTCGGCCACGTCGAGAATTTCGCGATAACTCGCGCCGTCGGCGGCGAGGGTGCCGGTGCCGCCCGGACGTTCGACGGTCGCGAGGCTGTAGGCGGGCACCAGCGGGAACGGGAACGGCCGCGTGTGCAAGCGTCCCCAGCGCCACTGCGACCAGTCCGCGCCCTGTGAGGACGTCATCTCGGCGACGGCTTTCGCCAGCGTCGCTTCGTGTTCAGCCTTTCGTGCGTCCGCAGACCGTGACGGGTCACGCTCTGCGGCGCTCGACATGCCGCGCCACACGTCGTGGATGGCCGCCGCGGCGCTGTCCCTGGCGAGGGTTGCGTTCCACGAGGCGAGCAACTGTCGCGCGCGTTCGACCGCTGCGGTTGAGGAGGTCCATCCACGAAACAGCGCAATCTCGCTCTCCGCGCGCAGATGTCTGGCGTCGAGCTGCATACGTCGGTGGTCGTCCAGCGTGAAGGGCTTCGGCGAATCAAACAACTGCCGCAGCCGGGTGATGCGCTCGTAGGGCAGATTGGCTGACGACTTGAACATGAGCGGCGGCGCGTAGTCCTTCGGCTGCACGTTGTGATTGGCGGTCGCAATGAAGCCGCGCTCGGGATTGAGCTCACGAGGCAGGTCCCGACGGAAACCATTCCACTCATACGCGCCGGTGCCGGGCACCGGCAGTCGGCCCACCCAGGACCGTCCGTCCGCACCGGCGGTGCGGCGATCGGGCGTGAGTGCCGAGGCCTGCCAGGAGATATTGCCCTCGACATCGCCGCAGATCAGGTTCTCGCTCGGAGCCTTCCAGTACATCGCATCGGTGAGGAACGTTTTGCAGTCCTTGGATTGCGCCAGGCGCAGGCTGCCAAGGTAGGGCGCCGTGCCGGGCTCGAGCATCGCCGAACGAAGAACGTAGAACTTGTTGCGCGCGCGGTCCTCGTGGAACACCGGACCGTGCCGTGTGAACTTCAGCTCGACCGTCTCCGCGGCGCCGCCTTTGACGCGCACTTCTTCGCGCACCACGCGCACCGGTTCCCACTGTCCGCGGAATCGGACTTCACCGGGATTGGCCGGATTGACGTCCTCCACGTAGACGTCCTCCATGTCGGTGCCGACAATCGTCAGGCCCCATCCGAGTCGTTCGTTGTGACCGATGGCCGCGCCGACAAACGGCACTTCGCCCGATCCGATCACGTTCCAGCCTGGCGCATGCAGGTGGACGATGTAGCGCAGCGACGGATGGGTCACCGTGCGATGAGGATCGTTTACGACGACGGGTTTACCGGTCGCTGAGAGGCGGCCACTCACCACCCAATTGTTTGAACCGGGAGGATCAGGTGGCGCGGAGGGGCCAAACGTCTTCGGTTCAAATCCGCTGCGGCCGCGCGCGCCGACCAGGGGCCGATACTGTTCCAGGATCTCAGGCGTATTCCCGCCGCGACCGCCGCCGCCCGCGCGTCCACCGGTCGTGGTGACGGTCTCGTCGATGATCGAGAGGTCGAGGCCTTCGGGCAACGCCAGGTCGTCCCAGGGATCCGGATTGCGTTGACGATTCGCCGCCTCGCGCCCCAGCCGCACCACCGCACGCGCCAGTGTCAGTTCTGCGGTGGCGTCACCAAACGTTGCCGTCCGCAGTACGACGGTTTCGGCCGTCCACGGGTCCGGCGTGACGCCGGTCAACACGAACTCGATAGGCAGTGTGTTCTTGTGCGCGGTGATAAAAGCATTCACGCCCGCCGCGTACGCCTCGAAGATGCGTTTGCCGTCCGGGTGATAACTCGTCCATTCACGATCATCCATGGGGCCGCGATACCGGAGCAGCCGCGCCTGCCGATCACGCCCGACCGCCTGCGGCCCGAGGATCTCGGCCATGCGGCCTTCCCGCTCGCGCCGCCAC
>Ga0138256_10008016_pt1 | contig 11119 bp, 8 predicted proteins | sample KNB2016incub_MG_FD_105486 | JGI IMG/M metagenome (GOLD analysis project Ga0138256, IMG submission 105486) | Active sludge microbial communities from wastewater in Klosterneuburg, Austria - KNB2014incub_MG | ecosystem: Engineered > WWTP > Activated sludge > Unclassified | place: Austria...
CCTCTGATCGGTCTGTGGGATCGCCAGGAGGGCGTCCCGGGACGAGGCGACGTGACTCTTCTTCCGAGCACCTGGTTCTCCATCGAGCTTCAGGCCTCGACCCCCGTCGCCGAATGGGGCGGTCAGAAGGTGCGTTCGGCGCAGGAGGAAGACGCCATCCTGGGCCCCGAGGGCAAGATGCGCTGGGTGCTGAGCCGTCAGACGAAGTACCACCTCGTCAAGTAGGGCGGGCCGCGCGGATCGATGGACGAAGCCGAACCGCAGAGTGCCCGGGCCATACGAGGGTTCGTAGCGCCGCAAACCCTGCTGAACGAAGTCCAGAACACGGCGCCCTGGCTGCCCCAGGCGGAGCCCTCGCCCGCCGACGACATCCTGGACCTCGCCCGCGGTCCCCTCGGATTTCTTGCGATCCTGGCCGCTTGCCGGCGGGAGGGCGCGGCCCGGCAGGCGATCGCCGGCGATCGAACCCTCGACTATTTCGGCTTGTGCCTCGCCTGCCATCACGCGACGGTCGCCACCTTCGTCCCCACCGACGTCGATACCAAGATCCGCGGCCTGCTGTGGCGCCTGATCAAGGACCCCGCCCTGCTCGATGCGATGATCGAGCTGACCGAGGCGTTCTGTTCATGGGACGTGGCCTCGGTCTCGCGGCGCACGGTATGTGTTCCTCACCTTGGCCTGTTCGCCGGTCATCACGGCGAGCGTCTTTCCGTCCTGGTCGCGGCCCTCGGTCGCGCGATCCATCTCGGTCGGGCGGACCTGGCCGAGCGAATGCGCGACCAGATCGCGGCCGAACTCATGCGCGAGTCGCAAGGGCTGACCGCACTGCTGGACGGGCGCGATGAACTGGACGTGCTGCGGATGGCCGCGGTGATGACCCACAACGCGGGGGACATCGACCAGTCGATCTCGTTCTGGCCGCAATCTCCCGCTCACACCGCGGCCGCAGGGGAGATAAGAAGGCTCGCCCACGAGAACGTCCGCCCCTGGAACGGGAGCTTCGCCCTGGCCGCCCGGATCTACAGGGTCACGCTGGCGCCCGAGGGCCATCGCAACTATCCGCTTCGACCGATCCGTTCGCTGCGCCAGTCGTACGACTTCCTCATCGAGACCGCGCCCTTCCTCGATGATTGGGGCGAGAGGATGGCCCGGGATCCCCGGCTCGAGGACTCGGACCGCAGCGAGATCCTCGAGGCCCTGATCGTGGGTTGCCGCAAGATCCAAGGCCAGCGCGGATACCAACGGGCGGCGGCGGGGATGCTTCAAGGACTCGGAAGCCGCGTCGAGGCGGTGGTGTCGGGAATGCCCGCGCGGGCACGGAGCGAATTCAAGGACGCCGGGCTCCGCAAGGCCATGGCCGTGCCCCGGGTGTCCTTCGAGTCGTCGATGAAGTCGATGCTGCGAAAGGTCCTGCGGGACTGACCTGGTTAGCGTGACCGGGGCCGGTGTGATATATATTAATGAGTTGTTATTCATTAATCGCCGCTCGATCGACGAGGCAAGAATCCTGTGACCGAAACGAACTCCCAAGCGAAGGCCGCCGGCAAGAACGTGAGCGAGCTCGAAGCCCGCCAGGTCGCGGAAGCCGCCCGCGAGACGCAGTGGAAGCATCCGAGCTTCGTGAAGGAACTCTTCCTCGGCAACTTCCGCCTCGACCTCATCCATCCCTATCCCCTCAAAGGCGACGAACGCCCCGAGTTCCGCGAGTTCTACGAGAAGTTCAAGGCCTTCCTCAAGAAGGAGGTCGATCCCGCGGAAATCGACCGCACCGGCGAGTACCCCGAGCACGTGCTCGACGGCCTGCGGAAACTGGGCGCTTTCGGCATGAAGATACCGAAGGAATACGGCGGCCTCGGCTTCACCAACGTCGAATACAACCGTGTGATGAAGCTGCTCGGGACCTACTGCGGCAACGTGGGTGCGCTGCTCTCGGCCCACCAGTCGATCGGCGTGCCTCAGCCGGTGAAGAACTTCGGCACCCCCGAGCAGAAGAAGAAGTATCTCCCCCGCTGCGCCAGGGGCGAGATCTCGGCCTTCGCCCTCACCGAGTTGGGCGTGGGCTCCGATCCAGCGCGGGTCACCACCACCGCGGAGAAGACCGAGGACGGTTCGGCCTACATCCTCAACGGCACCAAGCTCTGGACCACGAACGGGACGCTGGCCAAGCTCCTGGTGGTGATGGCGAGCGATCCGAAGACCCACAAGATCTCCGCGTTCATCGTGGAGACGGAGTGGAAGGGCGTGGTCATCCAGCACCGCTGCCGATTCATGGGCCTCAAGGCCCTTTCGAACGCGGTCATCAATTTCGACAACGTCCGGGTTCCTGTCGAGAACCTGGTGGGCGGCGAGGGGCGCGGGCTCAAGATCGCTCTCACCACCCTCAACGACGGCCGGCTCTCGATTCCCAACATCGCCGCGGGCACGGTCAAGGCCGCGCTCGAGACTGTCCGCAACTGGGCGAGCGTCCGCGTGCAGTGGGGCCGGCCGGTCGGCCGGCACGAGGCGGTCGGACACAAGATCGCCGACATGGCCGCGACCGGCTTCGCCATGGAAGCCCTGGTCGAACTCGCCACCCAGATGTCGGATCGCGGCGGAGCCGACATCAGGCTCGAGGCCGCAGCGGCCAAGGAATGGAACAGCGTCCGGGGCTGGGAGATCGTCGACGACCTCATGCAGATCCGCGGCGGACGGGGCTATGAGACCGAGAATTCTCTCGAATCACGCGGCGAGATCCCGATTCCCGTGGAACGGCTGATGCGCGACTTCCGGATCAACCGGATCTTCGAGGGCTCGAGCGAGATCATGCACCTCTTCATGGCCCGAGAGGCCGTGGACACGCATCTCAGCGTGGCCGGAGCCCTGGTGAATCCGAAGTCGACCACCGGCGAGAAATTCGCAGCTCTCCCGAAGATCGCGGCCTTCTACTCGTGGTGGTACCCGACCCGGTTCTTCGGCTGGGGCCACTGGCCGCGTTTCTCCGAGTTCGGCTCGCTCGCGAAGCACGTGCAGTTCGTGGACCGCCGCTCCCGCAAGCTGTCGCGGTCGAGCTTCCACGGTATGGCGCTGTATCAGGCGGGCCTGCAGAACAAGCAGGCGTTCCTCTTCCGGCTCGTCGACATCGTGAACGATCTCTTCGCGATCTCCGCCGCGTGCGTCCGCGCCCAGGCCCTGGTCGCGGCCGGGAAGCCGGAGGCCCGCGAAGCCGTCGAACTCGCGGACCTCTTCTCACGCGGCGCCAGCCGTCGGGTCGATGCGGCCTTCAAGGCGCTCTGGAACAACGATGATGCGCGCAAGTACGGCGTCGCGAAACACGTCCTCGACGGCCGGCATGTGTGGATGGAAGACGGGCTCATGGGCCTGTCCGAGGCGGGCGCGCACAAGAAGGAGGAGCCGGGCTCGCAGCCGCGCGCCGTCGCCTAGGCGCCGGGTCCGCCTCAAACCCCCTCCAAATCAAGGTATCTTCCCCCGCGATGCGAAGAATCCTGGTCACCGGCGCTCTCGGACAGATCGGGTCCGAGTTGGTCGTCGCCCTGAGACAGCGCTACGGAACGGAAGCGGTGATCGCTTCCGATATCCGGCTGCCCCCGCTCGAAACCCTGCGGCCCGGCGAGCGATTCGAGTTCCTCGACTCCACCAACGCGCGGCAGATCCAGGACATCGTCCGCAACGGTGAGGTCGGGACGGTCTATCACCTCGCCGCTCTGCTCTCCGCCACCTCGGAGGAGAAACCCCACGTGGCCTGGGAACTCAACATGGGCGGGCTCTACAAGGTTCTCGAAGTGGCGCGGCAACACGACTGCAAGGTGTTCTTCCCGAGTTCGATCGGCGCCTTCGGCCCGGGCACGCCCAAGGACAACACACCCCAGGACACCATTCAGCGCCCCACCACGATGTATGGGGTGACGAAGGTCGCGGGGGAACTGCTGTGCGACTACTACTACAAGCGGTTCGGCGTGGATACGCGCGGCCTGAGATTCCCCGGCCTCATCTCCTACGCGGCGCCTCCGGGCGGGGGCACCACCGACTACGCGGTCGCCATCTTCTACGACGCCATCCGTTACGGCCGGTACACGTGCTTCCTGAAACCGGACACCCGGCTCGACATGATGTACATGCCCGACGCCATCGCCGCTCTCATCGCACTGATGGAAGCGGATCCCGCGAAGCTCATCCACCGCAACTCGTTCAACGTGACCGCGATGAACTTCACGCCGGAGGAACTGGCGACCGCGATTCGAAAACACATCCCCGCCTTCGAGATCCGCTACGAGATCGATCCCGTGCGACAGGGCATCGCGGATTCCTGGCCCAACTCGCTCGATTGCTCGGCGGCCAGTGCCGAGTGGGGTTTTGCGCCCCGGTTCAGCCTCGGAGACATGGTCGAGGACATGCTCACCAAGCTCCGGGCCCGGATCAGCTAGCCGGCCCGGCCGGGAACTCAAACACCCGCTGATAGGCCGCGGTCTCCGCCGTCTCGGCAAAAGGCTTCCCGGAGCGTTCAAGCCAGGCGTGCGCTTCGACGGTCCGCGGCCCTTCCATCCGCACGCCGAACACGATCACGGTATCGACGCCTTCCCGCCGCAGGAAACGATGCAGCACCACGGCACGCCGCCAGCACTGCGGATGGATGAAGGGAATCCCCGCGGTCAGAAGGGTGTCGAGCGCGTTCACGATGGCGTCGGTCTTTCGCGGATCCGCAGCAGGGGAGCTCAGCCTTGGAGAGAGATGGCCGAACGCCCTCGGCAGGGGCAGAAGGCGGGCCAGGACGCTGACCGCAACGTAAGCGGCGGCCATGCGCGACATGAGCCAGACCCGTCCGGGATCGCGAAGGACGGCGCCCGCCATGCGCGCCGGGAGCCTCGGTGGCGGCGCCTTCCACGCGGCGCCTGGAACTTCGCGGAGACGCTCGAGGCGATTCATCGTGGACTGGGCATATTCTCCTCCATGCCATGCCATTCAATCGCCTCTCCCAAGCCCTGAACACGGAAATCGCCGCCATCGACGCCCGCGGTTCCAGCAAACGTCATGAACTGGTGGTCGTGGACGTGGTGCCTCCGCAGGGCGGCCACGGACCGCGGTACCTCCTGCAGGGAGAGGGCCAGCGGCCCTTCCTCAAGATGAACTCGAACAACTATCTCGGCATGGGGCTGCGGCGGCAGGTGGTCCAGGCCGAGGAGGCGGCGGTCGGGCGCTTCGGCTGCGGGCCGGGGGCTGTGCGTTTCATCAGCGGCACCTACGAGCCTCATGTGGCCCTCGAAGCCCGGCTCGCGGCCTTCCACGCGCGCGAGGCCGCCATGGTCTTCTCGTCGGCCTACGCGACCATCGTCTCCACCATCGTTCCCCTGATCACGGCGGAGACGGCCCTCATCTCGGACGAGCTCAACCACAACTGCATCATCAACGCGATGCGGCTGGCCCGTCCGAAGGAGAAATTCGTCTACAAGCACAACCAGGTCGCGGACCTCGAGGCTTCTCTCGAGAAAGCCGCCGCCCTGGGGGCGAAGCGGGCCGTGGTGGTGACAGACGGCATCTTCAGCATGCGCGGCGATTCCGCCCCCCTGGTCGAAATCCAGGCCGCGGTCCGCAAGTTCGACGGGAGATTTCCCGAGAACGCCGTCCTCGTGGTCGACGACTCCCATGGCGTCGGGGCCTTTGGCGGCTCCGGCCGCGGCACCGAGGAGTTCACCGGCTGTGACCCGGTCGACATCCTCGTGGGCACGCTCGGCAAGGCCTTCGGCGTGAACGGCGGGTACGTCACCGGATCCAGGATCCTCGTGGACTTTCTGCGGGAGACCTCGATGATGTACATCTACTCGAACCCGATCACTCCCGCCGAGGCCGCGGCCGCGAAAGCGGCCATCGACGTCCTCGATTCGCCGGAGGGCCTCGACCTTCTGAAGCACCTTCGCGCCATGACCGCGAAGTTCGAGAAGGGTCTTTTGGACCTCGGATTCGAAACCATCCGCGGAGAGCACCCGGTGACGCCCCTCGTGGTGCGCGACACGCCCAGGACGCAGGCCCTGGTCAGGCACCTCTTCACTCACGGCATTCTCGCGACCGGACTCTCCTATCCCGTGGTCCCCAAGGGAGACGAGGAGATCCGGTTCCAGGTCTCGGCGGATCACACCGCGAAGGACATCGAAACCGTGCTCGCAGCCCTCACGACCTTCAGCGGCTGAGCGGGCCCGCCCGCCGGTCAAGGCCGCGGGTAGGATGTCGCGATGATGCCCGCCCGATCCCGACTCGTCCTCGCCTTCAGCCTCGTCTCCCTCACCGGATCCGGAGACGCGCTCGCCCAGGCCCCGCGGCCGGCCCGAAAGACCGCGACCGCGACGCGACCTCCGGCGGATCGCACCCCCCCCGCCCGGTTCGCCGATCCGGATCGGGCCACGAAGCTCGGCCGCGCCTTTCCCGAGATCGACAAGGCGTTTCTGAATTTCGCGCAGACCTCCAGGGTTCCGGGTGTCGCCTGGGGCGTCATCATCGACGGGGCGCTGGTGCACGCGGGCGCCACGGGAGTGAGAGACACCGCGTCGAACGTGAAGGCCATGCCGGACAGCGTGTTCCGCATCGCCTCCATGACCAAGAACATCACGGCCATGGCGATCATGAAGCTGCGCGACCAGGGCAGGCTCTCCCTCGATGCGCCGGCCGCCCGCTACGTTCCCGAGCTCCAGGGCCTTCAGTATCCGACCACCGACTCTCCGCTCATCACCGTGCGGCATCTTCTCTCGCACTCGGAGGGGTTCCCCGAGGACAACCCGTGGGGCGATCGGCAGCTGGCCGAGACGGACGCGACCTTGTCCCGGTGGATGCGCGCCGGATTCCCCTTCTCGCAGCCGCCGGGAATGGGCTACGAGTACTCGAACACGGGCTTCGCCATCCTCGGCCAGGTGATCGCCCGGGTCTCGGGCATGCGCGCGCGCGACTACATCGATCGCGAAATCCTCAAACCCCTTGCCATGACCTCCACGAAGTGGGAGGCAAGGGCGGTGCCCGGCGATCGGATCGCTCGCGGCTATGGGCGCATCGTCAACGAGTGGGTGGCCGAAACGCCGCTCCCCGACGGATCCTACGGCGTGATGGGCGGGCTGTATTCCTCCGTCCCCGATCTCGCGAAGCTGGTGTCGCTCTATCTCTCCGCGTATCCGCCCCGCGATGGCGACGACACCGGCCCGATCAAGCGCTCGTCCCTCCGCGAGATGCAGATGCCCTACTCGCCCTACCGGTCCACCGCGCTGCGCGCGACCGTGAACTCTCCGCTGTACCTCTCGTCGGGCGGCTACGCCTTCGGCCTGGCCTCGGCGCAGACCTGCCGGTTCGCGCACTCCGTCTCTCACGGGGGCGGTCTACCCGGCTACGGCTCGCAGATGCGCTGGCTTCCCGAGTACGGCGTCGGCATCGTGGCGCTCGCGAACGGCACCTATGCCGGACCGGGCCGCGCGGTGAATGAATCCCTCGAGGCTCTGGCCCGAACCGGAGCGCTGAATCCCCGGGTGCCTCAACCGGGCGCCGAGCTGCTGAAGGCCAAGGCGGCGGTGGACGGCCTGATCGGCGAGTGGAGCGACGCGGGCCTGCAGAAGGTCGCGGCCATGAACCTCCTCCTCGATCGCTCTTTGGACCGGCGGCGGAAGGAGTTCGAGACCCTTCGCGAGAAGCACGGCGCTTGTCGCGCGGAGTCGCCCATCGAGGCGGAGAACGCGCTCAGGGGCAAGTGGTCGCTCGCCTGCGAGCGGGGACAGATCAGGGTGAACATCACGCTCGCCCCGACCCTTCCACCCACCATCCAGCACCTTGAGGCGTCGTCGGTGCTTCCGCCCGGCCCCGGTTTCACCAGGGTCGCGGGCCTGGTCCTTCGTTCGATCAATCAGGGCGAGCGGCTGAGCGAGTCGGTCGTTTCCCTCAGCGCCCCGCCCGACGTGGCGGGCCAGATCGAAGCCTCTCGGGTGTACGGGACCTGCACGCAGGGCGAACACACCAGCGGCGGCGGGGAGAGCGGCACCCTGCGCCTCAAGTGCGAGCGGGGGAATCTGGACGTGCGCCTGACCGTGGACGGAGCCGGACTGCTGACCGGGCTTCGCATCTCCCCCGCGGCCGGCGAGGTCTGCGTTCCCTAGGTCGAGTCCCCGGATGGCGCGTGTCCCGCGGTGGCGAGAGCGCGGCCGCCGTCGACATCAACCCGCGAAAGCAGGAACGCTCCCGCCAGGAAGAACACTCCCAGGCCGAGCAGTCCCGCGCGGCTCGATCCCGTCACCGTGACCGCGACCCAGAAGAGCGCCGGTCCCATGATCCCCGCGAAGCGGTCGCCCACGCCGTAGAAGCCGAAGAACTCCGATGACTTCTCCTTTGGAACGAGACTGGCGAAGAGGGATCGCGAGAGTGCTTGCGCCCCTCCCTGAGACGTGCCGATCAGGAAAGCCAGCAGGAAGAACTGCCAGGTTTCGGTCATCACGAATCCCAGGCCGCAAATGCCGAGATAGACGAGAAGCGCGAGATAGATCGCGTTTCGAGTGCCGATCCTCGCGGCCAGGTGAGAGTAAAGATAGGCGAAAGGAAGGCCGATGAACTGGACGGCGAGAATGGCCAGCAGGAGACTCGACTGGGGAATCCCAATCTCGGTGCCGTAGGTGGCGCCCACCCGGATCACGGTGTTCACGCCATCGTTGTAGATGAGGAACGCGGCCATCATCAGAAGCGCCTCGCGGTAGCGCCTCAGATGCCTGAAGGTGTCCCAGAGCGACTTCACCGTGCCCATGGTCGCGACCAGCACCGATCGGCGCGCGCCGCTTTGGTCCCCGCTTGCGGGCGGCTCGGGGACGTTCCTGAAGAGGGGTATCGAGAAGAGGACCCACCACAAGGCGGCGAAAGCGAAGGATGCCCGGGTGGCCGCACCCGGACTGGAAAAACCCCAGGCCTGCGGATTGGAGATCCAGAGCAGGTTCAAGGCGAGTACCAGACCACCGGAGAGGTAGCCGAAAGCGTAGCCCGCGGAGGACACGAGGTCGACTTCCTCGGGCCGGGCCACGTGTGGAAGGAGAGAGTCGTAGAGGATGAACGAGACCGCGATCGCGATATTGGCCAGGCTGTACCAGACGAGTCCGGATCGCCAGTCCCCCGGGTCGACCACCGCGATGCCCAGGGTGGCCGCGGCCCCCAGGACGATGAAGACGGCCATGAGACGCTTGCGGGCGCCCGAGAAGTCGGCCAGGGCGCCGATGAGAGGTCCGATCACGGCCACCGCGAGGGCGGCGATGGTGGTTGCCGAGTAGAAGCGCGCACTCGACTCCGTCTTGGTGAGGCCGCTCGCGAGCACGTTGGCGAAATAGACCTGAAAGACCTGGATCACCGAGGTCATGAACACCGAATTCGCCCAGTCGTATGCGACCCAGCCCCGGAGTTCAGGGCGAGACAGTCCCAGGCGACCAAGGAGCGAGGCCAGCACGTTCCGCGCATTCTGACATTGACGCGGGGGCCGGGGGTGGCCCTTTGTTGTCAGAATAGAGACACGATCATGAAGAAGAACCCGTCATTCGTGCTCCGTATCCCGATCATGTTCCACGACGTGGACGCCGCGGGCACCGCGTACTACCCCCGCCTCGTCGACTTCTGCCACTGCGCGTTCGAGGCCCTGTTCAACGCCCGCATCGGGCCTTCCTACTCAAGGGTGATCGGCGGAGGCGTCGGTTTCCCCTCCGTGCACTTCGAGGTGGACTTCATCAAGCCCATCCGGCACGGCGACGTCATCGAGATCGGAGTCCGGGTGGATCACGTGGGTCGCACATCCGTCGGGCTCGCGTTCGAGGCCCGACGCGGCAAGACGCTTCTCTTCCGCGCGAAGAACGTGGTGGTGGTGGTGGACCTCAAGACCATGTCGAAGAGGCCGCTGAACCCGCGGATGCGCCGGCGGTTCCTGGCGTTGGGCTAGCCCAGCACCAGCCGTTCGATCAGATCGACGCGGCGGGCGAGATCGGCGACCAGCACGTGTTCGTGTCGCGCGTGGGCGCCATCGCCCATGGGACCGAGTCCATCCAGGGTGGGGACTCCCGCGGCCGCGGTGAGATTCCCATCCGAGGCGCCGCCCACGCGTTCGCCCCGAAGTTCGAAGCCGAGATCCCGGGCGATGCGCTGGGCGCTCGCGAAGAGCGCCCGCGAGGCGTCACTCTCGGCCAGGGGCGGACGGTCGAATCCTCCCTCGACGTCGACCCGGACCCGCGGGTCCTTCGGCCGCCAGGCGCGCAGTTCACGCTCCACCCGCTCCGGCTCCGACGGAGCCCAGACCCGGCCATCGAGGGTCACCTCGGCGTTCTCCGGCACCACGTTGCTCCTGGTCCCGGCGGAGGCGAGGGTCGGCGTCACCGTCGTGCCCGCTTCGACGCTCGCGAACTTCGGCGCGTCCAGGACGAACTCGGCAAGCGCCTGCAGCGCGGAGGCGCCCTTTTCGGGATCGAGGCCGGCATGCGAGGAGACTCCGGTGAAGCGGACGCGGAAGAGGCCGGTCCCCTTTCGCGCCACCTTCGCGGCCCCTCCGGCCGCGGAAGGCTCCAGGACCAGCACGCGGTCGTGTTTCCTGGCCAGGTCGATGAGCAGGCCGCTCGAGGCCGAGCTTCCGATTTCCTCATCGGGCACGAGCAGAAGGGTCACGCGAGGGGATGAGGAGCGCGCCCGAAGGCGGTCGAGAACGCTGAGGGCGACCGCCGCGCCCGCCTTCATGTCGAACACGCCGGGGCCCCGGACGACCGTACCGTCATTGGAGAACGGAATCTCCCCGAGGGTCCCGGCCGGCCACACCGTATCGAGGTGGCCCAGAAGCAGCGTGCTCGGGCGCCCCTCGGCCTCGGATCCAACGCTCGCGACCACGGCGTGGCCGCGAGGCGGACAGGGCACGGTCCGGGCAATGGAAAGGGCGCCGCGGTTGAGCCGTTCGCGGACCCACTCCGCGGCCGAGGTCACGAGGTCCGCATTGTCGGAGGGCGACTCGCGCACCACGAGCTCGCGAAGGTCAGCCAGGATGCGGTCGGTGTCTTCCACGAGGGCATTGTATGACCGCGGCCGGGCCGCCCCGATTCCCGGAGGATTCGGGAACCCCGGGAGGCGCGTCTTCGTTATTGAGGGAGACAGG
>Ga0138256_10008017_pt1 | contig 11118 bp, 10 predicted proteins | sample KNB2016incub_MG_FD_105486 | JGI IMG/M metagenome (GOLD analysis project Ga0138256, IMG submission 105486) | Active sludge microbial communities from wastewater in Klosterneuburg, Austria - KNB2014incub_MG | ecosystem: Engineered > WWTP > Activated sludge > Unclassified | place: Austria...
AAAGAAAGAAGAATTATTCCGCCAATGGGTCCAGAAACCAGTGACGCTTGTAACCACTGTGGTTTATGTGCAAAGCTTTGCCCAGTACATGCCATTAGTCAAGTGGACTATAAGACCATTGAAAAATCCCTTTGTGTGCGCTGTCATAGCTGCGTAAGATGCTGCCCGGTACATGCAAAATCTTTTAATTCAGAGGCCATTGTTCAAATCACACAAAGTTTGATAGATCACTGTAGTATGGTAAGACATGAACCTAAATTGTTTATTGAATAGAATCTATGTATAAGGGTGGTGAACCATTTGTCAATTGAAACAATATGGGAAATACATCATAAAAAACTTGAGCACTATATTATAAAGAAAGTCTCGGATTTACATGAAGCGGAAGATATCCTTCAAGAGGTAAGTTTAAAGCTAATCAAGAAACAAAATAGCATACATCAGCTTGACAATATTGAGGTGTGGCTATTCCGTGTCACTCAAAACGCTATAATTGATTACTATAGGCGCAAAAATAAGATTTCTTATATGGACGACTTAAATTCCTTGAACACAAATGTAATCGTTACGTTAGAGCCTGAAAATTATAATCTCGAAGCAGCTTCCTGTATACTTAAATTGACGGATTATTTGCCGGAGACTTATAAAGAAGCAATCATTGAAAGTGATTACAAAGGTATAAAACAGACGACATTAGGCGAGAAATGGCAGCTTAGCAATTCAGGCACAAAGAACAGAGTTCAGCGGGCACGTAAAAAACTGAAAGAAACTCTGTTCAAATGTTGCGAGGTAACGTCTGATAATAAAGGCAATATTATTGAACTCGTAAACAAAAATATTCAAGGTGAATCATTTTCTTGTGTAAATTGTTAAATAAAAAATTGCATAATTTCCTCAAAATGTGGGTCTACAATCAAATTCAAACGTCTTTATTAGTGACACACAAATTATAATGGAGGTATGAAAATGAAAACACTTAAAATTGAATGGAAACACCTTGAAGTTGATGGGGAAACATGTGATCGCTGCTACGATACAGGTGAAAACCTTAACGCAGAAATAAATCGTTTAAACAGAAAACTCGCTTCAAAGGAGATCAAAGTTGAATGGTTTGAAACAAAATTGGCAGATACTGAGATTCCACAATCGAATACACTTCTATTTAATGGTGTTCCCATTGAAGAAATTCTGGAAATCAAGGTTTCTGAGAATTATTGCAGTTCATGTACAGATCTTGTTGGACATGAAACTTACTGTAGAACTGTTTTTTATGATGGCGGTGAATATGAAGACATCCCTGCAAAGGCGATTCGTGAAGCGGTATATAAAGTATTAGACATGGAAGACGTGTCTTCAGATTGCGCTTGCTGCTCGGATTGTGGAGATGAGACATTAGGACTAAAGGTAATTGAAAAAGCGGATTGCTCTTGTGGTACAGAATGTTGTACGTCTTAATATCATTTAAAAAATGCACCTAGGCATATTTGTCTAGGTGCATTTTATTTCTTGTCATCCAAAGCATTACTCATAAATACGCTTATATTGCCAACAAAAGCGGCTGATCATTTAATACCAGTTAAGCCCTAGGCTTCATAAGTGGGAACATAACGCATTCTCTGATTGGGCGGTCCATCATGACAGAGAAGAATCTCTCTGACACGCCAAAACCAAATGCTGGTGGCATGCCGTAACGGAGGGCTTCTACGAAGGTTTCATCGTGTTCATGCGCCTCTTCATCGCCCTCTTCACCCATGGTGCGTTGTTCTTTGAAACGCTCTTCTAGGTCGATTGGGTTGTTAAGCTCTGTGTAGCCGTTACCCATTTCTGAACCCGCAAGGATGATCTGCATTTGAGCCACTTTTCGCGCGTCTTCTTTGAGCCTTCTAGGAAGTGGATTGAGTTGAACGGGTTGACCCACGAGGAATCCAGGACCAGAAAGGTCTTTTCTTACGATTTTCCATAGGACGTCAACCAATCTCCAGTACCCTGATTTCGGATCGTATTCGACGCCTTTTTCATTCAGTTTTGCAATGACTTCTTCTTTTGTTGAATTGAAAATGTTAATGCCCATTTTCTCTTCAATCACCGTTTCAAAGTCATAAACTTCCCATTCATCATCCATATCGATTTCAAAGCCACGTGTCGTAAATTTTGAAGTACCCATAACCGCTTTTGTCACGCGGCGGTACATTTCCTTACAAAAATCCATGCCCATTTTGAAATCCGCATAGGCCCAGTAAAACTCCATTTGCGTATAATCTTGAAGATGCTCAGGGCTCATACCTTCATTTCTAAACTGTCTACCAATTTCAAACGTTCTTTCAAAGCCCGCTACGAGCAGTTTTTTCTGCCAGAGCTCACCCATAGAGATTCTAAGATAGACATCGATATCAAGGGCATTGTGATGCGTTGAAAATGGTGTCGCCGCTGCACCACCTGATGATGTCTCAAGGAGTGGCGTTTCTACTTCCAAGAAGTTATTTTCTATAAGGAAATTACGAATCGTACTCCAGAATTTTTGCTTCTTCATGAAAATTTCTTTTACTTCTGGGTTCATAATGATATCGAGATATCTCTTGCGGAATTTTTCATCCTCGTCTGTTATGCCGTGGAATTTTTCTGGAAGTGGCTTCAATGCTTTCGTTAAATGGATGTATTCTTTTGCTTTAACGCTGATTTCACCTGTATTTGTTCTAAATACATTGCCTCTGATACCGACGATATCACCGATGTCGCACATATCAAATACGCTGTAGTCAAGCTCTGACAAAATATCTTGTCTCAAGTATATTTGAATCTGACCGTCGTTGTCCTGAATGTGCATAAAACCCGCTTTGCCTTTGCTTCTTTTTGTCATGATTCTACCTGCAACGGCAACCTGGATTTCATTTTCATCTAAATACTCTTTTGTCGCATCCATATAGGTCGTTTTAAGGGCTTCCGAATGGTGCGTCACATCAAATTTGCCGCCAAACGGATCAATCCCCAAATTTTCTAAATCTTTAAGTTTTTCCATTCGGATCTGCTCTTGTTCACTTAATTTTTTTACATAAACGACTTGCTCACTCATGTTTTTCATCGCACGACCACGTCATGCTGCCTCCTTTAGTTTTATATAATTTTACCTAATAATGATTTAATATTGGCTTGTATTTCAATAAAAAAAGCCCCTTACATTCACTGTAAGGAGCGTGTTCACGCGGTACCATCCTAATTTATAACTTATGACGGGATAACGGTCGTTAACCGGCTTTTACGCAACTCATGAGTCTTTATCCATATCCACACCTGTCAGCTCCCACCTATCGCCAACTCTCTTTGAAGTGCATCCGATACTTCATCCCTCAGTCACAGTCTATAAATCTTACGTTGAGAGAAATTTACCATAAATACCTAGGTTTTGCAAGTGTTTTTTGCGCCACTCTTCATATTGCATTTTTTCATAACTTCCCAAGAAGCCCCATTCTATACTTTTGCTTATAGTTCAACCGCCTGAAGTGAAACAACCTTTTTGCCATCTGCAACCGTCTGTTTGCCAACCTCTTTGAACCCATATTTCTCATGAAAGCTCAGTGACCCTGGATTTGGTGGATTAATGTCGATCTCAGCAGTCACGAACGGAATCCCCTTTTGTTTTGCATAGTCAAAAACGGATTGATAAAGCATGCCGCCAAGGCCTTTTCCATGCATTTTCACAGATACAACCACGCGGTCGATGTATAAGAATCGCTCATAATGCGATGTAAACCATAAATAGTTGACACTATCATAATCTTTTCCTTCAGTGATTGTGAGGACAAATGCCTCGACCTCGCCATCTACTTCCACAACTTCAAGTCTTTCTGATTGTCCGACCAAATGTTCCAATTTCTCCATATTGAGTGGCGATAAAAAGTGTACGGATTCCTCATTTAGCGCCAGAATTTTACTCAAATCTTTGCTTTCAGCTTTTCTTACAATTGTCATCATCGTGTTGCTCCTTTGCTTTTTATGTCTTTATTCGAAAATGAATCGATTATCTTATAAATACATTATAACAAATAATAGTCAGCACCGCATCGCTCAATTGCTTGCACCCTTAAATAAAGTTATAATAGCAGTATCCTATAACGTGTACTAAATATAAATACTGAGGAGGCTCGCATGAATCCAATCATTGAAGCCATCAAAAGCAGAAAGTCAGTCAGACAATATGAAGATAGACGCATTCCAAGTGACATCAAAGCTGCCATCTTAGATGCCGCGTTTCAAGCGCCAACCGCTGGCAATCAAATGCTCTATACCATCATAGATGTAACCGATCAAGCACTTAAAGAGCGCTTGGCACAAACGTGTGATAATCAGCCTTTCATTGCAAAAGCGCCACTGGTTCTAATCTTCCTTGCTGATACGAGACGCTGGCTAGATGCATACGAAGAAGCAGGACTTGAAGCAAGACAACCTGGCTTGGGCGACTTGTTTTTAGCCATGCAAGATGCAACCATAGCCGCTCAAAATGCTGTGATTGCCGCTGAATCTTTTGGACTCGGTTCATGTTACATCGGGGATATTCTAGAGAATGTTGAAATCCATCGTGATCTACTCGGACTAGATCTTTATACTGTTCCGATAACCATGCTCGTGATGGGTTACCCTACAATAAGTCAAATTACCAGAACTAAACCAAAACGTTTCGAACGGGAATTCATCGTCTTTGAAAATCAGTACCACCGATTATCCGCTGATGCAATTAGAGACATGCACCAAAGACAAACATCGAAACCCGACTACGATTTCGATGCTGATATTAAGGCCTTTGGGACACGCAAATATATGTCTGATTTTTCACTAGAGATGACGCGCTCTGCTGAAGTTTATGCAAAGGCATTTTTGAAGTCGTTTGACTCAAAAAATTATTTGTGATATTCCACTAAAACACCTCTGCCAGCAAGCGTCTCCAAAAGACCTCTATCGATAATCTTTTTGTCCAAATCTTCATATGCCGTAAATTCGGTGAGCGACTCAAGCTGCATGATGGGTTCAATATTTGAAACGTTGTTATATGAAATATTCAGTGTTTCAAGTGCTTTTAGAGTAGAAAGTGCATCAATACTTTCGATATCATTTTGATGAAGCGTTAAGTATTTAATTAATGTTTTGCCCTCAAGTGGTGAGAGATCAATGATACGATTATCGTCTAAATTGAGTGATTCAAGTGCCATCCAATCTTTCATAAAAGCGATGGACGTTATACCGCAACTTGTAAATGAGACGTCCGATGCAGTGGTGACATTTTTTAAAAAGTCAAAATCTGAAACATTGGTTTCAATAAAACTAATACGATCCAAAGCAGGTGTTTCAAACGCCAAAATCGGTTCTTCAATACTTGAATAACTAACGTTTAAGTAGCCCATATTTTTTAGGTTGCCCACTGGATTAAGTGATGTCAGTGTCCCATTACTAAATGAAAAATCATTCAGATTTGTCGCGTACTCTAAACCATCAATAAAATCAACAGGCGTCTCTTCATAATTGATATTTATCGAGTACACCCCCTCCATATCACCCACCGTGATATCCCCTTCAGATTTACCCAATTGTTCGCGAATGATTTGCTCGAGGTTCGGATCTTTAATCATGACAATTTGATCTTGTGAAGTGGCATCACCCGCACCGTCATCTACCACAGCCTCAGTTATTGTTTCTGAGCTTGATTTTGTCGTTTCAACTTTTGGGTCCGAAGAACAGGCAATCAAACTTCCCCCAATCAATAAAATAACACCTAATGCAACTATTTTTTTACCAAACACCTAAAGCCCCCCTTAATAAATAAATTTTGGTTCATGTTAATAATTATTAATACCCATTAATCATTTTAAACATCATGGACGACTTAAATCTGTTTTCAAATTAGTATTGGCATTTAAATATAATTCATTATAATATAAAGTAACGAAAGAAGGTGATATTTTGAGTGATTTTGGCAAGCGTCTGAAAATTATAAGAAAAAAACAAAATATTACACAAAAGGGGCTCGCTGATGCACTCAATCTCGCACAATCGACGATTGCCAACTATGAAAACAATATTCGGTTTCCAGGTGAACTTCAGTTGAGACAGCTATCTGATACTTTGAATGTCAGCATTGATTACCTACTGGATATTCAGTCATCGCTTAACCCCAATGAAACCTTAGCGCAAATAGACGCGCATATTTTAAGTGATGCGCAGCTTGAGGCGCTTCATTTACAACTTTTGGATCTGCTATTAGCAGGTGATGAAACAATGGCTTCGGACTTGGTCATGACCGCTTATCATCAAGGCAATCAAACACTGAAACTCATTGAATGTGTGTATATCCCCATTCTAAAGACAACTGGTAAACTGTGGCAAAAAGAAGCGATATCCATTGCAGATGAACATTTTATCTCAAATATAATTGACCGATGGTTAACAATGACGGGTACCGCTAATCTATTGCCTAAAAAGCCCTATTCCGCTGTATTTATCGTGCCTAGTGGTGAAGAACACGTTCTTATTTTAAAGATGGTTAAGGAGTATTTTAGACTCAACCATTGGAAGACGTATTTTCTTGGAAAAAGCATGCCTTTTTCAAGTTTAGATTCTTTTATTGAACGCAATAAAATCGATCTTGTCGTCATGTCAGTGTTAATGCCGTCACATTTGAACAGTACCATAGATCTAATTCAATCACTTAAAAAGCAAAATGATAGATACAGTCCCAAAATACTGATTGGCGGTAGTGGTATCGATGATGCCTCTCAAGCAATGGACCAATTAAAAGCAGACTACTACGTTGCAGACATCAAAGAATTATCCGTACAAATTGAGAATATAGAGGCAGAGATAGAGGCAAAAATCTAAACATAAATAAAAAACTGAACACAAAAAGGGGCTGTTGCAATATGCAACGGTCCCTTTTTATTTTTTTATTGTTTTCAAATTTGTGATTAAGGCTGCATCGCACCAAACAATACGAGCCATGCCAAAATTGATTTTGCGACTAGACTTAATGTAATATAGAATTTTTCACCGTAGATATAATCTTTCCATTTGCCAATTTTCTTGTATTGAAGCACCATGTTCACTGGAAATGTGTTAAACGCTACGAAATACGTCCCGACAATTGCCCAAACAAACCAAGGCACCCTATCGAAATTTCCATTACCAAACATATAAAGAAGGATCGCAATCCATGGACCTATACCAGCAAGTGAACCCCAGACAAACGGTCCCCAATTTACTTTACCCTTTTCTTTACCTGAGTTAAGTTGTTCCATGACGAGTCCAAATAGATTCATCGTTGCGTTTAATATGAAAATGAGTGTTAAAGATGCAATGTCGTAGATGCCAAATAAAGTTGAGATCAATACGATCATGATAGATGAGCTTAGTGCATATTCAAACCATCTAAATTGATTGATGCCTTTTTCGAGATCTGAATTATATTTGTCATTTAAGCGTTTGGGCAATGCGATTAAAGCATGTGCCGCTGCAGATATTAACAAGAACGATGCAACCATAATTCCAAAAGGTAATTCAAATAAAATCTTTGAAGCGGATTCAAGTGATTGGGTCTGGGTGTTGAATGCTAAGTAAAATTGAGTGATGCTCGGTTTAAATTCAGCGATATTTTGTATGACCGTTGTCGCTAAGAATAACATGATAAGTCCTTGTACTAAGTGAAGACCGCCCATTACCAGATTAAATTTTCTGAGTTTCTTTGATGTGATTTCTTTCAATGCCATCTTGTCTTTCATAGTATTACCTCCCTAAACATTTAATAAATTAATTTATAATTTCCTTTTGTTGAACTATTCATTATTTACCCAGATATTTTTGATAATAACACGTATTGTGATATTTTTTTAATTACAATTTCATCAATTGAAATATCAAAAATAGGGTATTAATTAAATGCATAAATTGAAAGGAGGGGTTTTTCAAATGAAAAAAGTTTTTTTGGGGATCTTTATATTGCTTCTTTTACTCGTTGTGGGTGGCTATGTCTTCATTAGCACTGGCAAGCAAGTTGATGTCACGTGGGATGAGGCGGATTATGTAACTGCACTGGATAAATCCAATATTGAAGTGACCGAGATAGAAGAAATCAACCTTGTTACATTGGCGAAAGGTAATTTTTCTACATCCGGTACAAATCAAATTGAAGCATCCTTTTCGAATGCAGAAATGAGTGCCTTGATTGATACAGCCAATGCAAATGGTGGTCCAATTACAAATTTTAAAGTTTCATTCAATGGCAATAATGAAGGTGAAATGAGTTTCAAACTAACAGATTCTTTTATCGATTTCATTCAGGAACAAAATATGATCCAACTTTCAAATCAAAAGATAGCCTATAATGCATTTTTAATCCCACTAGCATCTGCAAGTAACAGCACCTCTGACACAGTGATCAAAGTCATCTCTGCCGTTGCTTCCAACAAACCCGTGTATGCAAAAGGTACGCTGACACGGACTAATGAAAATGCGGTTAGCATTCACATTGACTCATTAAAAGTCGGACAACTCACCTTAGGTGAAGGCGTCGTCCGTAAAGTAGAATCTGAAGTTCTCAACTTTGTAAACAATTTACTAACAAGCACCAATGGTTTCAGTATTGAAGAACTTCGCGTTGAAGATGGCGCTCTATTCTATAAGGGAACTTTGCCCGCCGAAATTAACGGCAATAAATTAAACCCTTAACCTCGTACTTTAATCAATAAATCCCTCATTGAATTTTATGAGGGATTTTACTATTTCGTAGTGCCGCTAATCAAGTTTTGTATGCATTTAGCTTGTTATAAACTTGTCTCGCACTTATGTCCAAAACTTTAGCAGTAAGTTCAATATTACCATGCATTTGCTCAAAAACAGCCTCGATATGTTCGCGCTCCACTTTGTTTCTAACCGCCCTTAGTGACTGGTCTCCATTCAAGATCGTACTGACTTTTGAAGGTGCAATTCCGATAGGAATAACCGGGTGCGCCATCAAATCATCTATGGTAATGATTGGTCCCTCAGAAAAAACAAGCAACCTCTCAATAACATTTTTGAGCTCTCTAACATTTCCAGGATAATCATACTGCATGAGTGCTTGTAATACATCGTCATCAATTCCAGTAATATGTGTCTTCATGTCTTTATTGATCACCTCTAAAAAGTACTGAATCATCAAAGGGAGATCTTCTTTTCTCTCTCTAAGGGGCGGAATCAATATTACAATGGTATTGATGCGGTAATAAAGGTCCTCTCTAAAAGAACGTGATTCGATTGCTTGAAGTAAATTTTTGTTTGTTGCGCATATTAATCGAAAATCTGTTCGTATCGTCTTATTGCTACCAATACGCTCTATTTCCTTATTTTCAATATTTCTTAAGAGTTTAATTTGTGAACTGAGTGGCATCTCTCCGATTTCATCCAAAAAAAGCGTGCCATTGTCCGCAGCTTCAAACCGACCTATACGCAATTCACTTGCGCCTGTAAATGCACCCTTTTCATGCCCATAAAGCTCCGCTTCAAACATAGTCTCAGAAAATGCATAACAGTTTACAGGCATAAAAATGCCTTCACGGCGTTGCGAGCTTTGGTGTATATACCGTGCAAGCACCTCTTTTCCAACACCTGACTCGCCTAAAATAAGTACATTGGCTTCCGTTTGTGCCACTTTATGCGAAGCTTGAAGCACTTTTTGAAATTTTGGACTTAGCGTTTTTAGCATAGGTTCTGTTGAGGCATGCTCGGTCTTTAGCGCAACATTTTCCCGATTTAATTGGCGCATTTTTTTTATTTTTTCTATTTCGAAGATTAATTCTTCTGGATCTCTAGATTTGATAAAATATGAAAACGCTCCATTTCGAATGGCTTCAACTGCATTATCGATGCTGCCATAACCCGTTATCATAATACAATCTGGTCTCATATAGTCCGTGGGATGAATCTCTTGAATCGCCTTTAAAACACCTATTCCTGAGATGCCTGACATGCGCATGTCTGTGAGCACGATATCATAGGTGTTTTTTCGGATCATAGCAATGCCCTTTTCTCCGGAATCAGCACTATCTGTTTCAAATCCTTTTCTCTGTAAAATGAGACGGAGCAATTCTCTAAACGCCTCATCGTCATCTATAATCAATAGTTTCAAAGTCTGTCTCATGAAAGAATCAATCCTCCTCTATTTGAGATGCCAAAGTAATGACAAAGGTCGTTCCAATGTCAAGCGTGCTGTTTACGTCTATTGTACCACCTAGTGCCATAATTTCAGAATACACAATATACAGGCCAAGTCCCGTTCCCTTCCCAGGTGCTTTTGTCGTATAAAAAGGTTCAAATATTTTGTCTTTTTCATCAGGAGATATACCTTTTCCTGTGTCCTGCACGCTTATTCTATAAATCAACTTGTCATCCAGATCACTGTCTTTTTCTACATGAATAGTGATTTTACCAGTCCCGACAATTGCATCACATGCGTTGGCAATCAAATTGTTCATGATATGTCTAAACGCTTCTTCACTTGTTACAATTTGGGGATTATCACGACACACGATCTCAAACTCCAATGGTGCATAAACTTTTGTGGTGGTATAAAACTCAACAATTTCTTCAAGTACAGGCTTTATAAAAAACGTTTTTTCTTGGCTCATGGAGAGTCTTGAATAATTTAACAGATTATCTATAATGTTACTTGCACGATTGACCGCTCGATTGATTGCAAGAATTCCTTTCTCACGGATTGCCTCATCTTGACTGCCAATGTCTTCAAGCAGATAAGTTGAATTACGAATTACGCCAAGTGGATTCCTAAGTTCATGCGCCACACCTGTTGCAAGTTGACCGATGGCTTCCATCCGATTGCTTTGTATCAGCTGGCGCTCTTTTGTTTTTTCAAAGGTTAAATCTTGAATTGTGAGAAGCTTATGTTCCAAACTTTTTACTTCATAATAGCGCCCAATATGATGTAAGGTTGCAACATCATGATCACCTAGTGCACCCAATGCGTTTTTGATGATCTCAGTGTTTGAGCTATGTGTCCCAATCAGTTCATTTTTCTCCATATTCAGGTAAGTCAAAATAGCACGGTTCGCATTGAGTATCAAGTCCTGATCATCTATAACCACA
>Ga0138256_10008018_pt1 | contig 11117 bp, 12 predicted proteins | sample KNB2016incub_MG_FD_105486 | JGI IMG/M metagenome (GOLD analysis project Ga0138256, IMG submission 105486) | Active sludge microbial communities from wastewater in Klosterneuburg, Austria - KNB2014incub_MG | ecosystem: Engineered > WWTP > Activated sludge > Unclassified | place: Austria...
ACTACTGGCCCTACACGGATGCGCAGTACGACTCGCTCGCGGAACTCACCCGCGCGCTCTTCGACCGCTACGGCGTGCTGGACCTCGCCGGGCATTCCGACGTCGCGCCGGGCAGGAAAACCGACCCCGGCCCGCACTTCGACTGGGCGCGGCTGCGTACCCGGATCGGGTACCCCGGGACGTAGGGCGTATTGCCTCGGGTAAGGGCGTCGCCCCTAGAATGGCGGCCCCGGACAAGGAGAGGGACAGGGAGAGCGCAATGAAGGCAATCGCAGCAGGGCTTGCCGCGGCGATGGTCGCGGCCGGCGTGGCGGGATGCGGCGGCAACGAGGTGGTGCGGCCCACCGTGAGCGTCTCGGTCGGCCAGCAGCTCATCGACCTCAAGAGGGCGCGCGACTCGGGGGCACTCACGCAGCGCGAATACGAGTCGCAGAAGGCGCAGCTCATCAAGGGCGTCGAGTGAGGCACCTGAGGACACGACCATGAAGACCACGATCATCCTGCCGGCGGCGTTGCTTTCCCTCGCGCTCCTCGCCGGCTGCGGCGGGGACACCTACGTGCGCGTCGAGGGCACCACCACCATCTCCAAGGGCCAGGAGCTTACCGACCTGCAGCGCGCGCTGGGCGAGGGCGCCATCTCCGAGGCCGAGTACCAGGAACTGCGCGGGCGCATCATGCGCCGGCCCAACTGAGGTCGGCCTCCCGGCGCCTCAGTCCGGCAGGGCGTTGAGCAGGTAGAGCGCGACGAGGGCGGGCGTGGGCCGGCCCAACGGGGCGAGCCACGCCGTGTAGATGGCGTCGATCTCGCCCGAGCGGTAGATCCCGGACAGGACGGAATCCACGAGAAGCCGGAAGCGCTCGTCGCCCTTGCGCATGACGAGCGCATAGGGCTCGTAGGCGATGTCCTCGGCGAACACCGAGAACCCCTCGCCGCCGCCGCCCAGGAGGAAGGTCCCCACGAGCGCCGTGCGGTCCCCCGCGATGGCTTCCACGCCGCCCGCTTTCAGCAGGTCGAAGGCGCCGGCCAGCGAGTTCGTGCGCACGACCTCGGCCTGCAGCTTGCGGGCCCGGAGCGCGCGCTCGAGGGAGGCCACGGTCGTCGTGCCGTCGGTGACGGCGATGCGCTTGCCCTGCAGCTCGCCCAGCGAGATCGCGGAGGCGGAGCGGCCCATGAGCGTCGCGGCGTCGGCGTAGATCGGCAGGCTGAAGCCGACACGGGCCCGGCGCGAGATGGTCGGCGTCGTCGTGCCGCATTCGAGATCCACCTTGCCCGCGGCCACGGCCTCGATGCGGGTGGCCGGGTCGAGCGCGACCCAGCGGATCCTCGTCGACGGCAACTTCAGGTGCTGCACCACCGCCACGGCCACGCGCTTGCACAGCTCCACCGAGAATCCCGCGGGCTGGCCATCGTCCTTCGCCTCGAACGAGAAGGGCGCCTTGGTGAGCGAGAAGCCCAGCCGGATTTCGCCGCGCTTGCGGATGTCCTCCAGCGTGCCGGCAGCGGCGGGAACGGCGGTCGCGGCGGCCGCGAGGCCGAGGAGCAGGGATGCGACGGTCTTCATGGGGTCTCCCTAGAGGCGGTCCGTGAGCAGCACGCCGATGCCGCCCGCGGTCTGCCGGTGGGTGTAGTCGAGCAGGTTGTAGCCGTAGCCCGAGAAGGCCTGGACGTACCCGCGCAGCGGGCCGTACAGGGGGAAGCTCCAGTCGACCTGCGCCCCGCCCAGGCCACTGGAGAAGTTGTGCCGCGCGGCAAGGCCCAGCTGGTGCGCGCCTGCGCGGTAGGACACGGTCACGTCGCCGTGCCCCATGAACCGCGTGATGTCGGGGTTGTCGTCCTTGCCGGCCGATTCCCGGATGCGGTACCACGGGCGTACCGACACGGCGAGCGGGCCGCGCTCCAGCCCGAACTCCGCATAGACCCGGTTCCAGCTCCGCGAGAGCGGCTCCGGGCGCCCGTTGGACTGGTGCACGAGGCCGAGGTTGACGTGGCGCCACCGCAGGCCGCCAAGATCGACGTCGGTGCGAAGCGCGAAAATCGCTTCCGGCTCGTAGTTCGTCTCCCGGAAGGGTGCCGAGAGCCCGGCGTTGTAGACCTGCCAGAAGCTCTGCTGCGTGTATCCCAGCCACAGGTCGGCGCGACCGGGAACGATGTCCTCCCAGGCCTTCACCTTGAAGCTCAGCTGGAACTTCGCCTCGGCCGCGTCGACCGGCAGCGTCGTCGAGGGGATGAGCCCGGCGCCGGCCAGCGCATCGAGCGTGGGTTGGTAAGGCGCGGTGTTGACCGCGCTGGTGCGGGAGTACGGCAGCACGTAGTTCTGCCGGTGCGGCCGGAACACGAATGTCGCCTGGCGGTCTCCCGGGTCGAGCTCCCAGCGGCGACCGAGCGCGGAGTCCTTGACAGGGGTGGGTGCCTGCATCACCGGCGCAGGCGCAGGGAGGGGTGGGACCGGGGCGGTCGCGCGGCCCGCCTCGCGGTCGTAGCAGCGAAGGCGCGCGGCGTCGTCGTCGACGTTCACGCACGCGGCGGCGTGGGCCGCCGGGGGAAGCAATCCGCCGGCCAGCGTGGCCGCGAAGGCGAGGGGCGGGAGGCCGAAGGCCGGTCGAGGTGGCATGGGGGGCTCCGGGTACGGAAAGCCGCGCATGCTATCCGCGCGCGATCCGGCCGCGTCGACCGGGATACCCATTCCGGGTAACATCGGCCGCCATGGCGCGGATCGATCCGGAATCGCTGGACAGGCACTACGGGGAAGCCACCTACCACCTGGGTGTCTTCATGATGAACTACCTGCGCCGGCTGAACGCGGAGTTCGACGGCGACCTCGCCCTCGTGATCGTCCTGGGCGAGATCGGGCACCACTCCGCCCGGCGCATTTTCCGCGAGGCGCTGCCGGCATCGGGCAAGGATTCCCGCACGCTCCTCACCGACGAGTTCGTCGCGGCGAACCTCCGTCGCTGCAACATGCTTTCCGTGGCCGAGGCCTCGGGGATCCCGCGCGAGACCGTCCGCCGCAAGGTCGACAGGCTGATCAGGATGGGCTTCGTCGCGCGGGCCGAGGACGGCACGCTCGCCATCACCCGCAAGGTCGGCACGCACTTCCGCGAGTTCGACCGGCAGGCGATGCAGGAAGTGCTCGAGCTCTCGGAGCGCCTGCACGGCATGCTCGCCGGCCGCTGAGGCCGCGCCCGCGCGATGCCCCTCCCCCGGGGGCTGCGGAGGCGATTACCCGGAATGGGCACCCTCGCCGCGCGCGTCCGGCCGCGTGACCCCAGAATGCCGCGTTTTGTCCCTAGGACGAGCGCATGGCCAAGTCACCCGGAGCCGAGCCGATCCCGGCCCTCGACACGAAGTCGCGGGCCGCCCTCGAGCGATTCGTTTCCCGCTACCGGGTCACCCGGGGCAAGGGCTTTCGCCTTCGCGACTTCGACCCCCGCGACACGGCGGGCCTCAAGTCGGAATACAAGCCGGCGGCGCGCGAATCGCTGCGGCGCGGCGTCGCCTGGCTCGCGCAGGAGCAGGAAAAGCTGTACGCCCAGGACCGCTGGGCCGTGCTCCTCGTCTTCCAGGCGATGGACGCGGCCGGCAAGGACGGCACGATCCGGCACGTGATGTCGGGGGTGAATCCCCAGGGCTGCTTGGTGACTTCCTTCAAGCAGCCGTCCGCCGAGGAGCTGGACCACGACTACCTGTGGCGCTACAGCCGTCACCTTCCCGGCCGCGGCCAGATCGGCATCTTCAACCGCTCGTACTACGAGGAGGTCCTCGTGGTGCGCACGCACCCGGCGCTCCTCGGGGCGCAGAAGCTGCCGGCGCAGCTCGCCGGCAAGCGCATCTGGAAGGAGCGCTTCGAGGACATCGCCGCCCACGAGCGCTACCTCGCGCGCAACGGCGTGCTCGTCCTCAAGTTCTTCCTGCACCTGTCCCGCGGCGAGCAGCGGCGGCGCTTCCTCGAGCGGCTCGACACCCCGGAAAAGCACTGGAAGTTCTCGGCGGCCGACATCCGCGAGCGCGAGCACTGGGACCGCTACCAGGAAGCCTACGAGGACGCCATCCGGCACACCGCGGCGGAGCACGCGCCCTGGCTGGTCGTGCCGGCCGACAACAAGTGGTTCACGCGCCTGGTCGTGATGTCCGCGATCGTCGGCGCCATCCACGACCTGCGGCTCGAGTACCCGCGCCTCGACGACCGCCAGCGCGAGGCCCTCGAGGCGGCCCGCGCGCAGCTCCAGGCGCGGCCCGGTGGGAAGCGATGAGCAAGCCAACCTTCATGCGCGGCATCGCCATCGCCGCGGCGGCGCTCGCGATGGCGTCCTGGGCCGGCGCGGCCGACGCCCAGTCGCGGCGCCACCGCGATGCCGAGGATTGCCACTTCGAGGCGCAGGAGCGGGCCTGGCGCCACGTGCCGCCGGGCGCCGGTTCGCTGGGCAGCGCGGCGCGCGGCGCCACCCGCGGCGCGGTCTTCGGCGCGATCGTGGGCGGCCGCAAGGGTGCGAGGCGAGGTGCCGCCGCCGGCGGTGCGCTGGGCGTGATCGCCAACGGCGCGCGCGCGCAGGCGGAGCGGGACTACGCCTACCGCCGGGCATTCGACGACTGCATGGATGGCTACCGCCGCTGATTTCTCCCAAGGAGCACGACCCCCATGAAACCGATACCCCATCACGCTGCCGCCTGCCTCGTCGCGGCGCTGCTCTGCGCGCCCGCGGCCATTGCCCAGGACAAGCGCGAGGCGGCGCCGGCGCGGCAGCAGGCGATCGACGAGCTCGACTGCCGGACCCTCCTGCGCCTGGGCGGCGAGGAACGCGGCTACACGCTCGTCTACCTGCACGGGTTCGTGAGCGGCCGCCGGGCCCAGCTGCGCCTCGCCCCGGAGGCGCTGGCCGAGGCCACGGACCGCATCGTCGACCACTGCATCGACCACCCGGGCGATCGCCTGCTCGCGGTGTTCGAGCGCTTCCGCGGCAAGTAGGGGGCGAGCCATGCGGATCATGATCGGCAATCTCCCCGCCGACGCGACCGAGGAGGGCGTGGCCGAATCGCTCGGGCTGGTGGCCCCCGTGGGGCGCGTCACGATGGTGCGCGAGCCCGATCCCGCCAATCCGCTGGCCATCGTCCAGATCGCACTGTCGCGCGAGGATGCGGATGCCCTCGCCCGGCGCATCGAGGGCCGGATCTACAAGGGCAAGCCCCTCACGGCCTGGGTCCCTTTGCACGGCTAGGCACGCGCGGCATGAGATCAAGGTCCCATGGGCGACCCGGTGATTCACCCACCTCCATCTGCTAGCATCCCGCCGACAACGTTCGCCTCCCTCCGGGGCGCACAACGACGGCATCACCCTCCACGAGGTGTCTCCATGGGATTCGCTTCCCGCGCCCTTCCCGGCCTGGCAGTCGCGACGTTGCTCGCGGCCTGCGCCGAAAAGCCCGCCGCCACGCCGCCCGCCCCGCCGGAAGTCGGCGTGTTCGCGGTCCAGCCGCGCACCGTCCCGATCATCTTCGAGCAGGTCGGCCAGACGGCCGGATTCCGCGAGACCGAGGTGCGCGCGCGCGTCTCCGGCATCCTGCAGCGCCGGCTCTATTCCGAGGGCCAGGCCGTGAAGGCCGGCCAGCCGCTCTTCCAGATCGACCCCGAGCCCTTCAAGGCCGCGCTGGACCAGGCCAAGGGCGTGCTTCGCCAGCAGGAGGCGGCCCTCGAGCGGGCGCGCGCCGACCGCGAGCGCATCGAGCCGCTCTTCAAGGAGAACGCCGTCAGCCGCAAGGACTTCGACGACGCGCGCTCGGCCTACGAGTCCGCCGCCGCCGCCGTCGACTCCGCCCGCGCGAAGGTGCGCGAGGCGGAGCTGAACCTCGGCTACACGGTGGTGACCGCGCCCATCGCCGGGATCGCCGCGAAGGAGGCGAGGAGCGAGGGCAGCCTCGTCACCGCCACGGGTGACGCGGGGCTCCTCACCGTCATCTCGCAGCTCGACCCCCTGTTCGTGAACTTCTCGTACGCGGAGAGCGAGAAGCTCCAGTACGACGCCGAGGTGAAGTCCGGCCGCATCGAGCCGCCCAAGGGGCGGCGCGTGGAGGCGCGCGTGAAGCTCGCCGACGGCCGCGATTTCGCCGGCACCGGCTTCCTCGACTACGCCGACAGCCGCGTCGACCCGAAGACCGGCTCGATCCGGCTGCGCGCGGAGTTCCCCACCCCGAGGGGCGAGCTGCTGCCGGGCCAGTTCGTGCGCATCCTCGCCAACGTGGGCACGCTTCGCGGCGCCCTCCTCGTGCCCGAACGCGCCATCACCCAGCAGCAGGCCACGCGGCTCGTCCTCGTGGTGAACGAGAAGAACGTCGTCGAGCCGCGCCCCGTCACGCTGGGGCGGCGCGTGGGCGGCGAGGTCGTCCTCGCGTCCGGCGTGAAGGCCGGCGAGCGCGTGATCGTCGACGGGCTCTTCAAGGCGCGCCCCGGCTCGCCCGTGAAGCCCGTGGCGGCGGCGAAGTAGGGGCGCGGCGCGCATGTTCTCGAAGTTCTTCATCGAGCGCCCGATTTTCGCGAGCGTCATCTCGATCGTGATCCTGCTCGCGGGCGCGGCCTGCATCCGCGTGCTGTCCGTGGAGCAGTACCCGAGCCTGCTGCCGCCCGTCGTCTCCGTGACGGCGCGCTACCCCGGCGCCTCGCCCGACGTGATCTCGCAGACGGTCGCCGCCCCCATCGAGCAGCAGGTGAACGGCGTCGAGGGGATGATCTACGTGCAGTCGGCGGCCTCCTCCGACGGCCTGATGACGCTCAATGTCTACTTCGCCATCGGCACCGACCCCGACCAGGCCGCGATCAACGTGAACAACCGCGTGCAGGCGGCGCTGCCGATCCTCCCGGAGGAGGTGAAGCGCCAGGGCGTGACGGTCAAGAAGAAGTCGACCTCCATCCTGCTCTTCGCCGCGATCACCTCCGAGAACCCCGCGCACGACCTCGTGTTCATGTCCAACTACGCGGACCTGAACGTGCTCGACGAGCTGAAGCGCATCCCCGGCGTGGGCGAGGCCTCCATCATGGGCGCCAAGGACTACGCCATGCGCGTGTGGCTGCGCCCGGACCGGCTGTCGCAGCTGGGCCTCACGCCGGCCGACGTGGTGGGCGCCATCCGCGAGCAGAACGCGCAGTTCGCCGCGGGCCAGATCGGCGCGGAGCCCCTCAAGGAGCCCGTGGCCTTCACCTACACGGTGACGACGCAGGGGCGGCTGGAGGAGCCGGAGCAGTTCGCCGACATCATCATCCGCTCCAACCCGGACGGCTCGCGCATCCGCGTGAAGGACGTCGCGCGGGTCGAGATCGGGGCGCGCGACTACTCGTTCGAGGCGCGCGTGAACGGCCGCCCGGCGATCCTCCTCGCGATCTACCAGCAGCCCGGCGCCAACGCGATCGCGGTCGCCGACGAGGCCTACGCCACGCTCGAGCGCGTGAAGGCCTCCTTCCCGCAGGGCATGACCTATTCCGTGCCCTACGACACGACCAAGTTCGTGCGCATCTCCATCGAGGAGGTGGTGAAGACGCTGCTGGAGGCGGTCGTGCTCGTCTTCCTCGTGGTGTACCTCTTCCTGCAGAACTTCCGCGCGACGCTCATCCCCTCGCTCGCGGTGCCGGTGTCGCTCGTGGGCACCTTCGCCGGGATGTACCTGCTGGGCTTCTCGATCAACCTGCTCACGCTCTTCGGCATGGTGCTCGCCATCGGCATCGTCGTGGACGACGCGATCGTGGTGCTGGAGAACGTCGAGCGCATCATGAGCGAGGAGAAGCTCGGGCCGAAGGAGGCCTCGATCAAGGCCATGAACGAGGTCTCGGGCGCGCTCGTGGCCATCGTGCTGGTGCTGTGCGCCGTGTTCGTGCCGGTGGCCTTCATGGGGGGCTTCACCGGGCAGATGTACAAGCAGTTCGCCGTGACGATCGCGATCTCCGTCACCATCTCCGGCATCGTCGCCCTCACGCTCACGCCCGCGCTCTGCGCGCTCATCCTCAAGCCCGGCCACCACGAGCCCAACGCGTTCTTCCGCGCCTTCAACCGCGGCTTCGAGCGCCTGACGGGCGGCTTCACCGCCGGCGTGGTCTTCCTCATCCGGCGCGCGGCCGTCGCCTTCGCGATCTTCGCCGGCCTCATGGTCGCGATGGGCGCGCTCTTCAAGGCGGTGCCCTCGGCGCTCGTGCCCGACGAGGACCAGGGCAACATCATGGCGGCCGCCATCATGCCGGACGCGGCCTCCTTCAGCCGCGCCAACGAGACGATGCGGCAGGCCGAGGCCGTGATCCAGAAGTTCCCGGAGACCGAGTACCTCCTCGCGATCCCGGGCTACGACCTCCTTTCCGGCACCGTGCGCACCAACGCCGGCTCGATGTTCGTCACCTTCAAGGACTGGGGCGAGAGGAAGGGCGAGGGCCAGGATACCTTCTCGCTCGCCAAGCGCGCGCTCGCCGCCAACGCCGCGGTGAAGGAGGGCGTGATCGTTTCCTTCAACCCGCCGCCCATCTCGGGGCTCTCGACCACGGGCGGCGTGGAAGCCTACCTGCAGAGCCGCGGCGGCGCGGGCACCGCGGCGCTGGGCGCGCAGGTGGCGGCCGTCGTCGAGGCCGCGAGGAAGCGCCCCGAGTTCGCCTCCGTGCAGTCGACCTTCAAGCCGGGCGTGCCGCAGGTGTTCCTCGAGGTGGATCGCGAGAAGGCCAAGGCCATCGGCGTGCCGCTGGCGAGCGTCTTCGACGCGCTGCAGGCCACCTTCGGGTCGCTCTACGTGAACGACTTCAACAAGTTCGGCCGCACCTACAAGGTGCAGGTGCAGAGCGAGTCGGACTTCCGCTCCCGCCCCGAGGACATCCGCAACGTCTTCGTGCGCTCGCAGGCGGGCGACATGATCCCGCTCAACGCCGTGGTGCGGACCACGCCCGCGACCGGCCCGGAGCTGGTCGAGCGCTTCAACGTCTTCCCGGCGGCCAAGCTCCTCGCCACGCCGGCGCCGGGCGTCTCGTCGGGGCAGGTGATCGCCGCGCTCGAGGAGGTGGTCGCGCAGTCGACGACCCCGGACTACGCGCTCGCCTGGACGGGCAGCGCCTACCAGGAGAAGCAGGCGGGCGGCACCGCCGTGCTCGCCTTCGGCTTCGGCATCCTCATGGTGTTCCTCATCCTCGCCGCGCAGTACGAGCGCTGGACGCTGCCCTTCGCGGTCATCACGGCCGTGCCGTTCGCGCTCTTCGGCGCGGTCCTCGCGGTGTGGGTGATGGGCCTCACCAACAACGTGTACTTCCAGGTGGGCCTCGTGACGCTCATCGGCCTGGCGGCCAAGAACGCCATCCTCATCGTCGAGTTCGCCGTCCTCAAGATGGAGGAGGGGCTGGACCCGGCGCAGGCCGCCATCGAGAGCGCGCGGCAGCGCTTCCGGCCCATCGTCATGACCTCGCTCGCGTTCATCCTCGGCTGCGTGCCGCTGGTGCTTTCCTCGGGGGCGGGCGCGGCGAGCCGCCACGCGCTGGGCTGGCCGGTGATCGGCGGCATGCTCGCGGCGACCTTCATCGCCATCTTCTTCGTGCCGCTCTTCTTCAAGCTCATCGTCCGCGGGAAGCCGGCCGCGCCGGCGGAGGTGCCCCATGCGTAGGCTCGCCGTCCTCCTCGCGCTCGCCGCGGCGGGCTGCGCGCCCGCCTACACCCTGCCGCCCACCCACGGGCCGGACGCCGTCACGCCCGGCGGGAAGGTCGTCGTCGCAAAGGACTGGTGGAGGGCCTTCGGCGACCCCGCGCTCGATGCGCTGATGGACGCGGCCTTCGCCGCCAGCCCGACGCTCGAGCAGGCGGTGGCCCGCGTCGACACGGCGCAGGCGCGGCTGGGCGCCACCGGCTCGCGGCAACTGCCGACCGTGAACGCCGGCGCGGGGGCGGCCCGCCAGCGGCTTTCCGCGGCCACCAACCCCGGCGCCTCGGGCGACTTCACGGCGTGGAGCGCGAGCCTGCAGGCGCACTGGGAAGTGGACCTGTGGGGCCGCATCCGCAACGAGGTGGCCGCCTCGCGCGCGGAGCTGCTGGGCGCGGAGCACGGGCGCGAGGCGGTGCGGCTGGCGCTGGCCGCGCAGGTGGCGCAGGCCTACTTCCAGCTCCGCTCCCTCGATGCCCAGCTCGCGGTGAGCCGCAACACGGTGGCCTCGCGCGAGAAGTCCTACGCGCTGCGCGACAAGCGCTTCGCGCGCGGCATCACGTCCGAGCTCGACCTGCGCCAGGCGGAGGCGGAACTCGCCGCGGCGCGGGCGCAGGTGCCGGACCTGCAGGACGCCATCACGCGCACCGAGGGCACGCTCGCGGTCCTCACCGGCGCCTCGCCCAACGCGCTCTTCGGCACCGGCGTGCGGCGCGGGCGCGAGATCGACGCGATCCCCGTTCCCCCCGCCGTGCCCGAGGGGCTTCCCTCCGACCTGCTGCTGCGCCGGCCCGACATCCGCGAGGCGGAGGAGGCCCTGCGCGCGACCCAGGCGCGCGTGGCCGCGGCGCGCACGGCGTGGTTCCCGGCGATTTCCCTCACGGGCGCGTATGGCGGCGAGAGCCTCGCCTTCTCCGATCTGTTCAAGGGGCCGGCGCGCGCGTGGTCCTTCGCGGGCTCGCTCGCCGCGCCCGTCTTCAACGCCGGGCTCACGGCCGCGCAGGTGGATCTCGCCACGAGCGCCGAGCGCGCCGCTGCGGCCGCCTACCGCGAGACGGTGATCCGCGCCTTCGCGGACGCGCGCGACGCCCTCGGCGCGAGGAAGCAGGCCGCCGACCGCGTGGCGGCGCGCGCGCAGTCGGTGGAGGCGCTGCGCCGGCAGGTCTACCTCGCCACGCTGCGCTACGACAACGGCTACTCGAACTTCCTCGAGGTGCTGGACGCCGAGCGCGCGCTCTTCTCGGCGGAGCTGGCGCTGGCGGAGGCGAAGCGCGCGAACCTGGCCGCCGTGGTCGACCTTTATCGCGCCCTCGGCGGGGGCTGGAGCGCGCCGCGGCCGTAGAATGGAGGGGCCGCGCGCGGTGCCCGCGCGCCCGATCGCCCCTTCCCCCCCATGGACTTCGCTCCCTCCCCCAAGGCCGCCGATTTCATCGCGCGCATGCGGGCCTTCATGCGCGACCACGTGCTGCCCGCC
>Ga0138256_10008020_pt1 | contig 11115 bp, 11 predicted proteins | sample KNB2016incub_MG_FD_105486 | JGI IMG/M metagenome (GOLD analysis project Ga0138256, IMG submission 105486) | Active sludge microbial communities from wastewater in Klosterneuburg, Austria - KNB2014incub_MG | ecosystem: Engineered > WWTP > Activated sludge > Unclassified | place: Austria...
ATGCTGACAATGTTGAATTGGTCGGTTCCAAAAAAATCACGCCCTGATTCCACTGCTTTTTGCAGAGAACGCGTGGTTAAGGGGCAGACTTGAAAACACCCGGTATATATAAAACTGACTAACAGCGGTTTGCCGCGGTACTGTGATAAGCGGACTGGCCGCCCTTCTCTGTCCTGAAAGGTGTAGTCGCTCGGGATAGTTCCGATTACGGACTGACTGACACGCAATGCCTCCTTTTGGTCCAGAGCAACAGGTGTACCTCCTACATCGGGCTCATCCGCCCAAACGGATGATGCAGGAATCAACAGCCAGACTCCGACAACGACCACGTACAACCATACTTGGAGGCACTGCCCCATCCATCTACACGGTTTCGACATCAGAACCAACATACCTACTCCAGCCAAAACGTCCTTATGCGTACAAACAATCCAGGGTAGACGTGACCAGTAATAAGCTCAATTGAATCAATGAAGCAAAAAAGGAACTCATTGCTGTTGCTCGTGTGGGTGACTGTGAAAGCTGCCAGGCCTTGAAGACAAAGTAACCACCGCCAACCGCAGCGCCAACAAAATAAATCACACCCGCCCCGTACCAAATAGGTAGCAGCGCAGTGACTGCAAGCGCTACCGTGCTCCAGAATACAACATTTGCTGCTTTTTGTGTGCCCACCACTACGGGCAGCATGGGTACACCTGCTGCGGCGTACTCGGACTGATTGGCAATTGCCAGACTCCAGAAATGGGGAGGAGTCCACAGAAATAATACAGCCGCCATCAGCAACGGTAAGGGGCCCAAAACCGGATCGACGGCTGCTGCACCGGCTAACACTGCAAAGCTGCCTGCAAGACCACCTACTACGATATTCAACCAGCTCCGGCGTTTAAGCCAAACGGTATAAACGACCGCGTAAAAGAAGGCCCCAAGAAAAACAAACACGGCTGAAACCAGATTGATGTACTGGGCAGCAATGGCAACGGATGACGTCAACATGACGGCCATTAAGACCAGCCAAGCCGGTGAACTGGGCAACGAACCCGTTACGAAGGCCCGATTGCGGGTGCGGGCCATCAAATGGTCCGTATTGCGCTCGTAATATTGATTGAATGCACCGGCACTGGCGGAAGCAACCAGTACGGTTAGCGCCATGATGACGATTTTTTCCAATCCAATGGATTGGCCGGGAGTGACCACTAATCCCACCAAGGCTGTGACCATGATCATGAATCCAATCCGCAGCTTGAAGAGCCCAAGTACGTTTCGGGTCATACGGGAAATGGCAATCGTGCCAGACGGTTTGCTATTGAGCATCTCGTTATTCAATTTAGTCTTCCTTGCAATCCGAGAGGCAGCATGGCAGTACGCGGGCCGAAGCCCGCGTACAGCGTTACGGAGTTAGCTCAAACCCCACATCTGCGACAAGTACTTCCAGTTGATGAAGTAATACAAAATAAACGACACCAAGAACACCATCGCCAGGACGAAGGTGCCTGGTGCCGCAAACCCGGCAGAACCATAGGACTGCGCAACAGCGGAAGGTGCCGTGGGCGGAATGGGTGTGAAATTGGCGCTCACATTGCCCGCACTCAGTTTCTTGCCCCAAAGGATGGAACCGACGGTGATGTAGATGTAAATAGCACCACCAACAATGGCGGAGACACCAGCGATACCCACCAGGCCCATCAGCAAGTAGGCGGCACCCGGCCATTCATAAGCCATAGGCGAACCGTTGAAGGCCATATCCCAGTGGCGGCGGGAGACGCCCAATGTGCCGGCACCCATCATCACCAGACAGAAGAAGTACATGGAAAAACCAAACAGGTAGGGCTGAATCATGGCCAAACCAGGGTTGATCATTTCACGACGGAACAACACAGGAATGAGGAAGTAAGTCAATGCCATGAACGACAGCGAGGTACCCACCACCACTGTAGCGTGGAAGTGACCCGGCACGTAAATCGTGTTATGAATGATCATGTTCAACTGTTCGGTACCCATCATCACACCGGTGATACCACCCAGGAAGCCGAAGCCAACGATGGAAATAAACACGCCAGACCAGACTGGATTGCTCCAGGGTGCTTTGCGCAACCACTCGAACAGGCCATTGTTGTAGCCTTTGGCGCGCTGTGCAACTTCGATGGCACCAGGAATGGTCAAACCGTGAATCATGGAAGCCAGGACGGCAAAGTACATGAAGTAGCTGGTATTCACAACTTTCCAGGCTGTACTCACGCCGGGGTCAGCCAACAAGTGGTGGGCGCTAGCGAGTTGCAGAAACAGGATGTACAGCAAGAAGGCACCACGGCTCACACGTTCGGACATGGGTTTGGCGCCGAAAGCGATAGCAGCGACGGCATACCAGATCGAGATGTGCGCAGCAACGTTGATTTGCTGTGACGAGTGGCCAAAAGCCCACCAGATGGTGCGGTAAATCAGGGGATCAACCGCGCTGATGATATTGAGCGACAGGAGGTATGTTGGAATCAGGATGATGGCACCCGAGGCAATCGTAAACACAGCGATGATGGCTGCAACGGTGGCACCAAAGGTGACTAGCGGTACAGAGCCCTGGTATGTCTTATCCCGTTTGGCAATGACCAACGTGCCGAAGAAAACGAAACAGGCAATGAGTGCACCCACAGCAAACAAGATCAAGCCGAGATAGAAGTTGGGTTCTGCCATCATGGGGACATACGATGTCATCATGACGCTGGAACTGCCCTTGAACACCGCGACGTTGTTCGTCACGGCACCGATCAGCATCAGCGCAAACGCAACCCAAGCCACTTTCGGCGTCGCTATGCGACAACGTAATAAGGTCGATGAACAGAAGTACAGAACGGCTATTTCAAAGAAAATGATCCAGAAGATCAGCATGTCAATGCCGTGGGCGGTCAGCACCATATAGAACGTGTCGGCAGCTAACCAGTGAACAGTTGGCCAGCGGGTCAGAACGACGCCGATCGCCAGAATGCCGCCAACCAGTAGTGCTACTACGGCGGCAACGGCGTTTGCGATCATCAGCTTTTCAGCCTGCGACTCAAATTGAAGCCCTGAGCGTGGGCAGGTACGGTATGTTGTTGTCATCTATGCCACCTTATTTCACGTACAGGCGGCTCACCATCGTGTGATGGCCGATTCCGCAGAATTCGTTGCAAACGATCGAATAGTTTCCAGACTTATTCGGCGTAATATTCATCACGTGCTCGAAGCCGGGAACGATTTGAATGTTGATGTTGACCGGCTGGAGAGAAAAGCCATGGTTGTAGTCCATGGACGTCAGGTGCAGGCGGTAGGTCTTGTCTTTTTCCAGTTCCAGAATGGGCCAGAAGTTCCACAGCCGTGCAGTCAAGTAGACATCTGCACCCGCGGGAGGGGCGACCACGGGGATGTTGTCAGCGGTCTCAGTGCGCACGGTGTACTTGTCCACCATAGCCTGGGCTTTTTTGGCATACATCTCGGGAGTTGTTCTATACGTTTCCGTCGACAGATTTTGTGCACCGTAGATGTGCCAGCCAACCATCATGGCAAACATGATCAGGCACCAGATGAGTGCGATTACGATCCAGGTTCCCTCGACGCGATCCAGTGGATGTTTCCACCACAGTCGCTCTGCAGGAGGCAAAATTGCGCTCATATGTGTTTCTCCTAAGTTATTGTTAGTGGTTTACGACGAAGTGATCACTGCTTACTTGGCTAGCGGAACGGTCAAAATGTCAATCACACCCCACAGGGAGTAAACAATCATGGGGATCATTACGCCAAGGAATAGCAGCAAGAACGGGTTGTCCAGCAATTGCTGAATCAAGGGTACCGGTTCGTTAGGATCGTCGGCTGGATGATTGGAGTCTGGGGTTTGCGACATGTCGTTATCCTTAAGTGAAATTCCATCGTCAAAACGGCGTTCGACGCCTGCGCAAACTGTACACAGATAGTTCGAAACTTTACTTAATTTGCATTAAGAAATGGCTGCTTCAAACTCGTGTCTTGGTTTACTGAGTGGCAGTGTACGACAGTAGACGGTTTTGTAAACGTCCTACTCCCACTCAATCGTTGCAGGAGGCTTGCTTGAAACGTCGTACGTCACGCGATTGATGCCCCGCACCTCGTTGATAATTCGGCTCGATACTTTCTTGAGCAACGCATATGGCAGCTCAGCCCAGTCTGCAGTCATGTAGTCGCTGGTCTGCACAGCGCGCAGTGCCACCACATAGTCATAGGTTCTGCCGTCGCCCATCACACCGACGCTCTTGACGGGTAAAAAAACCGCAAAGGCCTGGCTAGTCAACTCGTACCAAGACTTATTGGTTGATTCATCACGAAAATTACGGAGCTCTTCAATGAAGATGGCATCAGCCTGGCGCAGCAAATCAGCGTATTCCTTTTTGACTTCGCCCAAAATGCGAACACCCAAACCTGGTCCTGGAAACGGATGGCGGTACACCATATCATGTGGCAGGCCCAATGCTTCACCTAGTTCACGCACTTCGTCTTTGAACAACTCGCGCAGCGGTTCTAGCAATTTCAACCCCAGTTGCTCTGGCAGGCCCCCAACATTGTGGTGACTCTTGATGGTCACGGCCTTCTTGCTCTTGGCGGCGCCGGATTCGATGACGTCCGGGTAAATGGTGCCCTGTGCCAGCCAGGCTACGTGACGGGAGTGGTCATTCTTGAGCTTGCTGGCCTCGGCCCTGAAAACCTCAACAAACTCGCGCCCAATAATCTTGCGCTTGGCTTCGGGATCACTGACACCTGCCAAATGTCCCAGGAACTGTTCACTGGCATCCACACGTATTACCTTGGCGTGCAGCTTGCCGACGAACATCTCCATAACCATGTCGCCTTCATTCAGACGCAGCAGTCCATGGTCCACAAATACACAGGTCAGTTGATCTCCGATGGCACGATGAATCAGTGCCGCTGCAACGGACGAATCCACGCCGCCCGACAGGCCCAAGATGACTTCTTCACTGCCAACCTGCGTCCGGATGTGTTTGACCGCCTCAGCAATGTAATCACCCATGACCCAATCGGCCCGGGCACCACAGATGTCCAACACGAACCGATTCAGAATGGCGGCCCCTTGCGTGGTATGGGTTACCTCCGGGTGGAACTGCACGGCGTAGATCCTGCGCTCTTCATCGGCCATGCCCGCAATCGCGCAGCTTACGGTACTGGCCATGCGTTTGAAGCCAGGTGGCATCTGCGTGACGTTGTCGCCATGGCTCATCCACACATTCAGCATTCCGTGGCCCTGTTCGGTGGTGTAGTCGGCAATGCTGTCTAGCAGGCGTGTATGGCCATGGGCCCGCAACTCAGCAGAACCAAACTCGCGCTTGTGACCACCCTCCACTTTTCCACCCAGTGCCTCGGCAATCGCGTACATACCAAAGCAGATGCCTAGTACTGGCACACCCAATTCAAAAATCGCTTGGGGCGCGCGCAGGGTTTCGTCTTCCCACAGACTGGCGTGGCTGCCCGACAGGATCACGCCCTTGAGTTGTCCATTGGCAGCGTAGTCGCGTACCCACTGGTCACTGACATCGCAGGAATGCACTTCACAGAACACGTGGGCCTCACGCACACGGCGGGCGATTAACTGGGTAACCTGCGATCCGAAATCAAGAATAAGAATGCGTTCGTGTGTCATGGTCATCAGTCGGCACGGTAGTTGGGGGCTTCTTTTGTGATTTGCACGTCGTGGACATGGCTTTCACGGATGCCGGCCGTGGTGATTTCTACAAATTCTGCATTGTTCTGCATGATTTCAATAGTGGGACAGCCGCAATAGCCCATGCTGGCGCGAACGCCACCGGCCATTTGGTACACGATGGCCACCATAGACCCTTTGTACGGAACACGACCTTCAATGCCTTCGGGCACCAGTTTGTCGGCATTGGGGTTTCCAGTCGTCGACTCTTGAAAGTAGCGGTCGGCACTGCCCTGCTGCATGGCCCCAATGGAGCCCATGCCACGGTAGCTCTTGTAGCTGCGACCCTGAAACAGAATGACTTCGCCGGGAGCCTCTTCGGTACCGGCAAACAGGCCGCCCATCATTACCGTGCTGGCGCCAGCGGCCAATGCCTTGGCGATGTCGCCACTGTAGCGAATGCCACCATCGGCAATCAAAGGCACTCCAGTGCCCTTGAGCGCCGTTGCAACGTTGTCGATAGCCATGATCTGGGGCACGCCTACACCAGCCACAATGCGGGTCGTACAAATGGAGCCGGGCCCAATTCCCACCTTTACGGCATCTGCGCCGGCTTCAACCAAAGCCAACGCTGCCGCGCCGGTCGCGATATTGCCGCCAACGACGTCCACCTGGGGATAGTTCTTTTTGACCCAGCGTACCCGCTCTATCACACCGTGGCTGTGTCCATGGGCCGTATCCACCACAATCGCGTCCACTCCAGCGCGCACCAGAGCTTCTACGCGTTCTTCGGTCCCCTCACCCACACCCACGGCGGCTCCTACGCGCAACTTGCCATGCGCATCGCGTGCGGCGTTGGGGAAACTGGTCTGCTTGGTGATGTCCTTGACGGTAATCAGGCCTTTGAGTTCAAACGCATCATTGACTACCAACAGGCGCTCGATCTTGTACTGGTTGAGCAAAACCTTGGCCTGGGTAATCGTGATGGCGGCGCTGTCTTGTACCGTCACCAGCTTCTCCCTGCGCGTCATTATTTGACTGACTGGCAGGTCGTAACGGGTCTCGAAGCGCAGATCGCGCCCGGTGACAATGCCGACCACTTTGCCGCCGTCGCAGACCGGGAATCCTGAAACACCCAATTGTTCTGACAGGTTCATGACCTGACGTACGGTGTGCGACGGGGTGATGACGACCGGGTCGCGCAGCACGCCAGACTCGTACCGCTTGACTTTGGATACCTGGGCGGCCTGTTCGGCGGCAGTCAGGTTCTTGTGGACGATGCCCATCCCACCTTCCTGTGCAATGGCAATGGCCAATCGGGCTTCGGTTACCGTGTCCATGGCTGCTGAAACCAGAGGAAGGTTCAGGGCGATATTGCGGGAGAACTGGGTGGCCAGGGAGGTGTCCTTGGGCAGGACTTGGGAGTAGGCGGGAACCAACAACACGTCGTCGAAGGTGAGTGCTTTGCCGAGGAGGCGCATGTCAAAGCTCCAAATGACGAAATTGTACCCGTGGCGGTGGTCCCCAAAACCCGACAAATCCGGCCGACGGGAGGAAAATCACGGCCGTTTAATCGGAAATAGATGCCACAACCCCACTACAAAGCTACACTTTGCCCATGAAAACGATTCAAATATTCCTGACGGTGGCATTGGCGAGCCTGTGCGGTGTGGCCTCTGCTCAGTGGCAATGGATCGACAAGGATGGCCACAAGGTGTTCAGCGACCGTGCACCACCCGCAGAAATCTCAGACAAAAACATCCTAAAACGGCCGAATAGCCATATGCCAGCGCAGCCTGCTGCGTCCGATGCAGGCGCCTCCGACACTGCTACGAATGCGCCCGCTGCGCCCGCCCTGCTTGCGTCAAGCAAGCCGGTTGGCGGACTGGACAAGGAATTGGAAGCCAAGAAGAAGCAGGCGCAAGATGCTGAAGCCGCAAAGCGAAAGGCTGCTGAGGTGGAAGTGATCAAGGCCAAAATAGAAAACTGTGCCCGAGCCAAGCAGGCCAAGACGACCTTGGAATCCGGCGTTCGGTTGGGTCGAGTCAATGCGTCGGGCGAGCGCGAAATCATGGACGACGCAGCACGCTCCATGGAACTCAAGCGGATTCAAGGGATTATGGCCAAGGATTGTCAATAGACCGGGGGGAGCCAACCATCGAGGCGGTATTTCAGTAACCCGCCTTGGCGCCAGCCCGACGCGTGGCAAACAAACCCGCCGCTTTTTTCTTGGCCCCTTGGCGCGCAAACCGCGCACGCCGTGCTACTTTGGGGTCAACGGTCAACGGGCGGTACAGCTCCAGCCGGTCCTGGTCACGCAGTACATGGGCCGGTGAAACGCGCTTCCCCCATATTCCCATTCCGGCTGGTTGTTCAGCAGGACGCGCCAACAGGGCCTGAAAACCGCAAGCTTGCAATGCCTGGGCCACCGTAGCGCCATTTTCCAGCTCCAAAGGTAGTTCTACCACTTCCCGCGGACGCGGCGAGTGGACTAGAGTGATGCTGATCACCATGGCAGCTCCACTAATCTCCGTAGACCTGTTGGGCGCGTTTGACGAACGCATCCACCAGATCGGCAGCGATCTTGTCGAACACCGGCCCGACCAACTTGGCTAGTGTTGCGCTGTCAAAGCCATAGTTCAGTGTCAACTCAACCTTGCAGGCACGTTGTGATCCATCCCCCAGGGCAGAAAAAACCCAATGTCCATCCAGCTTGGAAAAAGGACCATTTTGCAACTGCATATCCACCCGACTGCCGGGCGTGTGCACGTTGCGTGTACTGAAATTCTGTTGCACTCCGCCAAACGCGATTCCCATCTCTGCCGTCATTCCATCTTCATGCTCTTCCACCACGCGTGCGTGATCGCACCAGGGTAAAAACTCTGCGTAGCGGTTGACATCAGTCACCAACACGTACATCTCCTGCGGGGTGTACCAGATCAAAACGGACTTGTGTACGGTTTTCATAGAATGGAGGTCTGCGCGGGATTGTAGACAAGCCCTGGAGCACACTTCCTTTTTCCGACTGTCACCCCCATTTGAGTCCCATGGCTAAAAAACCCGCTATCAACACCCGCATTGCTGACAACAAGAAGGCAGCGTACAACTATTTCTTTGAGGAGCGTTTTGAGGCTGGTTTGGTGCTGGAAGGCTGGGAAGTGAAGTCCCTGCGAGAAGGCAAAGTGCAGCTGACCGATGGCTATGTGGTCGTTCGAGGTGGCGAGTTGTTCATCATCGGCCTGCAGATCAATCCGCTGCATACCGCATCCACCCACGTCAACCCCGACAATGTGCGTACCAAGAAGCTGCTGATGCACAAGGAGCAAATCCAGCGCCTAATTACCAAGGTAGAGCAAAAGGGCTACACCCTGGTTCCCATCAACCTGCATTGGAAAGACGGCAAGGTGAAATGTGAAATTGCCTTGGCCAAGGGCAAGGCCGAGCATGACAAACGAGACACGATCAAGGACCGCGAAGGCAAGCGCGAAGTGGAACGCGCCATGAAAAGCCGCAGCCGGTGAAAAATAATCGGTAGTTGGCGGCTTCAGGCCAGGTTGCGAAGCGGATGCGCGTCTGCGCTCCAGGGGCTGACAAAGAAAGGGGTCACCATCTGTGGTGTCACATCCTCAATGCGCGCCGGATTCCAGGCGGGTTTGAAATCTTTGTCGATGGCCAGAGCGCGAATGCCCTCAACCGTTTCGCTGCGCGCGCCGGATCGCTCCAAGTGCGCAGTGTAAAAGCAGTGCTGCACCAAACCGCGTTCCATGCGCAGATCGTCGGCCAACGACAGGCTGCGGGCACGACGAATTTGCTCCAAAACCACATGCAGCATCAGTGGGCTGCGGTGGCGCAAGGTGGCAGCAACCGCCTTGGCCGCTTCGGTGCCCTGCGCATCCAGCGCAGACACTATTGCGCTGATACTGTCCATACCAAATGCGGCCAGAATATCTGCATCAAATGAAGCGATAGCCCTCGTGGAATCTACATAAGGCGCTATCACATTAGTAGTAATCCAGTGCTGCAAGGCTTCCGCGCTGCCTTGCACCTGCAAGGCAGCCCACAGCGTAGGCAGCGTGTGAGCGGGTAGGCAGACGTCGGCCAGGCCCCAGGCCACGGCTTGATCACCACCAATGGTGTTACCGGTTAGCGCCAGATATTCCCCGGCGTTGCCGGGGCAACGGCTCAGGAAATAGCCCCCGCCTACATCCGGAAACAGGCCGATACCGGTCTCTGGCATAGCCATCTTGGTGCGCTCCGTGACGATGCGAACAACACCACCTTGGCGTGCGGACGGCTTGCCGGGAGCGCTTCCAATATTGCCCGTAGGGGGTGCCAAGGCTGGGCCTTGGCAAATCCCCATGCCTCCACCCATGACAATGCCATCCATGAAGGCAATGTATGGTTTGGGGTAGTTGTGGATCAGGTGGTTGAGGGTGTATTCCTCGGTGAAGAAGGTTGCCAGGGCGGGGGCGTTGGCCAGCGCTGCCTGGTGAAAGAACCGGATGTCACCTCCTGCACAAAAGCTGCCAAAGAAACTATCTGGACTGCCGGGCGCGCCCGCTTTGTTGGTACCACGGATGGCTACGGCGAATACCGCCGGGTCATCACGCCAAGCACGCAACGTGCCCAGTAACGCCTGCACCATGGTCAAAGACAAGGCATTAAGGGCCTTGGCACGGTTGAGGGTGATGAGACCTACTCCACCAGAGACGCTGGTTTGAATTTCGGTGATTGTGGAGTTCATGCTTTACAGAGTCCTTTGTTTCCAGCCCAGCAGCTCGTTGGCAACCAGGGCTCCAATAACCAGAGTGCCGCCAATCAACACAGTCTGGCCAGGGGCCTCACCTGCACCGACCCAAGCCAGCAGAATTCCAAAAATCACCTCCAGCAAGGCCAACAAGGCCAGCTCGGGCGCTTTGAGGACTTGCGCGCACAGGACGGCCAGCACGCAGGGAATACCTAGCTGAAACACGCCCAAATAGCCCAGCAAAACCAAATCATGGTTCGTGGCTTGAAACGGCAAAGCCAGCGGCAGTGTGAAGAGGCAACTGAAAATCGCACCAACAAAAACCGCAGGCACCAGGTCTACGTTGTGTCCTTTGGCGTGGGAGTGTTGGGTAATCGTCCAGTTAGAAGCACCAGCAAGTGGCACACACAGGGCAACCAGGGTGCCCAGCAACTGTCCACCCTGCACTTGGGAGGCATACATATAGGCAACGCCGGCGCCAGCCACGCCAATGGCGATCCAAGTACGCATCGGGATGCGGTGGCCGATGAAGACGCGGGCAATCAGCGCCGTAATCAAAGGTCCCAGGGACATGGTGACCAGCACGTTGCCAACGCTGGTCAGCGTGATTGCCACCATGTAGGCGGTAAACATCACGCCCCAGCACACGCCTGAGAGCCAAAAAGCCGATCCGGCATAGCGCATGCCAGCGAACACCCGCCGCCCACGCACCAGC
>Ga0138256_10008021_pt1 | contig 11115 bp, 13 predicted proteins | sample KNB2016incub_MG_FD_105486 | JGI IMG/M metagenome (GOLD analysis project Ga0138256, IMG submission 105486) | Active sludge microbial communities from wastewater in Klosterneuburg, Austria - KNB2014incub_MG | ecosystem: Engineered > WWTP > Activated sludge > Unclassified | place: Austria...
AAAGATCAGTTGATGAGTTTGTCGGACGCGATGAAGTTGAGCGCGAGTTCACTGCTCGATCGCGGAGTCAGTCCCGAAGCGTTTTACGCGCAAGGCTGGGCGCTCGTGCGATTCTTCCGCGTGGGTGAAGACAATCGGTATCGTGAGCCGTTCGCGCAGATGCTTGCTGACCGTGTGACAGGCATCGGTCCGACCGCAGCGATCGATGATCCGGTCAAGCTGCTGGAGTCGTTCACGGATCAATCGATCATCGAACTCGATAAACAGTACCAGGCGTTCGTGCGTAAGATCACGAGGGAAAACGCATCGACCTCCTGGTGAGATTTCATCTGTTCGATCAGCCAGTCAACCGATCTTACAGGCCGACGAATGAGCGCGATTCAAAATTGTCGCTGAAACTAATGGCCGGATTGTGGATTGTTGAATGTGGATTGTGGAACAGGAGTTTTGAAAAACCGGAGATTCTTCTACAATCGACGATCCACAATCAACCGTCTAAAAAATGTACCGACTGTTCGTCATCGCCCGCCACACTTTCGCCGAAGCCATCAGCCAACCCATCTACTGGCTCATGGTGATTTTCGGCGCGATCATACTTGCCGTTTTTGCTGCGTTGCCATTTTTCACGCTCGGTGAAGACACGCGCATGTACAAAGCGGTGGCGCTCGATGTGGTGTTGCTGCTCGTGTTGCTCGTGACGTTGTTGGCGACGAGTAAATCGATTTACGAAGAGATTGAAGATCGCACGATGCTCACGTTGATGAGCAAGCCGGTGAGTCGGCTGCAGGTGTTGGCGGGGAAGTATTTTGGATTGTGCGCGTCGGCGCTGCTGGCGGTTGCGATTCTTGGAATCGTGATCTGGATCGGAGTTCATCAGCGAGTTCCGATCGATTACATGATTCGGAAAAATTCGATCTACGAAGCAGACATCAAGCAGTTGCATGATTTTCGGGTGATGCACCTCGCCGGTTTGTATCCGAGTTTGTTGCTCAGTTGGCTGCAGGTGTGCGTGCTGGCTGCGATCAGCGTGGCGATTTCCACGCGCGTTTCGTTCGTGGTGAATCTGCCGGCGGTGCTGTTGATTTATCTCGCGGGAAATCTCACGCGATTTCTTGGCGGGGCGACGACCGACAGCGGGATGCTTGCACAATCAATCGGCTGGATCGCGCAGACGGTGCTTCCATACCTCGCCGCATTCGATCTGCGCGAGTGGACGGTGTACGGAACCGTGCGAGTCCCCGGCACGGCATTCGAAAGCGCGCAGGACGGCATCACGCTCGGCAAAATCTGGGGCGGAGCGGCCAGCGCTGCGCTCTACGCGGTGTTGTATATCGTCGCGGCGCTATCGGCCGGATTGCTTCTTTTTAGAAGTCGTGAGCTGGGTGGCGCCGAAGGGTAGTCGCCTCGCTTTCGCTTGACGTCTCATTCATCTCGAAAAATGATTCGCATCGGATGTCGAAACGTCTTCGTAAACAAATCGCCAACAAGCTGATCTCAAAGCTGAACGATGCGATCGTTCAGAAGAGTCCATCGCCAACGATTGATGCGCCGCGCGAACGTGGAATCAGCTTCGCGCCGGAATTGATCGACCTGATTCTGGCAGGCAAGAAAACCCAAACGCGCCGCCCGTTCAAGCCCGAAAACGATTACACCGCCGGCGATCGAATGTGGGTTCGCGAGCGCTGGGCGAAATCAGCGCGCGGTTACAAACTCGCACGCCTGAACCCAAAGGCCCGCGTTCGCTGGCAATCACCACTCTACATGCCGAAGTTGGCGGCGAAGTTGTGGCTAGTCGTCGAAGCCGTGCGCGTTGAGCCGATCCAAAGCATTTCGATTGATGATCTCCGCGCTGAGGGTTTCGATGAGTCGAACGCGATCGACACGTTCCGATCCATCTGGGATTCGTTCTACGCCGATCAAGGACTGGGTTGGAAAGCGAAGCCGGATGTTGTCGTCGTGATGTTTCGGGTCGAGAGCGATTGGGCGAACTGAGTAACGCCGTCCCGTACGCTCCTATAATTCGGATTGAAATCGAATTACCCGGTTTCATTTGACTTGTGCGATCCACCCCTTGAAAATTGAACTGCTCCGCGCTGATGTTCCGATCAACTTTTTTGAACGAGGTTTCGATCCATGCGATCCACCACTACCCTCGAAAACGCCCCCGGCCTGACCACGACCAAAGCCGCTTTCATCGAGCAGGCACAAGCCGATGGGCGTCTCTACATCGAACAACCGTACGAACTCTACAGCGCAGAAAATCAGGACACCTGGCGACGCCTTTACGAGCGCATCCAACCGAAGTGGGAACGATTCGCCAATCAGCGATTTCTCGGCGGGCAACAAAAGCTGCGCCTCAACGGCGATCGCATTCCGAAGCTCGAAGATGTGAACCAGTTCCTCCAACCGCTCACCGGCTTCCAGGCCAAACCAGTTTCCGGCTACGTGCCCGCGTACAACTTTTTCGACTGCCTTCGCCAGCGAGCATTCCCCACTACGATCACGATTCGTGACGGCTCATCGCTCGACTATTTGCCCGAGCCAGACATCTTCCACGACATCGCCGGCCACGTCCCGATGCACACCGACAAAGCCTTCGCCGACGTGCTCGTAAGATTCGGCGAGGTCGCCCAACTGGTCGCGCAGCGAGCCAGCAAACTCACCGACAAACATGCCCAGATCAAACAGGTCGAAAGCAACATCAAAGCGATGGCCCGCTTCTTCTGGTTCTCGATCGAGTTCGGTTTGATGCGCGAAGGCAAAGAAATCAAAGCCTACGGCAGCGGCCTGCTCAGCTCGGTTTCCGAACTCGAACACTCGGTCACCTCGCCGACGGTTCAGCGATATCCGTTCCAGATGGAATGGGTCGTCAACCAATACTTCGAAATCGACCACTTCCAACCTTTGTTGTTTGTGGTTGATTCTTTCGATCACCTTTTCTCGCTCGTGGGTGAGCTGGAAAAATGGATCTTCGACGGACGCTTGGACAATGTGGTGGGAGGCGAGCCGGGCGTGAATGAAGCGGATTTGGCGTCGTTTTTGGAGTCGGGGAAGTAGTGGAAAGCGAGTCTGATGAAATCATCAGACAAAGCGAGAATTGCGTCTTACGAATGGGTGAAGAAGTCAGCGAGTAATTGATAGTGATTTAAAGACTTCGGGCAAGACGGCGTGTGAAATTTAAGAATCGATCTGGCATGCTAAATGGCATCGCCGGTCAGGTTAATCAAAGGTTATCTGCCTGAAAACGCATGAGCGAGAGCAACCAACCTCAGGTCATCGATTACGCGAAGCCAAGGCGGCGAGTTCGACGCCCGTGGACGCGTGTGGACGTCCTCACTTGCGTTATTGCTGTTGCGTTGGTCGTCATAGTCGCTTCCGGTGGGAGACGCATCGTCGGGTTCCGATATGGCGTGTCCATCAACAACGCTGCCACGATTTGTCCTGATCAAGTGATCGCCCAGAACGGCACAACCATTACGCTGGCAGATGGACGCGTTTTCACACTGAGTCGCGTGGATCCTCAAACATTGACGGCAGAACTCAACGACGCGCAGAACATGGTCTTCGTAGATACGGCTGCCGGCGTTGTGTACGGGAGATTTCGCCGGAGCTATTGCGGTTTTGATTTTCCCTCGCAGTTCATCACGATCCCGCTCATCCGAAAGGAGTTTCCATCTCACGGTCGACAAGTGATCGCGCCGCTGGCAAATGCTCCAACGCCGCGGCAGGCAGCAGGCAGATAACCCACCGCTGCAGTGGACGGGCCGGTTTGGTATTCTGTAGTTCGAAGGCGGATGTGTGGCCCGCCACTGATCGGTCTTACGTTATTCCACCATGGCGATGCGGCTGCTCCAACTCGACGGCATCGCGCTTCGGATCGATCACGAGGCAACGCGCGCGATTTACGAGTCGCTCGTTGAGGACTCCTGTGCTTCTTGCGGTTGCGAGTTTTGTAGAAATTGGATCAACGCGCGCCCGTATGTGCACTCCGCAGCTTTCGTTGCTTTTCTAGAGCAGTTCGGGATCAGCCCAGATCGTGAAGCTGAAGTTTCATTTGCAGGTTTCAAATCCGACGGCCAGTTTCCGTACAACGGCTGGTATCATTTCGTGGGGGAAATCGCGGACGTCAAAGAGCAACCGCTCAATCTCTGGATACCACCATGCGGAGTGAATTTTACAAGCGAACTTTTGTGCGTATACGATCGTTTTCGCGGCCTGCCAACAATGCAGTTGGATTTCAGCACGACAGTTCCGTGGCTTCTACCAAACGGACCCGCGGCAGCGGTGGAATAACCCCCCGCCGGGTGCCACTGACGGTAACCCGTCAGTGCGTTGTGCTCGATCGACGCCTGACCTGACCAGCATTTGTTGTTCCCTCTGAAAGATTAAACAGCACTGACGGATTACCGTCGGCGGCACCCGTGCCGTCTCTCGTCATGCGTGCGCGCCTTGCATTATTGCGTGCGCGCTTGATTGTCGTGCGTGCGCGCCTTCAAACATTGCCGGGTGCCACTGACGGTAACCCGTCAGTGCGTTGTGCTCGATCGACGCCTGACCTGACCAGCATTTGTTTTTCCCGCTGAAAGATTAAACAGCACTGACGGATTACCGTCGGCGGCACCCGTGCCGTCTCTCGTCATGCGTGCGCGCCTGAAAACATTGCGTGCGCAGTCCATAGCCATGCGTGCGCGCTCAACAGCATTGCGTGCGCGGTTAATCGTCATGCGTGCGCGCCTTGCAGTATTGCGTGTGCGCTTGATTATCGTGCGTGCGCACCTCCAAACATTGCGTGCGCGCTTAATTGTCGTGCGTGCGCGCCCTGCAATATGGCGTGCGCATTTAATCGTCATGCGTGCGCAGCTGAAAACATAGCGTGCGCGCCTTAAAGTATTGCGTGCGCGCCTTATAACATTGCGTGCGCGCTCTCCAATGCATCTTATCTGGACGTTGGTTTTCGATTCATTCACGCTACTCAATATGCCAGCTTGATGAGCGGTGATTTTCGCGGACGCGGTGTGGCCTCGCGAACGATGGTCCCGCAACGCGCGCTCGGATGATCACGGGGCAGATTGAGTTCAGCCGGGAAGGGTGCATGAAATGCACCGTTGAATTTCCGCCATTCGGGCGGTGTGTTGCACACACCGTACCTGACTTGAAACCCGCCGGCTTTTTAGAGCCATCATGCCGCACGATGCGAGCAGTCCGAGGCTTGCTGGCTCGGGCACAGCGGTGATTGAGAACTGCACGCCGGCGCTTGAATCGTATTGAAGCAGGAGCGAATCGCCCGAGAGCGTCGTGATCGGCAGCGACGTGCTCAGCGAAGCGTAATAGGGGCCGAACACTGTCGGGCTGAGATCCTCTACGCTGAACGCGGGAGTCGCCGAAAGGTAGCCGGGAAAAAAGCCGGTAAAGCCAGAGGTGTTATCCGGGTCGTTCGTCACATGTGCGACATACGCGCCCCCCAACAGTGTGTTGGTCCCATCCATCAGGTCCAACGTGTAGTAGCCGGGTGCCACGTAGTCGATCGAATCGACCGTCGCAGTGACGATGCTACCGAATCGTCGTGCCCCCTGGCCCAGTGACTCGCTTAAGGTCGGACTGAACAAGGTCTTCACGGTAAATGGCGTGCCGACTGGGATCGCGCCGCTATTGAGCGTCGAGCCGTCTGCGGTGATGCCGGTGTACGTCCCCAGAAAAATCGCGGCTGACGCTGAGGAGCCTGACCACGGGAGCAAGACCAAGCCGCCCAAAAGGATCAACAACCGGCACGCCCACGAACTACTATAAAGGTTGCTCAATTTGATGCCCTTCACATTTAGTGGCCTGTAGGGTAGCAGTCCCACTTCAGGATTACAAGTCACTTTTTACGTGTGAAACAAGCTGGATGAGACAAACGTTCGACAGTTGATTTTGATGCACTGCACAACTTGGGGGCGCGGCATGCGAATCCTACGAGGTATCCTAAGATCATCCCCATTCTTCTTGACGAATTCCGAACCATCCCAGTAGGTTCCAGAAGAACCCATGAGAGAAAAGGAAATGCAATTCCCGCCCACTTCGTCTCGAGTTTTCTGCGCATCAATTCTAATTGCAGTTGCCTCACTTGGTTTGATCTCAGCCGAACAATCCAACGCCGGCGTCATTTTCGATTACGCCGGATGCCACTGGCGGTAACCCGTCAGTGCGGTGTGCTCGATCGATTCTTACCAACATTCGTTTTCCCTTCGATGGATTTGAACGGCAATGAAGGAGTACGTCAGTGGCAACCGTGCGTACACAATCGTCCAAAAGCATCGGAAAAAATCGGGGCCCCACCTAACCCATCGAGTTCACTCGCGGTGCGTAGATTCTGTTGACCGTAGCGAAGAACAACCCCGCCGACAGGCCGCACATCAGGATTCCGATTGCTCCTTCGATCGGAGCGAGGATTCGCCATGGTTTCTTGAGCACCACGTCGCCGTAGCCGGTGGTTGTATAAGTCACGCCTGAAAAATAGAACGCCGACTCCGCGTCGGGCAGGCAGCCTTGCCACCAATAGAAGAGCGCCCAGACGGAGATTTCGGCGATGTGGATCAGAAGCAGAATCCACGCCACCCGAATGAGCATCCACGCGATCGGCCAGAGCCGCGTGGGCATGGCGGATTTTGATTTCGCCAGATGTGACAGAACCCATCCAATTCCCGCTGCGTGAATCGCAACGGTGATGGCCACGAGGCCGGTTCCAAACAAAAGCGCATCGAGCATGAACCGCAAATGATCACGTGGCGGATTGAGAAATCAAATTCCGCCTGGCGCCTCGGATCAAAACATGTTCTTGGGTGCCCCGTCCGTTGGATCGATCACTATGAGATGATCTCGGCGACAGGAGAAATATTCGCGCACGTCTTATATCCTGCCTTGAATCCGTCAAACTCACGCCACTTTCAAAGAGATGCATGTCAGATGAAACCCGCTACATCATCAAGCTGATCCTGATGGCATCCGTCGCCGGGATGGTGTTGGCGCAGGCGTTGTCAGTGCCGATGAGCGAACTGGCCGGCGTGTTTCGCCAGCGGATGCTGCTCGTGCGTGCCTTCGTGGCGGTGTATGTGCTCGTCCCGCTTGCAACGCTGCTCGTCATTCTGCTCGTGAAGCCGGCGCGAAATGTGGAGATCGGTCTGGCCATGCTGGCGGCAGCGCCGATTGCTCCGATGATGATCGTGAGAATCCCCCGCGCCGGCGGGCAGATGGCGCAGGTGGTCGCGCTGCATTTTGCGATGACACTGATATCGCTCGTGGTGACGCCACTTATTTTGCAGCTGATGGGATCCATTCTTGGATTCAAAGCGGACGTCGACGTCCTGCAATTAGTCGCCCTGCTCGCGCCGGTACTGCTGCTGCCTGTCGGTTGCGGAGTAGCGATCCGAAGGCTCTGGCCGCGCTTCGCTGCGCGGTTGATCGGGCCGCTCGCGAAGGTGAGCTGGCTTCTCGTTCTGGCGGGGATCATCGCCATTCTCGCCATGAGCTACCAGACGCTGTTTCAAACCAGTCCACGTTCATTCATCGCCATGGGCGCGGTGGTGACGATCGCGTTGGCGATCGGTCATGTCCTCGCATCGCTTGTGCCCGAAGAGCGTGTCACGCTGGCGATGATTACAGCCGCACGCCACCCCGGCGTGGTTCTGATGATAGCCGCCGCCAATTTTTCGCGGGCCCAGGCCATTCCGGTTCTCATCCCCTACCTGATCGTCTTGCTCGTCATCACCACGATCTACATGAAGTGGAACAAAGTCGAAAAGTTGGATCGGCGTGATTGAATTACAAAGAAACTCCCGCCGAGTTGACAGGTAAGTATTCACTTACATATATTGCACGCATGGCGATCACCTCCAGCCCGAAGCCCGATGTGTTCGGAGCGATCAGTCATCCCGCGCGGCGTTACATCCTCGATCTGGTTGCGGAGGATGATCGTTCCGTCAACACGATCGCCGGCCACTTCAACATGAGTCGCCCTGCCGTTTCCCAGCATCTGCGCATCCTGCTCGATGCCGGTCTCGTGACGGAGCAGCGTCACGGTCGCGAGCGGCTCTATCGACTTGTGCCCGAACAACTCGGGCCGGTGCGCGAATGGATTGCTCATTACGAAAAGTTCTGGGACGACCGACTCCAGCGACTTCAGAAAACGCTCGCGAAGAGGAGCCCAAAGAGGAGCTCGGACAGGACCCTGAAATGACGAACACGATCCGAAAAGAGATGCTCTTTCCACAGCCGCGCGAAGAGGTCTGGCAGGCGATCACCGACAGCGCGACGCTGGCAGAGTGGATGTTTCCCAACGATTTTCAGCCGCGCGTAGGCCATCACTTCACGTTCCGTGTTCCGCCGAATCCGAAAATGAATTTCGATGGGTTGACCGTTCGGTGTGAAGTACTGGAATGCATTCAACCGAGCCGACTTGTGTTCTCATGGTCTGCGGGCGGGCCAGTCGAAGACACGCGAGTGAGTTTCCGGCTCGAGCCGGCGGGCGAAGGAACTCGTCTCTTTTTCGAACATTCGGGCTTTGATCTCTCACAACCGTTTGGCGAAGAGGCTTTCCATGGTGCCGAGTTCGGATGGGCGAAGATGCTCAAACAACTGACGACTGCGATAAAACCAACTTGACCTCCATGCCTTGGAGGCACGTGCCGATTACCGACCGTGACACTCAAGCCCCGGATGACATTTCTCATTTGAAAGTGATTTGATAATGACTAGCTCAGCCAAACGTTCGATCTTCCGCGCGATCCATATCATCTTTGGCCTGCCGCTTATTGGATTCGTCTACGGGCCGCCGGCGGAAACTGAACCGTATCGCTATATGTTTCAATACATATTCGTTCCAGTTCTCTTAATTTCCGGCGTGTTGATGTGGAAAGGCCATCTCATCACGCGGATGTTTTCGAAAGGTTCAAACTGAAAGAGCTGCGCACGAAGTAAGTGGGTGTGGCGCGATCCAGCCGAATCGGCTTACTCTGTGCGCGACACTTGAGTGAGATCGATCCTAATTTCATTTCCATAAAAGTCTGATCAACATGAGCAACGCAAAAAAGAAACTAACATCAGAACAGATCAAATCGCTTCTTAAGATATTGGAAGAGCGTTTTGATAAACATACAAGACGACACAAGGGTATCGAATGGGAGAAGGTGCTGGCGAAGCTGGAAGCGAATCCTGAAAAACTATGGTCGCTCAATGAGATGGAAAAAACCGGCGGCGAGCCGGATGTGGTTGGCTTTGACAAGAAGTCGGGCGAATACATCTTCTATGATTGCTCCCCCGAAAGCCCAACGGGAAGAAGAAGCGTCTGCTACGATCGAGAAGGCCTGGAATCGCGGAAAGAACACAAGCCCGCCAACAGTGCCATCGGCATGGCGTCGGAAATGGGCATCGAGCTTTTGACCGAAGAGGAATTCCACGAGCTACAGAAGCTCGGACATTTCGACACAAAAACATCAAGCTGGCTGGAAACCCCGCCAGAAATTCGAGAACTCGGCGGGGCGATCTTTGGGGATTATCGGTTTGGACGGGTTTTCATTTATCACAACGGGGCGCAGTCTTACTATGGTGCGAGGGGGTTTCGAGGGTCGCTGAGGGTTTGAGTTTGTTGGGTGCGTTGCACGCACCCATCGCACTGAAAGGTGTTGGATGTCGACAAACTATGTTTGCTACATTCCGACTGATCCGTTCTTCCTCCCGGGCGAATCCAGTCAGGCCATGGCGATTCAGTTGTTGGCGACAACGACGGGATCGAAAATTCGTCGAGAAGTTTGGTCACAGGTGCAGTACGTCTCTGCGATGGGGAATCACGAGAGAGTCATTTGCCCGAACTGCCAAATGGAACTAACTGGCGAACAATGGCAAGAGATGATGAATATTGATTGGGACGACAACGTCAGTGGATTCCGAATGAACAAGCATCCGGCTCCGTGTTGTGCAATGCCCCTGGCCGTTAATGAATTGATCTACGAGTGGCGAGAAGGATTCGCCAAATTCTGCTTGTCTGCGGAGTATTTCGAAACTTGGCAGGAAATCGTGCCGCGCCTGGAGGAACTTTTAAACACGAAATTGATTGTGATACTTCAACACATTTAATTACGCGATGGTTTCAGTCGTGCGAGCCAATTCTGATCGACCCGTTGCTCACTCAATCGACGCGACGCCTCTTCATCCAAGACAATCCTTCCCAACAACCTTAAACTCCCCCCATGCCCCGTGAACAACTGACCGCGGTCATCACCGGCGCCACGAGCGGCATTGGCTTGGCAACCGCGCATCGATTCGCGCGGGAGGGATACGATCTCGCGATCTGTGCCCGAAACTCCGATCGTCTGGAAGAAGTTCAACAGACCATCGAGCGTGAACACAGTGTGAAAGTCGTCACATCGAGTTGTGATTTATCCTCACCCGCCGAAGCAACTCAATTCGCAAACTTCATCACCGATCGATTTCAACAAATCAACGTCCTCGTGAACAACGCCGCCGACGCGCCACGAGCCACCACTGCCGAAATCACTCCCGAAGCCTTCGATCAACTCCTCTCACTCAACGTAAAAGCGCCGTTCCTCATTACCAAAAAGTTGATCCCGATTTTGTCGGGTGGATCGATCATCAATGTCTCATCACTCGCTGCGCTCGATCCGTTTCCCGGGCTCGGGATTTATGGCGCGTGCAAGGCGTGGATTGATCTCTGGACGAAGGCGTTGGCAGCGGAATTGGCTGGGCAGAAAATCGGCGTGTTCAGCATCCGCCCGGGAGCGGTCGCCACGCCGATGCTGAAGAGAGCCGCGCCGGATTTTCCGATGGATCAAGCGCTGCATCCAGACGAAGTGGCCGAACTGATTTTCTCCCTCTCGATAAAGCCCTGGCGCATCGCCAGTGGCGATGCGATCAACATTCAGCGAGGAACGGTGTAGAATCACCAACCCGATGCTCTTGCAACGCGAGATTCGTGTGGTGGTGGATGCACAGGGCCGACTCGTCGACACCTCAAATCGGTGGAGCGGCGGCGCTGTGCTGCAGATCGGTCAGACGCCGCTGGTTTGCTCGGCGGTTGTTTCGTCTCCACTTGATTCCGATGGCATGTCTGTTGAAGTGAAAGAC
>Ga0138256_10008022_pt1 | contig 11115 bp, 8 predicted proteins | sample KNB2016incub_MG_FD_105486 | JGI IMG/M metagenome (GOLD analysis project Ga0138256, IMG submission 105486) | Active sludge microbial communities from wastewater in Klosterneuburg, Austria - KNB2014incub_MG | ecosystem: Engineered > WWTP > Activated sludge > Unclassified | place: Austria...
CTGCTGCGTGCGGAGAGCGATCAACGCAGCTGCGTCGGTCGGCAAGGCAAGCGCTTCGTCGTACGAATCCGTGTGCAGCGACTGCGTACCGCCGAGGACGCCGGCAAGGGCCTGTATCGCGACGCGGGCGATGTTGTTTAGCGGTTGCTGTACGGTTAGTGAAACGCCCGCCGTCTGTGTGTGAAAACGTAGCTGCATCGTTCGCGGATTCTTTGCCCCAAAGCGTTCTTTCATCGTTCGCGCCCAGATCACCCGAGCGGCACGGTATTTTGCAATTTCCTCAAAAAAATCGTTGTGAGCATTAAAAAAGAACGAGAGCCGCGGAGCAAACTCATCAACGTCCATTCCGCGATCAACACCATATTGGACATATTCCACACCGTCACGGAGAGTGAACGCCAGTTCCTGCAACGCCGTCGCTCCTGCTTCGCGAATGTGATAGCCGCTGACCGAGATCGGGTTGTATTTCGGGACGTGCTTGGTCGTGTATTCAAACGTGTCGATGACAAGCTTCATCGCGGGTTTGATCGGGTAGATCCACTCTTTTTGAGCTATGTATTCTTTGAGGATGTCGTTTTGCAGCGTACCGGAGATCTTTGTGAAATCTGCCTTTTGCTTTTCGGCAACGACGAGATACATCGCCAAAAATATCGGGGCGGGAGCATTGATCGTCTGCGAAACCGTCACCTGATCGAGCGGGATGCCGTCAAACAGAACCTCAAAATCTGCCAGCGATGAAACCGCGACACCGCATTTGCCGACTTCGCCTTCGCTCAGCGGTGAATCTGCGTCGAGCCCCATGAGAGCGGGCAGATCATACGCGACCGACAAACCTGTCTGGCCGTGCTCCATCAAATACTTAAACCGCTCGTTGGTATTTTCAGGGGAAGAAAACCCTGCAAACTGCCGCATCGTCCATAGCTTGCCGCGATATCCGGTCGGGTGGATTCCGCGCTTGTACGGATACTCACCCGGAAAACCGATCTCGCTTATGTCTGCGACATCGGCCTCCGTGTATAGCCGGTCAACCGGTTCAAGCGAAACGCCCTCAAATCTTTCTTTACGTTCGGGCGTTTTATCGAGAGCCTTTTGCAATGTTTCGCTTTCCCAGCGCTCTTTTTCTGCCTCGGCAGCGGTCGTCACTTCTTTGATCTCTGGCGTCATAGGTATTTAGGATGTCGTGCTGTAAAGGGTGATTTTATCATACTTAATGGGCCTGAGCGATTGGCAACGAGTCACCGTAGGTGTGAGGTATACGAGTTGGGGAAATTGCAAAATACATCTTTATCCGCCTACAATCTTTGAATGGCCGTTGTAAAGAATATCGCCAATTTCTCAATTGTGATGATCGCCGCGTTATCAATTGCGTGCGGCAGCCCGGAAAAGAAATCCGCAAATTCACCCTTAGCAACTAATCAGACAAACGAAAATTTTAATACAGCGAGGTCAAATGTCGAGGAGCTCAGGCTAGTTGCCACGATCCCGTATGAGGCTGAGGATGTTGCTTGGAAAGAAGATAAGGCGAATAAAAAACTGGTCGCAGTTTTAAGGTTTGCGGCAGCCGATTCAGCAAAGATCGTAGCCGAAGCTGAGCGAATAAAACCCCCGGAAGCTGCTGCCGTTTCGTCCGAACCTTGGTTTCCTCCTGAGCTTATCGCCCAGAGCGAAATGAGCGGCGACGATATTCTACGGGGAAAGGTTTACGCCGCTGATCAATTTTTTCTTGATCAATACTCCACAGGGCGTATCATCCGCATTGAGAACACTGACTATTTTGTACTCGAACTCGCGGCTAAATAGCCGCTAACCCTCTTACAAAAGGCGTCGACAGATCAAAGCCCAATATCTTTGCGGTTGGATCCTATCCTCATCAACCGAACTACCAGTCAATCGTCTTCGAACGACAGGATGTTTTGCTCAGCCGTGACCGACATAAATATTGAAGAAAGTTAAGTCTGGCATAGGGTTTTAATCTTTATTTGCGTTCGTGTTAGCATCAAACTATTAACTTATTGATTTGATGCGATCTTGTAATTTTACAATCCTCTTTTTCTCCTGCTTTTTGCTAACTTTTTCGGCGTTTTCTCAGCAGACAAACCCGGTCGAACGCCAGGTCGCTAATCCGATAACAGATACGCCGAATATCAATCCCGTATCAGCCGAACAGAGCGTCGCCGCTCCAAAAATAATTAAAAAGCCCAGCGTCGAATCCGAGGGCGGTGACGGCGAGGTGGTTGTAAATTCCGACCGGCGCACGGTCGAAGGCGTGGCCGGCAAACGCATCGTTAAACATATTGGTAATGTCGATGCCAGGTACGGCATTTTTCGGATGCAGGCAGACGAGATCGTGATCTATGAAGCGGAAAACAAGATGATTGCGGCCGGCAGCGTGATATTTGATCAAGGCGACGACCAGCGAATAACCGGGTCTCGGGCCGTTTGGAATTACAAAACGAAGCTCGGTACATTTGAGGATTCGACCGGATTTACTAATCAGACAAACGACGGGACGGTCATCTATTTCACTGCGGAGCGGGTCGAGCGGGTATCGCTCACCGAGCTCGTAATAATTAAAGGCAAATTTACCGCCTGTTTCGAAGCAGTTCCTAAATGGAGCTTTACGGCAGACAGGGCAACTATAAAGCTAAACGACAGATTGCGGCTCAAGAACGCTAGGTTTCGTGTAAAGGATATCCCACTTCTGATAGTGCCGTTCGCCTCCATCTCGATCAAAGAAAAATCCCGCAGTTCAGGTTTTCTAACGCCGACCGGCGGATATTCCGGCCGAAAAGGGCTTCGGATCTCGACGGCATACTATCAGACGCTCGGTGATTCGGCAGATATAACCTTTCGCGGCGATCTCTACAGCAAACGCGGCTTTGGTTACGGAGCGGACCTAAGGACGCGAGCTAATTCAAGATCATTTTTTAATGCCGGCTTTTACGCAGTAAAGGACAGAGTGCTCGGGCCGAAGGCCGACGCGGCCCACCCCGATCAGGGAGGGTCCATAATTTACGCAGAAGGTGTTCATTATTTTCCAAATGGTTTTACTGCGGCTGCAGATTTTCGCTTGACCTCAAATCTTGCTTTCCGTCAGGAATTCTCAGATGGGATCCAACAGATCATTTCGCCGATCGAGAATTCACAGGTTTTTGTAAACAAAAGCTGGAACGATTACACACTTAATATACTTGCACGAGCCCAGGTGATCTCCATTCCGAACGTTAAGGAAAAGACGCGCAATCTGCCTAGTATCAATTTCGAAAAACGTCCGTCGATGCCTTCGTTTCTGAATGGGGTGTATTTTTCGTTCAAGACGAGCTTTGAAGGAGTGTCGCGCCGCGAGGAGGTCGAAGACCTCGGGCTGTATCGGCAAATGACGGGACATGACCCGATCGTCACGCCTTCGGTAGTCCAGCGTTTCGATATTTATCCGCAAGTCACTTTTCCGCTGTACACTAAATATTTTACTTTCACGGCGACCGCGGCGGCCAGGGTAACCTATTATTCGAATTCACTCGACAACCTTCGTCGCGTTATTAACGACGATGTGACTCGTAAATACGGTGAATTTACCTTTGACGTCAGACCGGTCGCTCTTGCGAAAAACTACTATGATAAAAAAGCTAAGTTCAGATTTCGGCACGTCATTGAGCCATATCTTACCTATCGTCTCGTCAAGGGCGTTGACAATTTTAACCGCATAATCAGATTTGACCACGTCGATACGATCACAAATACCAATGAGATCGAGTACGGAATAATCAACCGGTTTTATACACGAAAATACGGCGAAGCGGTGACGAACGAGGCTCAGAAATTATTACAGGCAAAAGACGGCAACAACTCCTCGTCGGTGCAGCCATACGAGATCTTCAGTTTATCGATCCGCGGCAAATACTTTGTTGATACTACATTTGGCGGAGCGTTGGTGCCCGGTTTTCGTAACCAGATAGAGCCGATGACGGCGATGAGTTTTTATACATTTGGCGGTGTTCCGCGACGGTTTTCGCCCCTGAATTTAGATGCGACATATCGCCCGGAAAAAACGATCTTTGTGAACGCGCGTCTCGATTACGGGTTGAGTGGCGATGGCCTGCGAGCCTTATCAGCGACGATCGGATACGATAAACCACTATTCAAATTTTTTCAGACGTTCTATTACACGCGTGCGATCACGCTGATACCGTCTCTTGCTCAGTTCGCCGATGTAAATGGTAAAGAGCCCGGTACGCTACGCGGTTCGCAATGGAGCCCGTCGGTCTTTGTGGGGAACCGTAACGAGGGTTTATATGGCGGAGCGTCTTTCTTCTTTGACTTTGAGAATCGCCGGGTGGTCAAACAGTCTCCGATGATCAGTTCGCTTTACACGCTCGGCTACGCATATGATTGCTGTTCTCTAGCTCTGCAGTACTATACATTTAATGTTGGCGTCCGCCAAGAGAACCGCCTGACATTCAGTTTCCGCCTAAACGGCATCGGAGCGTTCGGCACCGAGCAGATCGGCCAGGGGCTTCGATAACCAATTTAACCTTGGATTATCCCCAATCCTTTGCGGTTACGGCCATTCCTTTAGGATGCAGACCGTCAAGGGCCTTTTTTTCATAAAACTGAGCCATGCTAGGAATTTGGTCAAATTCGCGGTGACGAGACATGCCGTCGACCAGTTCTTTATAACCGTCGAATTTTGGCCGGCACGGTGGATATTCGCTCCGATGATATCGTTATATTCGGGGCCGATTTCTTCGACTTTCTGATTCCGATTCGCATCCCTAAAGTAAGGGAACCCTTTGACCTGACGATACGCCGGTTTTCCGTTATGGAGCCCATAAACATGGGATCCGTAAACGATAATGTTCGATTTGAGCACGGCACAACCCTTATGATTATATTTGTCGAAATGCAGCAAGCCATAAGACCCGGCATTGGTCGTTCCGTTCCGGGCCATAATGAACCTCGGCGTTTTTGCATCACCAAAACATTCGTAGGTAAATGCCTTGTCGTCAAATGAACCAAAAGCATCTGCCTTTGACCGGATCCAAACATCCAAAACGCCTTTTGGAAAGCCCTTAAATGTCGGCAGGCCCGCCACGCGGTCTAAAATTTCTTTGTCTGTAAATGTACGCATAATAATATTGTTCGAAAATAGCCTCCTCGTTCCTTGTGAAATGTAATACGGACAGCAGTATACCCATATCATGTTGAAATAAAAGGCCATTTTGCCGGGTTTGCACCTCTTTGCTGAATATGGAGTATTTAGCGTAGCTTGCCGATTTCAGGGAGATATCCCCATCCGAGCGCGCAAAAAAAGACGAACCAGGCACTCACCGGTTCGTCTATTTTTTGCTTAACAGCAGTTAATTATCCGTCATTCAGGCCGACGCTGTTTTTTTTTCACCGCCGGCGTTAATAAAGGTAAGCCATTCCGCTCCGCCGGGGGCAGGCCGCTCGGCCTTGATGACTTTAAAGAACTCTTCCTGAAGCCGTCCTGTCAGCTCGCCACGCTTTCCGGACCCGACGGTAATGCGGTCGACCGACCTTATAGGCGTGATCTCAGCTGCTGTGCCCGTGAAGAATACCTCGTCTGCCAAATAAAGCGCCGATCGCTGTATCGATGTTTCGATCACCTCAATGCCCATTTCACGTGCGATCTGGATAACAGAATCACGTGTGATACCGGGAAGGATCGACGCTCCAAGCGGCGGGGTGATGAGCTTACCGCCGTTGACCAAAAATATATTTTCGCCCGAGCCCTCGGACACATAGCCTCGGTCATCGAGAGCGATGCCCTCGGAAAATCCGCCAAGAATTGCCTCCATCTTTATCAGCTGCGAATTCATATAATTCGCACCAGCTTTTGCCATAGCGGGCATCGAGTTCGACGTGATGCGCGTCCAGCTCGATACGCAGACATCGATTCCGGATTCGAGGGCCTCTTCGCCGAGATATTTCCCCCATTGCCATGCGGCAATATATGACTCGATCGGGTTATTTAGCCCATAAACACCAAACGCCGGCTTTTCGGGATCAAGGCCGCGAAAGATGAGCGGTCGAAGATAGCATGAATCAAGACCGCTATTACTCACCAATTCGACAGCCGCATCGCAAAATTCGTTACGTGAGTACGCTGAGTCCATTCGATATATTTTGGCTGAGTTAACGAGCCGCTGCATGTGTTCCGTAAGCCTAAAGATAGCCGGCCCTTCGATGGTCTCATAACAACGGATACCCTCAAAGACGCTCGATCCATAATTGACTACATGAGCCATAACATGGATGTTGGCATCGTCCCAATCAATAAACTCACCGTTTTTCCACACCTTAGGTGCGATCTTCATTGTGTTAACGTCTTTTCCCGACATAATTTACGGAACTCCTAACCTCAAAATTTATTAGGTGAGATCCGACCCGATGCTAAAAATTCAGATTCTCACGAAATATTTCAATAGGGAAAGCATAATACAAGGGGACAATGTTAGCAAGATTCGCTCAGAGTTATGCAGTCATAACAGATATTTGTCGACACAAAAAAGGCGGGTTGCCCCGCCTTTCTCGCTCCAATGAAAACAATCATCAATGGATCAATACTTTAGTCGATGTATCATCCAGTCTCGATGAAAAACTGGTGGAGCCCGCTGTGATCGTTATGACAAGCGGTTGATCTCCGGCTCCTTCTAACGCCGCCGGCAATTCGAAATCTACGATGTAAACGCCCGGTTCGACGAGCACGTTCGACAAAACACTTGTTCCAGTGATAATTGAGTCGCGAATACGGGCAGTTATTACGCTGGGGTCAACGTTTGCTACACCGGTAAGGTATACACGCAACACACTCGGACGCAATACGTCGCCCCTTCGCCGGATCGTCCTAATAACATAGGGCTCTTTGGTGTAGACCCGGTTGGTCACATTCAAAAGCTTGGCTCTCCCACCAGGGCCTATGATCATGGCCTCATTAAATACATCGGGACGGGCTGGCACGATAACGAAATTGGTTTTTAACACACGACCGTTGTTGTTGATCACCACAGGATATGAGGTGCCCTCAACGACGCTTGAAAGGGCTAATGGGGCGACGAAATCTATCTTGTCACCATCGACTGATTTTAGGCCGCAAGCAACGCCATTGATTGTCATTGTCACGCCGCTCAACTCGATCGGCAGACTGGGTGAACGCGTGATGTCGCCCACGGCGGTCTTTGGCGTGATGACCTGTGGTCGCGGAAAATTAAATGTCGCCAACATGCCCGGTGAAATGCCATGAACAGCAGGGGGCGTAATTGGGGTAGGCGTAGGTATCGGCGTCCCTACAGGTGTCGGCGTTGGAGACGGTGTCGGCGTCGGCGATGGCGTAGGCGTTGGAGTTGGCGTCGGAACAACCGTCTGTGATACGGGTATCGCACTTGCGCCTGTCTTAAGACCGAAGCCCCTGAGATACGTCGTTACGGTCGTAGAGGGCTGGATGAAATAATAAACTTCCGCCTGTCCGTCAAAATTGCCGGTCCCTAGCTCCGTCGCCGATAGATTAAATGCCATGCGTTGTAACGAGTCGCTAGGAATTAATTGTGTCGATGCAAGAAAATTTGTAGGCGTTGGAAACGTCGCAAGTCTCGTAAAAGTAGCGCTTGCCGCTGGAACATTTAATGGATATGAGTAGATCTGAGCGGGACGGACCTCGTTCGGGTTCAGGCCATCGGCAGCATTTGACGGTATCGTGCCGTCGGCTTTTATGTTCATTCTTGTCTCGAGTACAAGGGTAGACGGTGTGCCGGACGCATTATTGTCAGTAAAACCAGGATATCTCGCGATATCACCGCCAGGAGCCGCCGAGTCAGCATCGCTCCGGGCTAAGATACGCCGAAACGTGCTAGTGGACGTGTCGTATAGATAAAGGGCAAAAGACGTGTAATTTGTACCGCTATTCTCATTGGCAAGATCAGCATAGGATTCAAACGCAATGTACTTCCCATCTCGACTCATTCTGCGGCCGAGGTCAAGAATATTTACCGGGTCACCAAGATTTGTCGATCTAGTTACCGTTACCTGTTTCTTTGTGCCGGTAGGCGCACCTAGGGCATCTAGGTCGCAATAAAAGATCTCTTCGTTTCGGTCGGCTAACGGATTATTCCCACCGGTCATACCAACTATCGGATTGTCACCTGTGCTCGTAAATACGACGCGTTGTCCATTGCCGGATATCGTCGGATTTTTACTATATAACGGATTTGAGATCGGGCCGCGTGGGGTTTTTGTGACCTGCCCCAGCGTTGCCGACGTCCTTACATAAGTAAATATCTCATCGTTGTCATCCGTCGGATAGGCATTACCCACACCCGGAACCAAATTGCGCGTTGAGGCAAATGCAATGACATTGCCGTCATCACTGATACTCGCATCGTGATTGTCGTCCGCTACAAATGCACCTATTGTTGCAGATGCGGGACGCGGTAACTGGCTCGGGATGGAGTTTGTGATCGGAGTAAACGTGCCGCCGGATAGATTGGCCAACGCGATTTCGTCACCTGCTGAAAGGTCCGCGACCGGCGCATAAGCAGGAATCTCGTAAAGCCACAGTTCGAGGTTGCCGTCACTTGCCAGTGGATTTGTTGGAGGCGTTGGAGTCGGCGTGGGCGTGCCCGACGGCGTCGGCGTCGCAGTTGGTGTCGGTGTTGGCGTCGCATTTGGCGTTGGGGTAACGGTAGGCGTCGGGGTAGGGGTCGGCGACGTAAAAGCGTTACCGTTAAAGGATCCCGGATTCGTTGCATTGGGGGCGACGGGCGTTGACGATGTCGCGTTTGAGCTAAAAACGATCCACCGCCCATCATTGCTGATAACTGGGCGAGTGTTCACGATCTCTACCCTGACATTAAAATATGCAGGTGTTGTGATGCTGGTATCGTAAAGGACACTCTTTGTATCGGTGATCTGAAAGATTCGCCGCTGGGCATAGTCGAACAAAAATATTTCTCGATTACCGTCCTCGTTTCGTGGGTTTTCGGTAGCGATATTACCTTGTGACTCCATCACAATAAAACGGCCATTGCCGCTTATGCTACCAGCAAAAGATTCGGTGCTGGAGTTCGTGATCTGACCGATAACCGAATGGGTCTGGCCAGATGCGATGACCGCAAATGCAAAAATAATGACAGAAATAATGATCAGGCGAAGCGTCACAGAGATCCTCCAAAAATGCCGATGATAAATATATTATTTAGACAAAAAAAACTTATTCTTAAAAATCAGCCCAAACACTGAATTCTATGCGTTACGGGAGCATACTGCAAGCATCAGGGCTGTTAAAATCCGGTCTGATTTCAAAACTACCGTCTTTGATGCGCCAACGTCACGTTGGGGTTGTCATTTTTGATTTCAGTTATATGATTAACCTTTGAGTGTCAGTCAGTATAAAGAATGGAAACACTTAGGTTTATGATCGTAGCGGGTGAAGCCTCCGGCGACGGACACGCGGCAAAGCTCGTAAGTGCGATCCGAGACTATTTACCTAACCGGGAGATCGAGTTTTTCGGCTCTGCCGGGCCGCGAATGCGTGATGCGTGTGTTGCCGCGACCGTTGAGGCTGATGCGCTGTCGATAGTTGGCTTAGCGGAGATAGGCCGAGCTTTGCCCATGTTTTTGAGGACAATGAAAACGCTCAAAGCGGCAGCTGCGGAAAAGCGCCCCGATGTCGCAATACTTGTCGATTTTCCCGAGTTTAATCTCAAACTTGCTAAGCACCTGAAAAATCAGGGATTTAAGGTCGTCTATTACATCTCGCCCCAACTCTGGGCGTGGCGCAAGTATCGGATCTCGATCATCAAAAAATATGTTGATCTAATGTTGACGATCCTGCCATTTGAAAAGGACTGGTATGCCGAAAATGGAGTGACGCACGTCGAATATGTCGGCAGTCCACTAGCTCGCGAGGTCCACGCGAATCGAACGAAAGAGCAATTTTGTTCCGATCACGATCTCGATACTGCAAGAACGATAATTACGCTTTTGCCGGGTAGCCGTAAAACAGAGATCGCCCGTATTTTACCTGTAATGGTACAGGCCGCCGAAAAGCTTGCGTCGGACCACCTTGACCCTCAATTCGTCGTCGCCATCGGTTCTGCTGATCAGCAAAGCGACGTCGACCGGGCTGTCGCGGATTCGAACGCTAATATTACGGTGGTCGTAAATGAGACCTACGATGCCCTACACGCGGCGGACGCGGCGGCGGTTACGAGCGGAACAGCGACATTGGAGACGGGCATCATCGGAACGCCGTTAGCGGTTGTATATAAGACCTCAGCGCTCAATTATTCGCTGATAGAGCCCTTGATCGACGTTCCGCATTACGGTTTGATAAATCTGATCGCTGGTGAACGGCTTGCGAAGGAACTGATCCAGCACGACTTTACGCCGGACACTCTTGCAGATGAACTTGATCGATTGTTGCAGCCTGATCTTAACTCAGATATGCGCATACGTCTCAGAGAGGTCGTTAACAACCTCGGTCAAGGCGGAGCATCAAAACGTGCCGCCGAGGCGATTCTCAGGATCGTTGGCTGATCAAGTTCTTTTAGCCCTATGAACGGCCTCAAGACATTCAAATTCTCATAACTTTAAATGAAATTTGTGATCAGAAATCAGACGCCGTGCCTTTCGGCTTGGTCGATCGTCGATTGCAGAAAGATCTCGACACCTTCGATAGCATAGCCTTCGGTTTCGGAGATCCGTTTTAATATCGGTGCGGCATCGCTGTCGAGGAGGTCGATGTCGGCGAGATCGATCGCAACCATAGTTCCGGTTTCCTCGCGGACCCCGACGGCAATTCGTTCCAATAAAACGGCGTCGTCGTACTGCAGTTCGCCTGATACGCGCAGGATCGTTCGCCCGTTAACGGCATCGTCGATCTGTTTTATCTGAGTTGCCATATTGCGAGATTAGATGCGGAATTTACGCAAAATGCAAGGCTCAAGTTTCACTGGGAATAAATTTTTTCGTCACGAGAAAGACACCAGCAAATATCAACGCGGCCGAAATGATAAACGTGAGGTTTATTTTTTCACCCAGAAACATCACAGCCAGTCCAAATCCGATAAGCGGCTGAAGATAAACATACACCGCGAC
>Ga0138256_10008023_pt1 | contig 11114 bp, 11 predicted proteins | sample KNB2016incub_MG_FD_105486 | JGI IMG/M metagenome (GOLD analysis project Ga0138256, IMG submission 105486) | Active sludge microbial communities from wastewater in Klosterneuburg, Austria - KNB2014incub_MG | ecosystem: Engineered > WWTP > Activated sludge > Unclassified | place: Austria...
GTCGCTAGGTGTGTGGTCTGATGTTTCGTGAGATTCAGGGGCACCACCTGAGGCGCCTGTAGCAAATTTCAACGCCGCCACTCCATCAGATAATAGCGGAGTCGCATGTCAAAGGGATTTAGCTGGCTCAGATCCACGCGGTTGCTGGCTAGGATTGCATTGCCATCTACGAGTACCGGTACAGCCCAATGATTTTTTAAAACTTCCAAGTGGACATTCTTGAGGTGCTGGTCGCGCCTTGCTACATCTGATTCGGAGCCGGCCGCATCGATCTCTCCCTTAATACCCGCGCGGAACGGTGCTAATGCGCCTTTTTCCGAGAAGAGAAAGCTCCATGAACCAAGAGGATCTTTCTGATTCCCCTTGAAGACATTGACGCTTGCAAAACAGCCGTCAGGGAGCGCCTCACCTGTCATCGCGTTCCACTTGTAGCTGAATTTCCAGCCGAACTGGGCTGCAGCACTGTCGAGCTCTGGAATTAGATCCGGCCATTCTTTGAAGGCCTGAATCAGGTTCAAATTTACAGTCGCAGAGGGCTTGAAGGTGACATGTTTGACGTCTGCCTCAGGAAGGTAGCGCGGAACGTCTGCGAGCCGACCGACGTATCCCTCTGGAACCATTTGGTTCTCTTGGGTGAATTTCTGTGTGCCTGATATTTTTTTGAAAGCCGTCGCGACAATCTTTGCGAAGATGCTGCGCGCTTCTTGATTGTGTGCCATAGGATCTGCCCCGCAGAACCCGAAGAATGTGATCGAGGTCGCATGACCTTTTAGCATCTGTTGGGCATTTTTTTCTGCATTTCTGAAAATACTGCGCGCAGAAGGTGTTGGTCGTAGGTACACGTCAACCGGATAATCCAAAAATGCTCCGGCAATATCGTCCAGATTTTTCACGCCAAATAAGTGAATTTTTCGAGGCGAATTTTGCTTCAACAGAGGATGCCCGGCTACCGCGGCCAGGTCGAGGGTTCTGCTTTCGGGGTTGCTTCCGATTACCGTATAGGGACCAGACGTGACCTGGTAATTGCCCTGGCGGTTGTCGGGATGAATCAATACTGCATCGGCAAGGCTGAGTTCATGCAGGAGCGTTTCACCAATGGGCACTGAGAAAATCATGGTGAGGTCTCGGGATGTAGCATCGAAGGTGACTTTGCTTAAGTTTTTAAGCGCGACGATATGTCTGGATTCAGACCTGGACAAATGCATGAAAGAGTCAACCCATTGATCTTCTTTGATTGCCGTCCCGTCGCTCCAGGTCGCCCCCGATCGAATCCGAAAGATCCACGTGTTGTCAGAAGCCTGTGAGTAGGACTCTGCAAGCACCGGCGCAAATCCCCCCGGCATTTCCTGGTCGTCGCGAACCAGACCAGAGGCGAGGTTTTCAAGCAAATAATATTCGTAAATTGTGTCGAGATTGGTCGGGTCAACCGTCAGCTTCGCATCAAGGAGAGACATCGGAAAAAGAGCCTGAAGTGTGTCGTCATTTGCTGAATTCGAGGCGGGTTTAAGCAAGGTAAATGTCCCTCCAAGGACAGCGAGCGTCAATGCTGCCAGCGACATCAGCCGGTTTGTTCGAAAGGTTTTCAAATGCTACTCAGTGTACAGAAAATATAAAGCCGGCGACAGAATAGGATCTGTAGACCGGCAGAGGTACCTTAGGCTATTGGCATTTTAGGTTTTGGTGCAACTGCATTCGTTGCAATTGCTGTCCAAATCGCTATCAGCGGAAATCTGGTGGGTTTGCACGCCGGCCAACGCCTTGAGAGGGAGCGCGACGATCGCTAAAGCGACTCCGGTAACGACTACTATTGCGGACCAAAGCATCTTTTGTGTGTTGGAAATCATTTGAATCCTCCTGGGGCGTTAATCGAATGTTCTCACGTTTTGCAAGCTTTGGGCCAAAATGTCATAGCGCGAAATATGTGCAGTTTTGGATGTTTCGACCTGATAACCAGCCGATATTTAATAATATCTTATGTGAGGCACCACTTTGATTGATGTTGCGGACATCGTTATGTGGTCGGCTTGCGGCAAATCTATACTAATCCAGGTAAACTTTTGAAACCGGAGGCGAGGGTCTGCGGTGCGTTGTCAGGAGATTGATGGGTATGAAAGATGGCTCCTTGGGCAGGACTCGAACCTGCGACCCGGAGATTAACAGTCTCCTGCTCTACCAACTGAGCTACCAAGGAATATCGAAAAAAATACAGACACTTTCACTATATGAGTCGGCCAAGTGGTGTCAAGCAATATTGGGCGTGTATGCGGTGAAAGTAAGGGCTGTGACTAGCTGGATTTTAAGAACATTTTATTGATAATGCCGGTCAGATGATCGACATCAAAAGGCTTGGTGACGTAGTCGTTGCAGCCGGCGTCGAAGCCTTTTTGCACGTCTTCCTGAGTCTTGCGGGCGGAGACCAGGACCAAAGGGACACTTTTAAGGGTCGCATGGTCTTTGATGAGGCGACAAAGCTCCAGTCCGTCGACCCAAGGTAGGTTGACGTCCAGCAAAATCAAATCCAGGCGTGCGCTTTCGAGGACTTTTGAAAGCTGCAGACCATCTTCAGCAAGATGAACCGTAAACCCCTCGGCCTCAAGGATGCGCTTCAATGCGTTACGCATGACCTCGTCATCGTCGACAACGAGAATGGAACGGGATTCCACGTCCTGCTTGAGATCCCGGAATTCATTCAGAGAGACCACTTTTTTCGAGACGATTTTTTGGCGTTTAATCGATTCGATCTGACGGCGCAGCGTTTTGTCGCAAACGGGTGCGTTGCTTGATATCAAAACAGGTTTGAAGCGATTCTTCGTCATGGATCCCGCAAAATGCTGGTTTAACGCTTTTTTCGTCTTACCGCCTAGGTATCGGCACGGGAGCGGGTTTCTTAAAAACCAGCTATACTTCCCCGTGGGAGATCCTTTTGGGGTGCCGGAAATACCTTGAGGAAGTGAGGCGGTTTTGTCAAAAAGCCAAACCATCAAAATCAACTGGGAGATGACCGACCCGCCTGTCCCCGCGCGGCGATGGCGGGATCTGGCCGCTTTGGAGGGAGCCTGTCAGGCCGGGGACTGCGCAGGGGGTCTCGGCGCAGGTGGTCTCGGCGCAGGGGGTCTCGGCGCGGTCCCTGGCGGGGCCCCCGCGGAGGCCACTATCGAGACCACGTTGGGCTTTCCTGCCGGGACCATCCGGACCCTGCACGGGGCTTTTGCTGCCGGACTGACCCGCTTCGATGGCTGGGATGCGTCGGGTTCGGCGACACCGCCCATCGCCGCATCAAAGTTCGCCGCGGCAAAAGCCGCCGCGCGGATTTACAAGCGTGGAGTTCCCTGGCGTGGGGATCAACCCGAGCCGCGGCCCGCACAGCTGCATGGCTCGTATCAGGTCACAATTTATCCAGACTCCGTGGATCTGACGGATCTTCTGCCGCACGATGTGGACTATGTCATCATCGACGGCAACGTGGCGCGTAGCTGGGGTGGAAAGCTCTGGCCCGGCCAACACAGGAACCCCTCTGGTCCAAAAATTTTTGAAATGCAGCTTTCAGAGAACGAGAAAACGCTCGCCAGCGTCGCAAACATTCTTGAACACGCGCCCTCGCCCACACATCGTGTACCGCCCTCGCCCTCGCCCTCGCCCTCGCCGGCGTCCACGCGCTGGTGTGTCATTGGTGGTGGCATCCTGACGGACGTCGCTGCATTTGCCGCTGGGATCAAGGGTGCTGAGATTACCTTCGTGCCGACGACCTTACTCGCCATGGCCGATGCCTGTATCGGCGGCAAGACCGGGGTGAACTTTTCCCCCTGGGGCAAGAATCAACTCGGACTCTTTTACTTTCCCCGCGAGGTTCGCGTGTGGCCGGGGTGGTTGCAGACTCTGCCGCCGCGGCATTTGGCAGCCGGCGTTGCGGAATGCATCAAGCATTCTCTCCTTGACCCTGGGGCATTTAAGCCTCCGCCGCGGTCTTACGTGGATCAAATCGCCGATGTGATCCACGTCAAAGCGAATGTCGTGAAGGAAGATCCTGCGGAAACCGGGCGCAGAGCCACACTCAATTTCGGCCATACTCTGGCTCATGCTCTGGAAGCTGAAGCGCTTGCCGCCCAAGAGCGTGGGGAATTTGACCAGGCTCCGGACGAGCAGATACTTCATGGCGAAGCCGTCGCCGTCGGGCTGGCCTTTGCGGTCATTCTGAGTCAGATGAAATGCAGATTGTCGGAAAACGACAAACAGTGGGTCTTTTCGCTGCTCCGCGACGGTGGCTGCTGGTTCGATTTGAAAACGCTCACCCGACGATGCGGAGGTGCTTCTCTCCAATGGGATTCTCTTTGGCGCAGGATGTGTGGCGATAAAAAACAATCGGTAAAAGGAGACGATGCGACGGAATTTGTCCTGCTCTCAAAAATTGGCGAAGTACATCAGGAGGGCGCTGCCTGGACAGTCCGTGTTTCGGAGCCAGAGGCAGCGGCAGCATGGACTGCCCTGATGTCCCTTCTCAGATAAACCGAGCGTACCGCCGGTCTTGCCTACATCGACCGCCGGTAGCGACCGCCTACGCGGTAAAGCAACTCACTGATCTCACCGAGGCTGGCGTGCCGCACGGTATTCATCAGCTCAGCAAAGATATTTTTATTGCCGATCACCGCATTGCTCAGAGCTTTCAGTGCCTGGTCGCGGGTGTCGGCGTGGGTAGCCTTGAACGCATTTAATCGCGCCAACTGCGCGTCTTTTTCCTCATAGGAGGCGCGGGCCAGCTCGATTTTCGGCCGTTCGTAACTACCGTCGGCGACCTTAGGGTTGAGGTAAGTATTGACGCCGATGATCGGGAGCTCTCCCGAATGTTTAAGGTGTTCGTAGTAGAGGGATTCCTCCTGGATTTTGGACCTCTGGTATTGCGTTTCCATTGCGCCCAACACGCCGCCGCGCGCCGAGAGACGCTCGAATTCCACAAGAACGGCTTCTTCAACACGGTCGGTCAGCATGTCCAGAAAGTGCGATCCCTGATTGATGTTCTCGCACTTATTGAGTCCAAATTCTTTGTTGATGATCATCTGAATCGCCATCGCCCGGCGGACACTCTCCTCTGTCGGGGTAGTGATGGCTTCGTCATAGGCGTTGGTGTGCAGTGAATTGCAGTTGTCATATAGTGCCATCAAAGCCTGGAGTGTCGTGCGGATATCGTTGAAATCCATCTCCTGTGCGTGCAACGAGCGGCCGGAAGTCTGAATGTGGTACTTCAGCATCTGGCTGCGCTCAGAGGCCCCGTAAATGTCGCGCATCGCTATCGCCCAGATGCGTCGTGCGACGCAACCGAGGACGCCGTATTCTGCGTCGATTCCGTTGCTGAAAAAGAAGGATAAACTAGGCGCGAAATCATCGATTTTCATGCCGCGGGCCAGATAATATTCCACATACGTGAAGCCGTTGCTAAGAGTGCAGGCGAGCTGCGTAATGGGGTTCGCTCCGGCTTCAGCAATGTGATAGCCCGAAATGGACACGCTGTAGTAGTTGCGCACCTTCTTCTCGATGAAATATTCCTGAATGTCGCCCATGAGCTTTAGGGCGAATTCAGTCGAGAAAATACAGGTATTTTGCGCCTGATCCTCTTTGAGAATATCGGCCTGTACTGTTCCGCGCACGACCTGCAGTGTTTCAGTGAAAATTTTCTGATGGACGTCTGGAGGAGGAGTCTTGCCACCGTTTTCCTTCATATAAGCGTCGATGCGCTGGTCGACTGCGGCGTTAAGGTACATCGCCAGAATCACCGGTGCTGGTCCGTTGATGGTCATACTGACACTGGTAGTCGGAGCGCAAAGGTCAAAGCCGCTGTATAAAACCTTCATGTCGTCGAGGGTGGCGATGGAAACACCCGATTCGCCGACTTTGCCGTAAATATCGGGGCGACGGTGGGGCTCCGATCCGTAAAGGGTCACCGAATCAAAGGCGGTGCTCAGGCGTTTCGCTGTGTCGTTTTTCGAAAGAAAATGAAAACGGGCGTTGGTGCGCGCAGGGCCGCCTTCGCCGGCGAATTGGCGTTTCGGGTCTTCTTCAGTGCGGCGGAAAGGATATACACCTGCCGTGTAGGGAAAGGCACCGGGTGCGTTTTCCTTAAGCAGGTAGCGGACCACATCGGCCTTTGAACTGTAGTGTGGCAGCGCGACCCGTGGGAGTTTCAGGTGCGATAGAGTCTCGAAAGATGCAGGGACGGTCACGTCTTTACCGCGCACCTGATAGGTAAATCGATCATCGTTGTAACGGCGACGCAGATCATCCCATGAATCCAGGCGATTTTTTAAGTCGCCGGGAACCTTCGACCACAGGCTCGCGGCTTCCTTGAGCAGGGTCGCAGAGGTTGATGGAGAGGACTTCGCCAGAGCGCTGGCGGAGGTGTCCATGGATTCAGCGCACTTGACGAGGTCAGCAAGATCGTCACATTTTTTGTGATAGGTCCGGACAGCCCGCGCGATGTCGGCGAGATAATTCGTGCGGTCACCGGGGATCAGCGAATCCCGATGGCTCGATTCCATGGCGTAGGTTCGGCCTGGTGCCACGGTATAGCGTGTTTCGCCGAGTTTTTGATTCATTTTTTCAACGAGTGCCTTATAAAGGCCGTTGGTTCCGTCGTCGTTGAAGCGGTTGGCGATGGTGCCGTATACGGGGTAGGCGCTTTCGTCAGTGCGCTCTCCTTTGAAGCGGGAGCGCCGCAAAGTGGTCCGGACGTCGCGCAGGGCGTCCGGTGCCTGGCGTCGCTCGTATTTGTTGATGGCAATCAGATCGGCATAGTCGAGCATGTCGATTTTTTCGAGCTGCGTGGCTGCACCGTATTCTGCAGTCATCACGTAAAGACTGAGGTCAGCGAGTTCGAGGATGCCCGCGTCGCCCTGGCCGATGCCACTGGTCTCAATGATGACGAAATCAAAGTCCTGAGACTGCATCAGTTTCACCGCGTCAGCGGTCGCTGTAGAAATCTCTTTGCCGCTGCCGCGGGTCGCCAGCGAGCGCAGGAAAACCCGAGGATCTGACGCGCTGTTGATGCGGATGCGGTCGCCTAAAAGGGCACCTCCGGTCATTTTTTTGGAGGGATCGATACACAGCAATGCGACGCGCAATTCGGGGAAGTCCCAAAGAAAGCGCATGACCAGCTCATCTGTGAGCGAGCTCTTTCCCGCACCGCCGGTGCCGGTGATGCCGATGACGGGAATTTTATTGAAGCGTTTTGCCTGGGGGCTGACGGCGAGTTCGGCGATGAGATGGTCTGCTGACTTGGTACCGTTTTCCAATAAAGTCAGCGCCCGCCCGAGCCGCGTCTCGGCATGCTCGCGCCGCGAGTCCCATCCGGAAAAGCCAAAGTCGGCGCTTTGGACCAGGTGGCCGATGATCCCTTCGAGACCACTGCGGGCACCGTCTTCGGGACTGTATATTTTAGTGACGCCATTTTTTTCGAGGTCGGCGATTTCTTCAGGTGTGATCACACCGCCGCCGCCGCCGAAGAGCTTTACGTCTGTAGCTCCGCGCTCATCTAAAAGAGATCGCATATATTTAAAGAACTCTACGTGCCCGCCCTGGTAGCTGGAGACGGCGATCGCCTGAGCGTCTTCCTGAATCGCCGCCTGGACAATCTCCATGGCCGAGCGGTTGTGCCCAAGATGGATGACTTCGCCACCACGAGCCTGGATGAGGCGGCGCATGATATTGATGCTGGCATCGTGGCCGTCGAAAAGGGCGGTGGCCGTCACAAAGCGGATTTTGTTCTTGGGCTGGTAGGTCTGGAGTCCGGCGTCAGGCTTGTTATGCATAACCTACTGAGATCCTTCCTTATATATCATGAGAGGCCAGAGTTTAATGCAGGGAAGGTCCGGAGGCAAAGACTAAACCTTGGCCGGCAGAGGTTTTGACGCATAGTGCTGTTTAGTGCATGATGCTCCCCATAAGGTGGAACAGAGAGGAATGGAGGGGCTATGAAGTTGATTCAAAAGGTTCTTTTTACGGCATCGATCGTCGCGGGTACGGGATTGGCGTTCGCAGCGCCCGGCCTGGCATCAGAATGTTCTTGCGAACAAAGCACCGACGGCAGCGACACGGTCGTCGAAGTGACGTCGACAAACGGCGCGGAAATGACTCTGCGTTTTGCCGCAAACCCGGTCACGCGTCAGGTCAAATTGGCTTTCTTGTGTGTGAATCCCGGAGCAAAAGTGACTTTGGCTAAATTATGGATGCCGGGACACGGTCACGGCAGCTCCCCGACAACGCTGGTGCCCGTGACTGATACCTGTACGCGGGTTGAGCGTGTCAATTTTGTCATGCTCGGCGAGTGGGAGATTCAAACCACGCTCGAAGGTGGCGACAAAGGGACCTTCCCGTTCGAAGTCGTCGCAGCGAACGAGTAAGCGCCGATGCTGAAAATTCGGATGATTTTTGCGATCGTCAATATTTTCACAATATTCACGATCATTTTGCTGCCGTCCTGCGCGTCGTCTATCGAAGCGCAGGGTGAAAAGCCCCTCGACCGGTCACAGGGCACTCCACCGGTTAAGCTGACTGGCGATGCCGAAGGGGTGATGTCGAAAGCCGGCCATTTTGTGGTAAAACTTGACTGGCCCGATGGCGCTAAGGCCGAACAATACATTAAGGCTCGGCTTGCTTTTGCGACAGCAGACCGCTTCCGCCCCGAGACGGTCACGGACATTGTCTTCGATCCGCAGATGCCCTCCATGGGGCATGGGACGGCCACCGAAGACCAGGTGATTTCTGCTGTTGGCGATGGTCGGCCTGCGTGGGAATTCCAGGTGGACGGCGTCTATTTCATCATGGATGGACCGTGGGAGATTAATGTGACGGCCGTAGTAAATGGACTCATGGATACGGCAGCGATTCCGGTGGATGTGGTCCATTGAATACGAAAGTTCGTATCTTAATCGCGGGTCTGTTGGCTTTTTTCGCGGGTCCAGCGACTGGCGCCGAGCGTTGTCCGGCGGCGTCGATGGCGAGTTTAAAGGCGGAATTGGCCGGTAAGGGCGAACGGGAACTGATTTTTTTTGCGACCTGGTGTTCCGAATGTGCGTCGCACATCAAGAAACCCCACGGGTCTGAAACGATTTTGGTCTCAACCTTCGACGAAAAGGGGCGCGCTGAGGCGGTGCTGAAGCGCCTCGGAATCGAGACGCCTTGTTTCACGGATGATGGGATTGCGCAGTCGTTGGGGGTCCGGGAAGTGCCGGCGCAGCGACGCGTGCGCTTCTAAAAGACGCGATGCAGCGCAATGCGCAGCAGGGTGGTCTGAAGATTGTAGCGGCGCGACTCCTCCTGCGAAGGGGCGACGACCAGACCAAAGGCTTCATAGGCCTTGGTGCTTTTGACGTCTACCGAGATGACTTCCTGCTCGGCAGTGAAATCAAACCATGTCGAATTCCAGATGCGATAATGAACGCCAACGCCAAACTCATAAGCGGAGGTCTTCGTGCCTCCCATGGTCGTTGTCTGGAATCCTTTTCCCGTATCGTAGCTAAAACGCGAGACAGGGGCGTATCCTGCGAAGCTTTCGATGCGGGCTTCGCCGGGGGCTTCAAGACCGAGGGTTAAGCGGGTCACTGCCGAGTCAGCATAGTGGCCATCGGAAACATTTTTGTAGAGGCTGCGACGGAGTGCGACCGATGCGCCGGTGTAGGCAGCCTGATCAAATAATTGAAATGACCAGGTTGCGGACGGCTTGGCTTCGATGCGGGCATAACTTGAATTGCGGGTTGCGGGATTGCCGGAGGTTGCTTCTACCTGCAGCGCTTCGATATCTACCCCGTAGGTGAGCGAAGAACGGGGCCACATAAATCCCAGCCCGGCAAAAACAGGGAAGCCGGAGTGAGTTGTATTCTCGCCTTCTGAGGGAACTGTTCCGTCGATGCGTAGTCCGGCATCACTGTCCACCGGAACCTGGAGATCCTGGAAAACACCGAGTCCGCTGCCGAGCCGCAAGTGAACTTGCCTTGAACCAGGTTCTGCAGGAGCTGATTTCGTAGCAGAAATCGAAGGCAGTGGCGGAAAAAAGTCTTCGTCGTTGGAATCCTGATCGTTGATTGCCTGGGCAAGAGAAGGCGCGGAAACAAAAAATGACAGGGCGAATGATAGGGCGAGCGAACGAAGCATCATGAGGAACCACCACAACAGCAAAAAAGTCCAACAGCAGCAACAATAGTAGCCCAGAGGAAAGGCCTCCGGCAAAGAATCTCACCGCCCCCCTGAGCAAGGTGCGGGCCATGGTGTCAGTGGGAAAATACCTAATGAAATTGGGTGTTTCATTGTGCCTTGGTCAGCGCCCGGCTGTTTGCGCAGGCTGGCACTGTCAAGGAAATGGACACTGCCGGCAGGCGTTGATTGGCTGTTTCGCATACGGCTCAAGCTTTCTGTAGCGATTCCCGATAGGTGTTGCGGGAGAGGCAATGACTGGAAATTCGCCGAAAATCAATCTTAGGGGCGTTCGCTCTTCAGCGATCGCATTGTTCGTAGTATCGGCACTGGCCTTGGGGGCCTGTGGTTCGATCGGCAAAAAAAGCAAAACGGCGAGCGAGCCGGTGCTCAACGGCAGCTGCGATGTAAGCGATGACGGCACACACAGTTATTGTATTGAATACTATGACTACGCCGACGATCAGATCAAAGCTGAGTTGGCGGATCCGTGTGCCGCGCTGACCGTATCGACGATGACTAGTAGCTGGTCGGCGAATAGCTGCTCACCGGAGGCGAGGGTTGTCGGCTGCAAAGTAGCTTCGGAAGACCCGGGTACGCCCGCCGTGTCGGCAACGATCTGGTACTACGAGCCAGAGGCGGCCTCAAAGGTCGCCGACTCCTGTAAAATCATGCCTTAGAATTTTCTTTTGACTGATATTGCGCAACACCCCTTAATAACAGCATTATTTCGCGTTTTTTGTTTTCATGACCTGACCCATCGTATACTGTTCTTCGCAAACTGATTCAGTTCACGATGAGGGGGGAATCATGAAGCACTCCATGTGGAGCCGTGCGGGTCTATTGATGGCTGCGGTGACGTCGGTCGTTGCGATGAGCGCGTCATCACCTTTTCCGGGTAGGCCGGGAGACGATCCCTGGGTGTATCGCCCAAACGA
>Ga0138256_10008024_pt1 | contig 11114 bp, 11 predicted proteins | sample KNB2016incub_MG_FD_105486 | JGI IMG/M metagenome (GOLD analysis project Ga0138256, IMG submission 105486) | Active sludge microbial communities from wastewater in Klosterneuburg, Austria - KNB2014incub_MG | ecosystem: Engineered > WWTP > Activated sludge > Unclassified | place: Austria...
AATTTGAATTTAGCCATGAAAACCCTCGATTTGGATATCGACACAGCTGTTCCTTTGGGTTTGATTATCAATGAATTATTAACAAATACCATCAAATACGCTTTTCCTAAAAACGATACAGGAACGATTACCATCAAACTTGAAAAACAAAAAAATAACATGCTTCACCTTGAAGTTGCAGATGATGGCGTCGGCAAATCACAAATAATCCAAGGTACGGGTTTTGGTTCGCAACTTATAAGCTTACTTACACGCCAATTAAACGGCACTATGAAAGAGGAAAACCAAAACGGTACCACCTTTATTTTCGATTTTCAATTAAAACAATCCGCATAGATTAATAGCTTCATCTTATTATCATATTGATTTTCAATCATCTAAATAGCGATAATTAAAACATAGCCTTCGGACATTATTACACCCCTTTCGTCCTAAATCATTTTTTTTCAAGGATATATAAGCGTTACTTAGAACTAACTAATCCATTAAAACGCTATTAATCATGAAAACTTTAACAAAACTTCACGAACACTTTAGAACGAAAAGTGATGTGGGTAAAATTTTGAAAAACTTGCTATTTTCCACATTATTAGTGGTTATGTCAACTCTACTAGTTAATGCACAAAACCAAGCCTATTGGGTTCACACCGATTATGTAAAACCTGCGATGCAAAGTGCGTATGAAAAAGTAAGTAAAGATTTTGTTGCCGCTTGCAAAGAATACGACCTAAAAGATGCCGATTGGGCAACAGCAAGAATTGATGATGGTAGATATTTAAGCATATCGCCTATTAAAAACATGGGGGATTTGGATGCCAACCCATTAGCACCTCTTATGGAAAAAATGGGAAAGGACAGCTTTTATGCTATGTTTGACCGCTTTAACACCTGTTATGATAAGCATACAAATTACATAATTTATTTGAATGGCGACCTTTCATACATGCCCAATGGTTTAACCGTTAGCACTGCTGGACATGACTATAGAAAATATCATTTCTTCTATGTAACACCTTCAACTTCCAAATCGGTTTCAGAAAAAATAAAAGCGATAAAAGAATTCTATGCAAAAAAAGGAATGAAAGAGTATTTCCGGGTTTATCACAGCGGTTTTGGAACTCCTGAAGAATTCTATGTTGCAGTCATTTCCGCCAAAGATGCACAAGATTACTTAAAAACAAGTGATGAAGCAGAAGCGCAATATGGCGATGAAGGCAAAAAACTTTTTGATGACCTTTTTAGTTCAATTTCCAGATATGAAGTAAAATCTGGAGAAATGCGTCCTGATTTGGGCTATATCGCAAAAAAATAACCAACCAACCAACTAATCAATAAACCTCACAGATTACAATAGTTTGTGAGGTTTAAACCTAAAACAAAAAACAATGAAAAAACTAATTTTAGTAGGACTTGCAATGGTCTTTTTCACAGCTTGCAATAAACAAGAAAAACGATATACACAACAATCGCCAGAGATTGAAATAGTAAAAAAAGCAATTGAGAATTACAATAATAAAAAGTATGATATTACTATTTATGCTGATACTTCAAAGACTTTTTTTAATACCTCAAAAGCATCTATGTCGCCATCTGAAACTATGGCATATCACAAGACTAACGATGCCATTTATTCTAGTAGAGGTTTTACCAATGAAGATCCAGAATACGAAATGGTAGTAACTGATGATGGCGAAACTTGGGTAAATTGCTGGCTAAATTGGAAAGGAACACTAGCAGCCAACAACAAAGAATTTGACGTACCCATTCATTTAACCTATCGTTTTATTAACGGTAAAATTGTTAGAGAAGTTGGCATGTGGAATTCATCTGCAATTGCATTGGAACTTCAAGCAATTGAAGCTGAAAAAACAAAATCAACTGAATAAAGGCTTTTTTTATTCAACCACAAAAACAGGCAGCAATAAAACAAACATAATGATGTAAAACATTTATTTCATTTTGTAATTAAAAGGAATTAGTCACTCTTTAATTGTTAGGCTGTCTGTTTTTCATTCAAATATTTAATTCATAGCTATTTACAGATTTAAATTAATATTAACAATCACCCTTTTAAAAAAATTTAGTTTCAAATGAAAAAAGCTGGCATCATAGGTGGTTCGGGTTTTATAGGAAGCTATATCACCAAAACATTTTTAAATCATGGGTATCAGGTAAAAGTATCGGCAACCGATATTACCCGTGAAGATAAATACGAGCATTTAATGGTGCTAAACCACGCCGATAATTTATACATAAGTGAATTGGATGTAACCAATAAAACCGCTTTAAAAGATTTTGTAAGTGATTGCGATGTTGTTATACACTGCGGCACACCGTTTATTTTGGATGTTCAAGACCCACAAAAACAATTGTTTAATCCTACCATAAAAGGCACTACCAATTTTTTGGAAGTGGTTAATGGCACGCCAAGTATTGAAAAGGTAGTTTTAATAGCTTCAGTTGCTGGTTGGAACACCAATTTTCCGTTTCCCGCAGGTACAAAAAGTTTTTCCGATACTTTTGATGAGAACGACACCCGATTTATAAGTACCGAAAGTCATCCGTACGCACAAGCAAAATTTATGGCGAATCAAGCTGTTGACAATTTCATAAAAAACAATCCTAATTTACCGTTTGAAATCACCTCCCTTTCCCCTGTTATGGTTATGGGAAAAGCGCTATCAAATAGAGAGGATTCCACTTCCGTTGGTTTGCAATTTCTATTAAAGAATAAGATTGTTCCCGATGATTTTATAAAAATGCTATTTGATGATGATGTGCCTTTGGCGATTGTTGATGTAGAAGATGTTGCCAACGCAACCTTTAAGGCAGCCACAATTAATGGTTTACACGGAAAAGATTATTTATTGACAAGCGAGACCTATAAAGTTTCAGACATTCATGCGATGCTAAACCACAAAAACCCAAAAGAAAAAGCCAAAATCATTTATAAAAATGATTTAGCTAAAAACGATTTGGGCATTCAATTTAAACCAGTAAGAGAAACACTATTTAACTATTAACTTAAAAACCGATAAAAATGAAAACAAAAAAATTATTATTTGTAATTGCTTTTATAAGCATAACAACCGTTTTTGCACAGAAAAAAACAAATGGCACTGTTTATTTGGAACATCCAGCTATTGCAACCGTTGAAGCTATGACAAAAGCTTTTGTAAGTGGCGATTCTGATAAAGTAGCCAGTTATTTAGCCGATGATTTTAAAGCGTATAATGGTGTAAGTACTAAAACAAACAACAAAGGTCAAGACAAAGAATCATTCTCTAAAAGTGCAAAAGGATGGAACGATGAGTTAGATTATTTTTCTATAACACCCACTAAAGGCGCATATCCAGATGCTATTGAGTATAAAAAAGACAATGATAAAGAGGTGGTTTGGGTTCAAACTTGGGAAGATTTAAAAGGTGTTCATAAAAAAACAGGTGTGAAAATCAATATGCCTATCCATAGACTGTATGTTGTAAATAAGAACAATAAAATACAAACTGTTATTAGTTATGACAACGAAAGTATTTTTGATGAAATAGGCGCCAGTTATGGTAACAGAACCAATGGTAAAATTTACAATCATCATGACAACATCAATGCGGTTAGAAATTTAACCTATGCCTATGAAAATGGTGATCTTGATAAAACGATGAGCTATTACAGTGATGATGCTAAATTTTCAGATATTAATATGGAGTTTGGCAAATCACAAACAAAAACCGAAATTAAAGCTGATTGGGCAAAATTTTTAAAAGATTATGAAATTGTAAGCATCGACATGATTGGTTACCCAGATTATCTAGAATATGAAATGAATGATGGCCGTGAAGTTTTATCTTGGTGGAACTATCATTTAATCAGAAAATCGGATAAAAAAGCAATTTCATTACCTATGCATTTTAGCGATAGTTTTGATGCCGATGGTAAAATAGTTAGCGAAATGGCTTATTATAGCAATACATTATTGAATGCTAAATAATTCTTTTTTTAAAGGTAGCTTAATTTTTTAAGCTGCCTTTTTTCTTGTTATAAAATTAAATCACGTTTGAACAAACCAATAAATTCAAATTAAAATGAAAAAAATTATAACCTTGTTTCTTTTATCTCTAGTATTTTGTTTGCTTTCATGCAACGATTCTAAAGTAGATAAAAATGTAAAAATGTACACCCAACTTTGGGACGACATTGTTAATAAAGGCGAAATTGATAAAATTAATACTACCAATTTCGACGAAAATGTTATTGGTATTTCAAGTCCAGAAAACATCGTTGGTATTCAAGGTTTTAAAGCCTACTATCAAAATTTCCTTACTGGTTTTTCAGATATTAAATTCACCGTTGTAAATGCGTTTGGGCAAGGTGATAATATTGTAAAACATTGGAATTTTAAAGGAACGCATACGGGCGATTTCTTCGGAATGCCTGCTACAGGAAAACAAGTTAATATTGAAGGCGTTACTCTGGTCAAAATGAAAGATGGCAAAATTGCACAAGAACAAGATTTTATGGATAACACGGTTTTTATGCAACAATTAGGCATTACATCTTCACCTAAAAATATTGGAATAATTGACAACCTTTATAAAGCGTTTGGCTCAGGCGATATTCCTAAAGTGCTTGCAGAATTAGATGCTAAAATTGTTTGGAATGAAGCCGAAGGCAACACTTATGCCGATGGTAACCCGTACGTAGGTCCTGATGCGATTTTAAATGGTGTATTTATGCGTTTGGGTAATGAATGGAATGATTTTAAGTTAGTTGACATTCATTTACACGACATGGCCAACAACCAAGTATTGGCAACATTGCGCTACAACGGAACTTACAAAAAAACTAACAAACCCATTGATGCACAAGTAGCACACCTTTGGACGCTTAAAGATGGTAAAGTAACAGCGTTTCAACAATATGTTGATACGAAACAACTTAGTGATGCAGAGAAATAACAATTCCATATTTTAAATCAAGACCAAACTAAATGAAATTAAAAATTACAGTTATTCTCCTTATCATATCAAACCTTATTATAGCACAGGCTTGCAAAAAAACACATTCGGATGCCATTGTAGTTGATACGCACAATGACATTTTAGACGATGTTACTAATTATCCATTGATTACTAAAGCTTTATTGGAAAAAGGATACAGTGAAAAAAATATTAATAAAATATTAGGTGGAAACTTGATAAGAGTTCTCAAGGCCAATGAAGTAAAATAACCACCCAAAAACAATTAACCAATGGCAGAAACTACGTCAAAAATCAAAAAAACTAAAAACATTCGTTTTGAAAAATCAGGATATTTTTTTATTGGGTTAGTGCTTTTAGTGTTTTTAGGATTCTGGCCTACCTACTTTTCAAAGTATGTTGATGGCACAGCAAATTTTAACATGTATTTCCATTTTCATGGGCTGATGGCTTCACTTTGGATTATCATGTTAATTATACAACCAATCTTAATCCGAAAAAAGAAATTACCTCTTCATAGAATTATTGGTAAGTTAAGCTACATTATATTACCATTATTCTTCATATCAGTAATACTTCTGAAACATCATAGAATCGGCGGCATTATTATCGAAAATCTAGGAGCTAGTTTATGGTTACAGTTAAAAGACATCGTAATTATAGGTGTTATGTATATCATAGCTATCGTAAACAGGCATAATATACAAATTCATGCCAGAGCTATGATAGCAACAGGAATTGTTTTTATTGAACCTACTTTAGGTCGCTTTATAATTATCACCGTATTGCCTGATAGTGATTTTCTGATTGGATTTTTAATTACAATCGGAATAATGTATGCTTTGCTAATTTGGTTGATATACTTAGAAAGAAAACAAACAAGTGGCAGATGGATATTCCCTTTAGAAATTTTCCTGTATCTCATTTTTCATTACCTATACATTTTTCAAATTAGTTTTCCTTTATGGGATGCATTTGCTAAATGGTTTGCGCTTTCACCTATTACATAAGGTTTTATAAATGAACGTAATTAAATCAACCAAAATAGAATCTATGAAAATCACAGCAACAACATTTGAGCCTTTAAAGTCTTCCGAAAGGATACATTCATTAGACATTATGCGAGGCATCGTATTGTTTGGGATTTTGTTAATGAACATTAATGGAATGGGGTTAGCAGGAGCTTATGAAGATCCAACCGTTTCTGGCGGTTCTACTGGCTGGGATTTAATAACATGGATAACTACCAATATGCTATTTGAAGGCACTATGAGAGCTTTGTTTTCACTCCTTTTTGGAGTAGGAATGTTTATGCTTTTAAATAGACTTGAAAAAAAGGGAGCAGGAATAACCGCTGCTAATATTTATTTTAGACGACTACTATGGTTACTTATTTTTGGATTAATACACTGTTATTTATTGTTATGGAGTGGTGAAATTCTATACAATTATGCTCTCATGGGCTTTTTGGTTTTTTCATTTAGGAACATGGCTCCTAAAAAATTAATAATCATATCCCTAATTTTGTTTTCAGTTGGAGCTTTATGGAGTTATTCCGATTATAAAAATGATTTAAAATTTATTGAACAGGTAGAGTTAGTTAAAACCTATAAATCAGAAGGTAAAGAGCTCACTAAAGAACTTAGGGAATCAAATGAAAAATGGAATAAAAGAGAATATGGACGATCTTCTGAGGGTATTACAGAATATAATACCAACATGCATAGAGACTACTTTAGTCTGGTTTCTTTTCTAGCACCTATCAATGAACACGAAAACGAACATTTTCCATATCGGTATGACCTTTGGGATGTTTTAAGTATGATGTTATTAGGTATCGCTCTTTTTAAATTGAATATTCTTTCTGCTGAAAAATCGTATCGCTTTTATAGTGTTATGGCGATTGTTGGATATGCCATAGGATTAAGTATTAACTATCATGAAACCCAATCCATAATAAACGGCAATTTTTCGCTATTAAGCTTTTCTAAATCTTATATCACCTATGATTTAGGAAGAGTTCCTACTGCTATTGGGCATATTGGCCTCATCATGCTCCTTTGTAAGCTTCCTATATTAAAATGGTTAAAAAGTGCACTTTCATCTGTTGGAAAAATGGCATTGACCAATTATGTGATGCATTCTATTTTTGCCATGTTTATTTTTACAGGTGCAGGTTTTGGGTTGTTCGGTACTTTCAGTCGTCACGAATTATTATATATTGTTTTTAGTATTTGGATTTTTCAATTAATAACTAGCCCAATATGGCTTAAATACTTTCATTTTGGGCCATTAGAATGGATTTGGCGTAATTTGAGTTACCAAAAAATGCACACATTTAAAAAAAATATTTTCTAAAAGTTGATACTCTTAAACAAAGTTAGTACCATGACGAAGCCAACCACCGAACTATCACCAAAAAAACCCATTAACAGAATCCACTATTTAGATGCACTTCGTGGCATTGCCGTTTTCTTCATTTTTACGGCAAATATTCCTTATTTATCAGGTTATTTTTTCTTTAAAAATAGGCAAACATTACCATGGGCTAATTTTAAATTTGATGAAATATTTGAAATTATTTTGCACACTTTAGTCGATGGAAAATTCTATTCTATTTTCTCCTTGCTCTTCGGTATTGGGTTTGCCATTCAATATGAGAATTTAAAGAAACAAGGTTTGCCTTTTAAACCATTTTTTAGAAGGAGAATGTTTTGGTTGTTGATTTTTGGTGGCATTCATTTAAGTTTAATTTGGATGGGCGATATTCTAACTTTATATGCAGTTTTAGGATTTGCGCTTTTAAATTTCGTTGAAACTGATAATAAAAAGTTATTAAAATGGGCCGTAATATTAATTCTATTACCAATATTCAATTTCATTTTAATTCATTTTCTTAATCTCGATTATGCTTTGCTTTTTTTTAAAATTAATGGAAAACTAAACGTATTTTTTAATCTTCCAACTAGTGAATATCAAGGTTTTAAAATGACAGATTTGCAAGCAGAATTTCAAAATCAAAACCTTCTCACTTTTTTTAAGACTAACATCTGTGATCTATTTTTACGAATTGGATTCATTTTGTATGAAGGAAGGCCTTTTAAAGTTTTTGGAATTTTCTTAATCGGAATTTGGTATGGCAGACAAATCATTCATCACGATTTGTTAAACAACAATAAATTATTAAAAAAAATTGCATTGAATGGAATACTCATTGGTTTACCCATTTCTATAGTAAGAACGTCTCTTGAAGTTACGTCTGACGGAAGCAATATTTATGATTTATACATTACCATTGTTTATGCATTAGGAACTGTTCCGTTGGCTTTGGGTTATGCAGGATTATTAGCCTTAATGTATAAAAAAAGAAGTACAATTTTCAAATGGTTTGAAACCGTTGGCAAAATGGCATTAACCAATTATATAGCGCAATCTACGCTTTCCATTTTAGTTTTCTACGGTATTGGACTAGGATTTACAGGGAAATTTGGCTTCACTTTTTTAATACTTTATTGTTGTTTATTTTTCATTTTCCAAATCATTTTCAGCACATTATGGCTCAAAAAATTCAAAACGGGCCCATTAGAATGGGTTTGGAGAAAGTTCACGTATCATAAATAATAAAAAATTAAATTTAAGGAAAATAAAAACAAAACCTTCATTATGAAAAAGTTACACTATCTACAACTTTTAGTTTTTGCTGTTAGTTCAAGCTTCGCTCAAACCTAAATTAGTAATACCACCATTGTTGATGTTGAAAATATAAGCTAAATTAATAATTGAAGTAAAAAATATGGAAACTAGCTATCGGAAATTAGGTTACATCTTATTATTAATAATTCCATTAGTAGTTATTGGATTTTATCCAAGTTATTTTGGGTTATTTCCAAATTTTAATGAACATATAGATACACTTGTACATATGCATTTTTTCTTATCCATACTATGGGTTACAATATTAATAATACAGCCATTTCTTATTGTAAATAAAAAACACAAATGGCACAAACGCATTGGCAAAAGCACGTATGTGATTTTTCCATTATGGATATTAAGTTTTCTGGTAATGATTTATAAAGTCATAGAAAAAGAAACTTATGATTATTTAGTTTTCCCAATTGGGAATATGATTATACTGATTATCCTCTATTATTTCGCAATTAAGCATCGTAAAACCACCGCCAAACATATGCGATATATGATTGCATCAGCAGTTGTGTTAATTGACCCAACCATTGGAAGATGGACATATAATATATTTGAAAATGATCTAATTGCAATGCCAATTACCTATGCTATTATGAACTTAATTTTAATAGGATTAATTTGGATGGACAAACGTAATGGAAAGGATTATAAACCATACGTTGAAGCTTTGGTCTGTTTTGTAACATACAACATCGCATTTTTTATTGTTTATCTAACGTAGATTTTTTTTATAAAAAAATAATAATCTAGTTTCCTTGAATATTTACACAACTTTTGGGTTTGATTAAAAAGATATTTGAATTTATAAAATAGTAAGGCAGAATTTCTATGCCACTTCAGTTGTAATTTATTACTATTATTTGAATTTATAAAGTGGATTTTCAGCTTTTGTAGGAACCATAATTTTAAATTTATAATTCCCCTTCGGAAGGTTTTTTAAAGTAATAACGCCATTTTCATCACTAATTAAAGTAAAAAGTTGACCTCCAGGATTTTTACCTCCTTTTACAATAATGCCACCAATAGGGCCACCTGGTCTAGCATTATTTCCATTACTAGTGTTAATTTCTGGGGATTCAATGATAAACTGGATATCTGACACATTTGAATTTTCAAACGTGAATTCGCCATTGCTGTTTGATATCATTTTCATTTGCCCTCCCGGGTTTTTTCCTCCTTTTACAATAACACCTCCAATGGGTGTGCCTGGTCGCGCTAAGCTAGATTTTTCAAACATTGGATTAGAACCTGAATTCCCCGAACTTTCGTAAAGTGGATTTTCTGCTTTCGAAGGATTCGTAATCTTAAATTTATAATTTCCTGCTGGAAGGTTTTTTAAAGTAATAACGCCATTTTCATCACTCATTAAAGTAAAAAGTTGTCCTCCAGGGTTTTTCCCTCCTTTTACAATAATGCCGCCAATAGGTCCACCTGGTCTAGCATTATTTTCATTTTCAGTAATAGTTTCTGGCAATTCGATAGTAAACTGGAAATCTCCCTTATTTGGATTCTGAAAAGAAAATTCTCCGTTAGTATTTGAAATCATTTTCATTTGCCCTCCCGGATTTCTTCCACCTTTAACGACAATGCCTCCTATGGGTTCGCCTGGTCTCGCGGAAATAGGAGTTGAAGTTATTGTATTTTTTCCACCTTTAACAATAATTCCTCCAATGGGCTGACCTGGTTTATTTTCTTGTGCTTTACAAACAAAGCAAGCACTTAAAAGAAACAACAATATTGTTAAATAATTATTCATAATTAAAAATTTATGTTAAAAGTAAATTATTTTCATACATTGTTATTAAAATATATAAAAATAATTCAATATGAAATTAAAAATATAATATGATGCAACAAGAAGAAGGCTTAAAACGACGTGTTGGTGTTTTAGGACTATCAGCAAACATCATAAACATCATAATAGGTTCTGGAATTTTTGCGTTACCTGCCATTATAGCTGCTTATATGGGTTCAGCTAGCATAATAGCCTATGTTTTTTGCGGCATTTTGATGGCGCTGGTGATGCTTTGTTTTGCCGAAGCTGGTAGTAAAGTAACCAACACTGGTGGGCCATATACCTTTATTGAAACCGCATTTGGCAACTATGCAGGCTTTATTGGTGGTATTTTTGCGGTTGGCAGTTCCTTATTTGCAGATGCTGCAGTATCCAATGCACTTGTTAATGTTGTTGCTTCAACTTACCCCATATTTGAAAATGATTATATTCGGTTTTCAGTCCTTTTTGTGCTTTTTTATGGCTTGGTGTATGTAAATGTTATTGGTTTAAAACAAGGTATTGGTTTAGTAAAATTTAACACTATTGCTAAACTTATTCCTTTACTTTTACTTATTATTTTCGGATTAAAAAATATTGATATTAGCAATTTACAGTTTCACCAATTACCTAGTTTTAAAACTTTGGGTGAAACA
>Ga0138256_10008025_pt1 | contig 11114 bp, 8 predicted proteins | sample KNB2016incub_MG_FD_105486 | JGI IMG/M metagenome (GOLD analysis project Ga0138256, IMG submission 105486) | Active sludge microbial communities from wastewater in Klosterneuburg, Austria - KNB2014incub_MG | ecosystem: Engineered > WWTP > Activated sludge > Unclassified | place: Austria...
CCTGAGAATTGGGGGATGATTGAGGAATTGGCTGCGATTCTTGGAGCAGCAACTGCATGCAGCAAGCCTGTGTCGGATGCAGGCTGGAGGCCTCATTCAGAACATGTCGGACAGACAGGCATTGCGATTAGCCCAAATTTGTATCTGGCTGTCGGAATTTCCGGAGCTATACAGCATTTAGCAGGTGTTAGCAGTTCAAAGGTTATTGTAGTGTTGAACAAGGATCCTGAAGCGCCATTTTTCAAAGCAGCCGATTATGGAATTGTGGGAGATGCCTTTGAAGTGCTCCCTAAGCTGATTGAAGCTGCCAAAGCATTTAAAGCTTCTCAAAACTGATGAATTTCGTGTGCTACGAAACAATTTTTTTTTAATTTCGATAAAGAAATTTGCCGCGGGCGATGAGCTCTGAGATATTATTATGAAAAAGATCAAACTTGAGATACAAGGACTTGCATATAGTCAGACGCAATCCGGAGCCTATACCCTGATACTTGGTGAAGAAAAAGGAAAGAGACGCCTTCCTATTGTAATTGGTGCCTTTGAAGCTCAGGCTATTGCGATTGAGTTGGAAAGTATGACACCAACACGCCCTTTGACCCATGATCTTTTTAAAAATATGGCTCATTCATTTGAGATTCAGGTTGAAGAGGTTTTAATATACAATCTTCTTGAAGGCATTTTCTATGCAAAACTGATCTGTAATAATGGAGAGAAAAAAGAGGAGATAGATGCAAGGACCAGTGATGCCATTGCCCTGGCAGTGAGATTCAACTGCCCGATTTATACCTATGAATTCATTCTTGCCCAAAGTGGCATTGTCCAGGATGATGCAGCAATAGGAGAAGGATTACAGGAGCCTGCAGAGCAGCAAGTCCCCAGTTCGGCTACCAAACTGTCTGAAAGCGAGTTGGGAACCACCAGCACAGAGGATCTAAAAGATCTGTTAAAGCGTGCCATTGATGAAGAAGCTTATGAGCGTGCGGGAAGAATTCGCGATGAGTTGAATAAGCGTAAGAACTCTTGATTTTCTAAGGCAGTTTTAAAACTCTTTGTCGGTTTTTTTGGCGCCCATTCAAAGAATTAGCCATTTTTATATTCGATTCCTTTTTAGATATTCGTACGGAAATTATTCCTGTCGGAATTTTTCTGTCAAATCGAATTTAAAAATTCCTCAATTTTAATTATGGAACGTTTCTCCGGATTACTGGGTATCGCACTCATATTAGGTATTGCTTTTCTTATGTCAAACAACCGCAAAGCAATCAGTCTGCGTGTAGTTGTCAGCGGATTGCTTTTGCAACTTGGACTTGCAATTTTTATTTTAAAGACTCCCTTGGGCCAAAGAATTTTTGGAACACTTGGCCAGTGGGTAACCAAGCTGCTCGACTTCTCAGACAGAGGAGCCGAATTTGTTTTTGGATTTCTTGTAAAGAAGGAGATACTCGATTCAGTTCTCGGGCCCGGACATAGTTTTGTTTTTATTTTCAAAATCATGCCGACGATTATATTTGTGGCAGTGCTCGTAAGCATCGCCTATCATATTGGACTGATGCAACGGATTATTGCATTCTTCGCAAAGCTGATGTCGAAGCTGATGAATGTCAGCGGATCGGAAGCTTTGTCGAATGTAGCCAGCGCCTTTGTCGGTCAGGTTGAAGCACAGATCATGATCAAGCCTTACCTGAGCGGAATGACGATGTCGGAACTTCTTGCGAGTATGGCCGGAAGTATGGCATGTATTGCAGGTGGGGTGATGGCTGTTTATATTTCTATGGGGATTCCTGCTAACCTGCTGATTGCTGCTAGTATTATGGCTGCACCCGCTGCACTTGTCATTGCAAAAATTGTAATTCCTGAGACGCAGATTTCAGAGACTAAGGGCACTGTCAAAATGGAAGTGAAGAAAACCTACAGCAACTTCATGGATGCGGTTTCTCACGGAGCCGGAGATGGTATGAAAGTTTCTCTGAATGTCATAGCTATGTTGATCGGAGTTATCGCATTGATCGCATTTATTGATTTTATTCTTGGAAAGTTTGGAATGCTGCTCTATAATCACACCAGCTATGCCACGATGCTTGGTATGGATTTCCAGCACCTCAGTCTGAAAGAAATATTGGGCTCTGTATTTTCTGTTTTTGCCTATGCAATGGGTGTACCGGGAAAAGACGTTCATCTTGTCGGGCAGTTGCTCGGGACGAAGTTTGCCGTGAACGAATTTGTCGCTTATTCTGATTTATCTCCGATGGTAGCTGCGAGATTGCTCGAGCCCAAAACCTTAACAATAGTAAGTATTGCACTCTGTGGATTTGCCAATTTCAGTTCCATCGCAATTCAGGTAGGAGGGATTGGTGAATTAGCCCCTACACGGAGAGCAGATCTGGCCAGCCTTGGTTTTAAGGCATTAATTTGCGGTACGCTTGCCTCATATCTCTCTGCTACAGTTGCCGGAATTTTAATGTAAATTTGCATCAGGTTTTTATTCTGATTTAATTTATTGAAGCATGCAACAATACCTTGACCTATTAAAGCACGTCATGAATACAGGCGTGGACAAAAGCGACCGCACAGGTACAGGAACGCGGAGCGTATTTGGTTATCAGATGCGTTTTGATTTGCAGGAGGGTTTTCCTTTGCTTACTACCAAGAAGCTTCATACAAAATCGATTTTTCACGAGCTCTTATGGTTTCTCAAAGGAGAAACAAATATTGCTTACTTAAAAGAAAATGGAGTAGGGATTTGGGACGACTGGGCTGATGAGAATGGTGATTTGGGTCCTGTTTATGGTTCACAGTGGAGGAAGTGGGAGAGCACATCAGGAAAAAAAATCGATCAGATTTCCGATGTGATTGATCAAATCAAAAAGAATCCCGATTCAAGAAGATTGATTGTAAGTGCATGGAACGTTGGGGAAATCTCTCAAATGAAATTACCCCCTTGTCATGCATTCTTTCAGTTTTATGTAGCTGAAGGAAAATTGTCATGTCAGCTTTATCAGCGCAGCGCTGATATATTTCTGGGTGTGCCTTTCAATATTGCATCCTATGCTGCTCTGACTATGATGGTCGCTCAGGTATGCGATCTTAAGCCCGGCGACTTCGTTCATTCATTCGGCGATGCACATATATACTCGAATCATTTTGATCAGGTTGCTCTGCAGCTCTCACGCACACCACGGACATTGCCTAAATTAAAATTGAATCCCGCAGTCAAAAATATCTTCGACTTTAAGTTTGAAGATTTGCTAATAGAAAATTACGATCCGCATCCACACATCAAAGGAGCGGTCGCAGTTTAAAACATAGAATCCTTTTCACGTGTCACGTACTATTTCAATCATTGTAGCCCTGTCAGAAAATAATGTCGTTGGTGTTCGCAACCAACTGCCATGGAAACTGAGTGCCGACTTGAAAAGGGTGAAAGCTCTTACTATGGGACATCATATCATCATGGGAAGAAAGACCTATGAGAGCATAGGTAAGCCCCTTCCCGGAAGGACAAATGTTATTATTACGCGCAATGCAGATTTCAAAGCGGAGGGCTGTGTGATTGCAAAATCCCTGGAGCACGCATTAGAGATTTCCAAAGATGATTCCGAAGTATTTGTTTTTGGCGGAGGTGAAATTTTTCGTGATGCCATGAATCTTGCATCTAAAATTTATATGACCCGAGTGCACACTCACCTTGAAGGAGACACCTTTTTTCCGGAAGTAAAACCATTTGACTGGAGAATTATTAATCTGGAAGAATTCAAGTCAGATGAAAAGAATGAATATGACTATTCATTTATGACTTTGGTGAAAGTGGAGGATGATAACTGAAGAAAATTGAAGGAGTCTGATCCATTCGTTATTCACTGAACATAAAAAAATCCCATCGTTAGGTGATGGGATTTTTTATATGTTATATTTCGGTTCAATTATTTCTTGCAACAATCTTTTTTCATTCCTTTCATGGCCGGACAAGCTTTAGGATCTGAGCAATCGATACCTTTTGCTTTACACTCTTCCATGCAAGCCTGAGAACAATTCATTTTGCCATGCATTGCACCCGACTTCATCATGTGCGGACAAGCTTTAGGATCAGAACAATCAATTCCTTTTGCCTTACACTCATCCATGCAAGCCTGAGAACATTTCATCTTTCCATGCATTGCACCTGATTTCGTCATGTGCGGGCAATCGGCAGGATCAGAGCAATCGATTCCTTTAGCTTCACATTCTGCTTTGCATTCAGCGGAGCATTCCTTCATCATTCCTCCGTGCATTGAATTCATGCAGGCATCAGAAGAAATTGCACATTTGCCATTCTCCATCATCACACAGTCCGTACTGTCGATTTTTCCTTCAGCCATCCATGCTGAACAGGTGGCTGAGTCGATAAGACAATTGCCGTCAGCATCCATCTCGCAATCCATTCCCATCATTCCTTTACCCATTCCCATATGCTCACAACCGGAACCCATCTTGTATTCATTGTTCATGTTTCCGCCGCAGCAATCTGCATCCATTCCTCCACCCGTTACGGCGATGTGAGGAGCGATGATCAGTGATACGATAGACATTAGTTTGATCAGGATATTCATGGAAGGACCTGAAGTATCTTTAAATGGATCTCCAACGGTATCACCTGTAACTGAAGCTTTGTGCGGCTCAGATCCTTTGTAATGTGTTTCTCCATCAATATCAACTCCTTTTTCGAAAGATTTTTTTGCATTGTCCCATGCGCCACCGGCGTTATTTTGGAACATACCCATGAGTACACCCGATACAGTTACACCGGCAAGTAATCCGCCTAAAACTTCCGGACCGAAAGCAAATCCTACAAGCACAGGAACGATCAGTGCGATGGCACCCGGTGCAATCATCTCGCGAATGGAAGCTTTGGTAGAGATAGCCACACACTTTTCATATTCAGGCTTGGCTTTATATTCCATGATCCCCGGAATCTCACGGAACTGACGACGAACTTCATTCACCATATCCATAGCTGCACGTCCAACGGCTGCTATAGCAAGTGATGAGAAAATATAAGGGATCATACCACCGATAAATAAACCGGCGAGTACATCAGCCTTATAAATATCGATACTGTCAATTCCTGCAACTCCAACAAAAGCAGCAAACAAGGCAAGTGAAGTCAATGCAGCTGATGCGATCGCAAAACCTTTTCCTGCTGCTGCAGTTGTGTTACCGACAGCATCCAAAGTGTCCGTACGATCACGAACCTCTTTAGGCAAGCCACTCATCTCAGCTATACCACCGGCGTTATCTGCGATGGGTCCGAAAGCATCAATCGCCAATTGCATAGCAGTTGTTGCCATCATACCTGCAGCTGCGATAGCAACTCCGTATAAACCTGCAAACTGGTATGAACCATAGATACCACTGGCAAGAACCAAAATAGGAAGAGCAGTAGATTCCATTCCAACTGATAAACCGCCAATGATATTTGTTGCATGACCTGTAGAAGACTGACGAACGATAGAATTAACCGGACGTTTCCCCATTGCAGTATAATATTCGGTGATCATACTCATGAGTGTTCCAACAACCAATCCGAGAAGGATTGCATAGTAAACATTGATTTTAGTGAACACAAAGCCTCGGATGTCCATAGATTCCGGCAATAAATAATTTACCAGAAAATAAGAAGCTATAGCAGTAAAAACAATAGAAGACCAATTACCCATGTTCAAAGCCTTCTGAACATTTCCTTTATCATCAGCAATTTTCACGAAAACCATTCCGAAAATAGAAAACACAAGTCCCATTCCTGCAATCAACATAGGCAACAAGACAGGGGCGATACCACCGAAAGCATCCACAGAAATAATTTCTGAACCAAGAACCATTGTAGCAAGAATTGTCGCAACGTATGATCCGAATAGATCGGCACCCATACCCGCTACATCACCTACGTTATCACCTACGTTATCAGCGATTGTTGCGGGATTACGAACATCATCCTCAGGGATACCGGCTTCAACTTTTCCAACAAGGTCAGCGCCTACATCAGCTGCTTTGGTGTAAATTCCACCACCTACACGGGCGAAGAGTGCGATAGACTCAGCACCTAAAGAAAATCCTGCAAGCACCTCAAGTGCTTTTTTCATTTCATCACCGTTGACACTGGCGCCTGTGTTTTTTACATAGACGGTATAGAATAATATAAAAAGTGAACCAAGACCGAGGACTGCAAGACCTGCAACACCTAATCCCATAACTGATCCACCTGTAAAGGAAACTTTAAGTGCAGAAGAAAGACTGGTTCTGGCTGCCTGTGTCGTGCGCACATTTGCTTTGGTAGCGATATTCATTCCGATATATCCGGCAACTGCCGAAAACACCGCTCCGATGATAAAAGAGATGGCAATAACCGGACTGGAGTTCTCAACGCTCATTCCCGACCATACTAATAGAATGGAAGCAATGACTACGAAGTAGCTAAGCATTTTCCATTCGGCTCTTAAGAAAGCCATAGCACCATCAGCGATATAACCGGCTAATTCAGCCATCTTTTCATCACCTGCGTCCTGCTTGATTACCCATCTGGCTTTGATGTACATGATGATGAGGCCAACTATTCCCAAAATCGGGACAATAAATACTAGATTTTCCATACTCTGACTTGATTTTTAAAGGGCTGCAAAGGTAATCGAAAGCGCTAAAAAAGCAAATCTTGCAAATTTTGGAGAGAGAATTTGGGATTGTCGGGTTTCACTCTAAACATGAGCTTTCAAAGGATTAATACTCCCTGAAACCGGAATTGTTGAAAAGACAATTTTCGCAGTTTCTTTCTCTTTTAATTCTGAGGATAAAAGGCTACCTTTGCAGCCCTTAATAATCATAAAATCCTGTAATTCAGGTAAATCTAAACATGCAAATAAGAAATATTGCGATTATCGCTCACGTTGACCACGGCAAAACAACCCTGGTTGACAAAATGCTCCACCAGGCTAAATTGTTCCGGGACAATCAGCATACCGAAGATTTGATCCTTGATAACAACGATCTTGAGCGTGAACGTGGAATCACCATTGTGGCGAAAAACGTTTCAATCGTATATAAAGACGTTAAAATCAACATTATTGATACTCCGGGTCACGCTGATTTTGGAGGTGAAGTTGAACGTGGATTAACCATGGCTGATGGAGTTATCATCCTGGTCGATGCTTTTGAAGGACCCATGCCACAAACCCGCTTTGTAACGCAGAAAGCTCTGGCACTCGGATTGAAGCCTATTGTAGTGGTAAATAAAGTAGATAAAGAGAACTGCCGTCCTGATGAAGTTCACGAACAAATCTTTGACCTGTTCTTTAACTTAGGAGCAACTGAAGAGCAATTGGATTTCCCTACGTTGTATGGCTCGTCTAAGCATGGCTGGATGAGTACTGATTGGGCTAAGCCAACTGAAGATATCACCGCTTTACTGGATGCAATTGTTGAGCATATTCCTCCTGCCCCTGTTCGTGAAGGAACCGCACAAATGTTAATTACATCTCTTGACTATTCCAGCTTCGTAGGTCGTATTGCCATAGGTCGTATTACCCGTGGATCATTGCGTGAAAGTATGCCGGTTTCTCTTGTGAAGAGAGATGGAAGTATAGTAAAGTCTCGTGTAAAAGAATTGCACAGTTTCGAAGGACTTGGTCGCAGCAAGAAAGAATTTGTGAATGCTGGTGATATATGTGCAATTGTCGGACTAGAAAATTTTGACATCGGTGATACTGTGGCAGATTATGAAAATCCTGAAGCATTACCAACGATTGATGTGGATGAGCCAACAATGAGTATGTTGTTTACCATCAACAACTCACCATTTTTTGGTAAGGAAGGTAAGTTTGTGACGTCAAGACACTTACGGGACAGGTTATATAAAGAGACGGAAAAGAATCTTGCTTTAAAGGTTGAAGAAACAAATTCTCCGGATGCATATAATGTATATGGCCGTGGGATTCTTCACTTGAGTATCTTAATAGAGACTATGCGTCGCGAAGGGTATGAATTACAAGTGGGTCAACCTCAGGTTATTATTAAGCATATCGATGGGGTTAAATGCGAGCCAATCGAGGCTATGACAGTAAATGTGCCGCCTGAATTCAGCAGTGCTGTTATTGACCAGGTAACTCAACGTAAAGGTGAACTGCTTGTTATGGAACCGAAAGGCGATATTCTTCATTTAGAGTTTAATATCCCTGCAAGAGGAATTATTGGACTCAGAAACAATATTTTAACTGCCACTCAGGGAGAAGCGATCATTGCACACCGTTTCAAGGCCTATGAGCCATGGAAAGGTGATATACCGGGACGAGTAAATGGCGTTGTAATGTCGATGGATAAAGGAAAAACGACTGCTTATTCAATTGATAAACTTCAGGACCGCGGCCGCTTCTTCATTGATCCTGCGGAGGAAGTATACGCCGGACAAGTAATAGGAGAAGGCATACGTCCGGGCGATTTAGTGGTGAATGTTACGCGTGCAAAGCAGTTGACGAATATGCGTGCATCAGGCAGTGATGACAACGTTCGCATCACTCCAAAAATTAATTTTTCGTTAGAAGAGGCAATGGAGTACATCGAGAAGGACGAATATTTAGAAGTCACTCCTAAATCTATTCGAATGCGCAAGATTTTGCTGGATGAAAATGAACGAAAGCGCGCTTCTAAAAATTAATTAACAATTGGGCGCTGATCAAAAAAATAATCCTAATATTGCGCCTTAATTACACCTAAACAAATTTTATACAAACGCACATGAATAAATTTCGCACATTATCGTACGTCCTCATTGGAATTACTCTTGCAGGATGTAACGGTCTGGGTAAAATGGCGAAGAACTTCAGCCAGGTTAAGCATGAAGTGACCCCCAATCCAGTAGAAATGCACGGTGATAGCGTAGCAATCGCTATTAAAGGCACTTATCCTGCAAAATATTTTGCAAAGAAGGTTGATGCCACCGTGACGCCAATGATGAAGTCTTCTTCGGCAGAAACTAATTTCAAATCAGTTACTATCGTTGGAGAGAAATCAACAACCTCAGGAACTAAAATTAATTACAAAACCGGTGGCAGTTTCACTTATACCGACAAGATTGCTTACACACCTGACATGGCTGCTGCTGATGTAATGGTGAAAGCGACAGGTATGAAAGGTAAAACAACAAAAGACCTTGGCTCAATAAAAGTAGCTGACGGTACCATTGTTACTCCTTTGCTTGTACAGGCAGATGAGAAGCCAATCGTTGGTAAAGATCAGTTTCAACGCATCACTCCTTCAAATTTTGAAGGATCGATGTATTACCTGATCAACACTTCTAGTGTAAATCCTAACTTCAAGGTTAAAGCCTGCAACATCAACAACAAGCCTGAGTTCGCTATGATTGACAGCGCGCTGAAAGCATTGAGCGTTGCACCTTATGTATTGAAAGGTTCTACTATCACAGGATATGCATCACCGGATGGTAAAGAAGCATTGAATACGGATCTTGCTAACAACCGTAGCAAGGCATCCGCTAAGCATGTTGCCGGTCTCTTCAAGAAAATGAAAGTGAAAATGAGCACAGACAGTTCTTTCTTTACTCTTAATACAGTGAACGAAGACTGGGCAGGATTCCAGGCATTGATGTCTGCTTCTGATATGTCTCAAAAAGATATGATCCTTCGTATCGTTGCTTCTAACTCAGATGCTGAAGCTCGTGAGATGGAAATTAAGAAAATGGGTAAAGCTTATGAAGAGATTGCAGAAGGAGTTCTTCCAAAATTACGTCGCTCTGCAATTGTGTTGAATGCTGACAAAGTTGGACGTTCTGATGAGGAAATCACGGCAACAATGAAATCGAATCCTGATTCATTGACAATCGAAGAAGTTCTTTATGCAGCAACATTGACTGAAGATAATAACGAGAAACTTTCAATCTATCAAACAGCAGAAAGACTTTTCCCTCAAGACTGGCGTACTGCCAATAACGCGGGAATGGTGAAATTCAATATGGGTGATATTGATGGTGCAATGACACAGTTCAACAAAGCTGACCAAATCAATGCAAACAATCCAGTTGTGAAAAACAACATGGGAGCTTGTTACAGTCGCAAAGGTGATCGCGTTAATGCAGCATTGATGTATGCATCAGCTGCAGGTGCAGGTCCAGAAGTGAATCACAACCAGGGTATCCTGGATATCCGCAACGGAAACTATTCAATGGCTGTCAGCAATCTGTCAGCTTCAGGAAGCTTCAACTCAGCTTTAGCTAAACTTTTATCAGGTGATAAAGACGGTGCAATGTCTACTATCGAAGCGTCTAATGATAAGAATACAGCGATGGGGCATTATCTGATGGCAGTTATCTCTGCACGTAAAGGCGATGCAAATGGTGTGGTAAGTCATCTTAAAACCAGTGTTGGAATGGACAGCAACTTAAAAGCTAAGGCTGCTGCTGACCGTGAATTCATCAAATGGTTCAATGATGCTTCTTTCAAAGCAGCGATTCAGTAATCAAGAGAAATTATAAATTCAAATCCCGGTCGAAAGGCTGGGATTTTTTTTTGCAGAATTTTCAACCGGACGCAAAAAAAAGGCCTTGTTATATTAATCAAGGCCTTCTTCATATACTTTGGAGCTGTGTCTATTCTTCTTTGTGAATGCTGAGTGAACTAATTGAGCAGCATTTCGATTTATTTTCTGTTGGGAGCTTTGTACCTGTAAGAACGGATGTCCTGTAACGCAGTATAGCCTCGGAATTTTGCCTGAAGGAAGTATGCAGCTGATTGGTATTTGCTTTTCGATCCGGATTCAAATCGTCCAGATTCAAACCTAAGCTTTGTGCCAGTCCTTCTACTTCTGCAAAAAAATTGATGAGCCGGGTAAGTTCCGGGTGTTTCTCAATGATAAGTTTCATAAAAAGAGTTTTGGGATGTTGATGCATTCCCTTTACCGAAGAGCAAGAAAACAAAAATATTGACACAAGTCAATAATTATTATAAAAGCCAAACCATTTAGGATGGAAGATGAGTATTTTTTAAAACCAGGTGATTTTAAGGTAAAAATGAAGCTCCAATCAACGGTGAATGCAATTTTCTCTATTCATCCTTAAAAACGTAGGAGATGATATTGGC
>Ga0138256_10008027_pt1 | contig 11112 bp, 15 predicted proteins | sample KNB2016incub_MG_FD_105486 | JGI IMG/M metagenome (GOLD analysis project Ga0138256, IMG submission 105486) | Active sludge microbial communities from wastewater in Klosterneuburg, Austria - KNB2014incub_MG | ecosystem: Engineered > WWTP > Activated sludge > Unclassified | place: Austria...
GGCGATTTCCTGTTGCACGGCGCGCACCCGGTCGGCGACGTCAGCAGGTGGAAGTATGGCGAGAAACCAGAGAGACGGTTCGGGAGGGGCATTCTGCTGCTGGCCCGCTGAGAAATGCTGTGTTGCCGGCGGTTTATCCATCGGTGGTGTCGGCGGAAAAAACCGTGACCTCAAAATCTTCTGAGCTATAATTCAACACAATCGGCCGGCAGCAGGTTTCGCAGTCTTCGATATATTGCTGGCTGGTGGGCTCGGCAAAGGTTTCGAGCACGCACGAAATATCGTCACCGCAGTACGGGCAGGAAAAATGGTATTCGTGCGTTGCGTCCATGGATCAGCCTGAAAGATTGCCTGATTGCCAGCGCCGCATATTCAGCAAAGTCTAAATCCGCCAAAAATTCTTGACCCGACCGGCCAAAGATGCCGTGTGCAAGACCATGCAACCTACACCCATGCGACCCTCGATGGCCTTTATCGGCGCTTCATGGCTCGCGCTCATCATCGGTATGGGCACGTTTTTAATCGGTATCTGGAACTCGTCAATGGCGCTCAGCGAAAAAGGTTTTTACGCCACGCTGATGCTCTATGGACTTTTTTCGGCGGTCTCGTTGCAAAAGACTGTGCGCGACCAGCTCGAAGGTTTATTTGTGACAGGCATCTATTATGGCCTGTGCTGGTTTTCTGTCGGCATTGCGATTCTGATGCTGTTAATTGGTTTATGGAATGCAACGATGAGTTTGAGCGAAAAAGGCTTTTTCGGTCTCGCGTTCCTGATGAGCCTTTTCGCTGCTGTCGCGGTGCAGAAAAATATCCGCGACGCAAGATTGGCCGACATGCAGCAGCCGGGTTATTCACCCGAGCGGAAAAAGACCAAAGAATAATCGCGGCTAAATTTCGAAAGTGGCTTTCAGGCCGTAATGGTCAGACGCCCATGCCGCGAGACCGAGACCAAAGTTCGCCAGCGGCTTATCGAGAATGCGGCGAAAGCCTGACAGTTCGATCGGTGCGCTTTTTTCTGCCGGTTTGAGAAAAATATAGTCGATGCGCATCGGGCCGCTCTGCTCTTCAAACGCATGCGCCAGCGGATTGCCGTCGGGGTGAGGATGGTAAGTCGCGAGGTCTGAATCGGCACCGAGATCATGGAAGCCCGCGAGCGCTTCAGTCAGCGTGCGGTATTCGCCAGCTTGTCTTTCGCTGGCAAGACCCTGTATGTTGAAATCACCGCACACGATAAATGGCCTGTCGGGTGAACCGAACACTCTGATCCATTCTTTGAGTTCATTGAGTTGTGCCGCGCGCACCGCACGCGCCTGCACGCTTTTGCCTGCCTGCAGGTGCACGGTCATAATATCAAACAGTCGGTCGCCATATTCGAGCTGTACATAGAGCGCACCCTTGCGCGCATATTTATCCCAGCTGATGCCGCGGCTCTTGAATGGCAGAAAGCGGTTCACGCGCTGCGTGGCGCGCGTGCCCACCCCGAGGCCGCTGCCCCGCATCGATATAAATCCGAATTTATTGTTATCGCGCACCGCGAACGGGAAGAACTTGCGCACCAGCCCGTCGAAAAACACCTGCGAATCGCGCGACAGAATTTCCTGAATGCACAGCACGTTGGCGTCGCCGCATTCTTCAATCACTTCGGGCGAGAGGAATCGCTTACCGAACGGCGCACGCAGATGCGTGATCACGTCGATGATACTCTGTCCCATGCCGAAGCAGTTCCATGTGGCTACGCTGAATTTCATAGTTAATTATCGGTACCTGCCTGAATTCAGCAAAGATCGGGCCATGTCAACCAGTTCATGCGCAAACAGTTGTGTACTGATAATTAGATGCAGATGGCGGGGAATCGTTGCAAAAAGCTCCTTCACCCCCGGCCTTTTGGCTTCTCTGTCGATTGAGTAAACACAGTTTACGTTGGGCGAGGCGGATTTAACCGTGTACCAATGTCTTCACCGATCAATGAATATGTTTCGACGCTCAACACTCTCTATAAAGCCGGAAAAGCGACCGAGCACAGCTATCGCCCGGCACTGAAGAAACTGATCGAGGCCAAAGATGTCGGCATCGACCTGAATAAGGTGAAGAGGTTTTGAGATTTTGCCTCTGAACCGACCCACCACGGCATATTTCGAATTCACCCGCCAAAGACCAGACAGACGAATTATTCTTGATGATTGGATTGAATATGTTATCTTAAACCCAGCGAAGGAAGAAGTCCAGAGCGACGGTAGGGTACGACGCTGGGGCAGAATAACGAAATTTGAGAATCGTTGGCTACGGGTGATTTTATTAGAAGATGGCGTGACTATCCATAACGCATTTTTCGACAGAGATTTTGGAGGATAAGCATGAACGTAAAGTATTTTAAGGACACAGACACCGCATTTCTTTCGTTCTCTGATGATCCCGTTGTAGCAACGAAAGAGATTAACGAGAATATTTATGCAGATTTCGATAAAACAGGCAAGGTTGTGTCGCTGACAATCGAACATGCGAGCAAGTCGGCTGATCTGCCGAAATTTGCTTTTGAGGTAGTGGGCGTATAATCGGTTTTTGATGCGCCAACTCAACCGCCAGGCAGTCTTTTCTACGCCCACGCAGGCCTTTATGGATATGCTCGCCAAAATTGACGGCGAGCAATTCACAGCCTCCGACCCGCTTGCGTATGATTCCTCTGAAGTCTATCTGATTCCCGGCGAATTTGATTTTCCTGAAGAAGCACTCGAGTCGGTTCGGGAAAACTATGAATTCTTTTTCGATAGCCTGATGTCGGGATGGTATGAAGACGAACACCGATGGCCGCAGAATGTGACATGGGAGAAATTCCGCGAATATTTCACCATAACTATACAAACCATGATTTTCGACATGGTTCCTGAAGAAGAAATTTATGAAGCTGAATAGTTCAAAAAATTAAAAGTCTGAAAATGGCGAGTCGCCGCGCCTGCAATTTCGCATATTACTGCCGTGAGGTTAAATAACGACAATTGTTACAAGGCGACCTTGAGCCGGGACGCCCGCTTTGACGGCGCGTTCTACATCGCCGTCGCCAGCACGAAAATCTACTGCCGCACAATCTGCCGCGTCAAAACACCGCTCCGAAAGAATTGCACTTTTTACACGACCGCCGCTGAGGCCGAAGCTGCTGGGTATCGCCCCTGTCTGCGCTGCCGCCCCGAACTCGCGCCCGGCAATTCGTCGATGGATGCGGTGAGTCGGCTCGCGCACCTCGCCATGCAGCGCATCGAAGCGGGCGCTCTCGCGGGCGCGTCGATTGCCGACCTCGCGGATGAGTTTGGCGTCACCGACCGCCACCTGCGCCGTGTGATGCAGAATGAGCTCGGCGTCTCGCCGGTCGAGATCGCGCAGACGCAACGCCTGCATCTGGCGAAGCGGCTTTTGACCGACACCGCGCTGCCGATCACGAACGTCGCGTACGCCAGCGGCTTTGCGAGCCTCAGGCGCTTTAATGCCCTCTTTAAAGAACGCTATCGCCTCGAGCCACGGCGCTTTCGGCAAACCGCGGGTGGTGCGCCACAGTCGGATGTATTTTTGTGCACGCTGTCGTATCGCCCGCCGCTCGCCTGGAGCGAATTGCTCGGCTTTCTCGGCGCGCGAGCGGTAGCCGGCGTCGAGGTCGTAGAGCAAGACTGCTACACCCGAACCGTCGGCATCGGCAAGCACCGGGGCACAGTCGCTGTCACACACACACCGGAAAAAAATCTGCTGCGTGTCGAACTCAGTGCGGCTTTGATTCCTGTTCTTGTGCCGGTACTCGCGCGACTCAAGAAAGTTTTCGATCTCGACGCCGAGCCGCTGCTCATTGCTGAGCAGCTGGGCCGAATCGCGAAAGCAAATCCGGGGCTCAGGGTGCCGGGCGCCTTTGACGGTTTTGAAATCGCCGTGCGGGCAATATTAGGCCAGCAGATTACGGTGAAAGCCGCCACCACTCTGTCGGGTCGCTTCGCCGCAAAATTCGGTGAAGCCATCACTACGTCTACAGCAGGTCTCACACATCTGCATCCGACAGCGGAACGCATTGCCCGGGCCAGCGTCGCCGACATCGCTTCGCTCGACATCATCAGCAAACGCGCTGAAGCAATCATTGCACTCGCGCAGGCTGTCGATGTGGGTAAGATCAGCCTTGAGCCCGCGGTCGATGTCGGGCAGCAGATCGCGGCGCTGACCGAGCTGCCCGGTATCGGCGAATGGACTGCGCAGTATATCGCCATGCGCACGCTGTCCTGGCCCGATGCTTTTCCGCATACTGATCTCGTGGTCATGAAGCAACTCGGCACGCGCGATAAGAAAGAAGTTCTGCGGATTGCCGAAGCGTGGCGGCCATGGCGTTCGTATGCGGTAATGCACCTTTGGCGCTCGGTTAGCCCATGAATTAATTCATGGGCTAACCGAGCAAAAGGAAAAAGGAGTGAGAAAACAATGACATACTACACCAAAACCCCAAGCCCCATCGGCGACCTGCTGATTGTTTCAGACGGCTCGCATGTGACCCGCATCTGCATGGACGCGCAGAAATATGCTGCCGAGATTGAGCCCGACTGGGTCGAGAACGGTGATATTCCGCCTCTGAGGCTGGCCGTTGAACAGTTTAAATCCTACTTCGCGGGTCTGCTCAGCGAATTTGATCTGCCGATTGCGTTTCGGGGCACCGACTTCCAGAACAAGGTGTGGAAAGAGCTGACTAAAATTCCGTTTGGCCAGACGATTTCTTACGGGGAACTCGCGCGGCGCGTCGGTAGCCCGAAAGCGTCGCGAGCGGTCGGCCTCGCCAATGGCAAGAACCCGATTGCGATCGTCGTTCCCTGCCACCGCGTGATTGGCGCTAATGGCACGTTGACGGGTTATGGCGGAGGATTGCCGCGCAAGAAGAAGCTGCTCGAACTGGAGCAGGGGTTGTTTCCTGCCGTTAGCCCATGAATTATGGTTCGACAAGCTCGCAAAGGCGAGACTCCGTCTCACCACAGGATTCATGGGCTAACGGAGAATATCGCGCAAAAGGCTATCCGCGCCGAAGGTTTTTAGGAGGGAGTCAGGTATATGGATTTCGTAGATTACTATAAGGTGCTCGGCCTCAGCAAGACGGCGACGGCCGACGAGATCAAGGCGGCATACCGAAAGCTTGCGCGCAAGTACCATCCCGACCTGAATCCGAATGACAAGGCGGCGAAAGAGAAATTCCAGCAGCTGAACGAGGCCAACGAGGTACTGAGCGACCCTGAGAAGCGGCGCAAGTATGACCAGTACGGCAAAGACTTTAAACACGTGGATGAGAGCGCCGGGGCGCGCGGTGCGTATTCGGGCGGCGGCCCGTTTACTTACTCAGGTGGCGACGAAGACTTCTCCGATTTTTTCCGTTCGATGTTTGAAGGCCGCGCGGGTGCGGGCGGCGGTGGCCACGCCAAATTCCGCGGACAAGATATTGCCGCCGAATTGCGCTTAGACCTGAAGCAGGCCTTCACGGCGCACCAGCAGGTCTTTTCCATTGGGGGAAAGCAGATTCGCGTGACAATTCCCGCCGGTGTCGAAAACGGCCAGACGCTGGCGGTCGCCGGGCAGGGCGGCCAGGGTATTAACGGCGGGCCGGCGGGTGACCTCTATATCACTTTTGCGATTGCAGAAGATCCGCAGTTCAAACGCCTCGGCGCCGATCTCTATACCACAGTCGAACTCGATCTTTATACCGCGATCTTAGGTGGCGAAATTGTCGTGCAGACGATGGATGGCAGTGTGAAACTGAAGGTTGCGCCCGAGACGCAGAACGACTCAAAGGTTAAACTCAAAGGCAAAGGTTTTCCGGTGTTCAAAAAAGACGGCACGTTCGGCGACCTCTACGTGACGTACAAGGTGAAATTGCCGACCAACCTGACGGAGAAACAAAAAGAACTGTTTGCTGAATTAGCGGGAGGCGTAAAATGAACGGATCCGAAGTGTTGATTCCGATCGTTAAATTCTGCGAAAACCATGGCATTGAAATGGCGTTTATCACCACGCTGCACGAGAACGGCCTGGTCGAAATTATCAAAGAAGGCGATACGTTGTACGTGCACGTCGAAAAAATCCCGCGGCTTGAAAAAATCGTGCGCATGCATTTTGAACTCAACATCAACCTCGAAGGTATCGAGGCGATTTCACACTTGCTTGAGCGCATCGAGTCTTTGCAGCACGAGAATACAGAGCTGCGCAACCGGCTGCGGGTGTTTGAGGGGTAACCCCCGAACATTTTTTATTGACGCTTTGTTCACTTTTGCTCCATGAGCGGCCATGAGCAAAAATTCAGACCTGACAATAAAACAGGATAAAATCACCGTGCGCCGCATACAGTTCGGCCACGAAAACACCATGGACCGCCACTGGTTTCGTGCCAACCCATTCATGACGCACTTCATGAATTCGCTGCACTCGGTATTTCCCGCTGGTGAACGCTACTTTATCCGCAGCGTCAAATGGTTTGATAAGCAGATTCAAGACGGCGAACTCAAAGAGCGTGTGAAGGCGTTCATCGGCCAGGAAGTGCAGCATGGCATGCAGCATGAAAAATTCCTCAAAACACTCGATACGATGGGCCTCGAAGGCACTGCATTTGAAGACTGGTATGCCAAAAATGCGTACGTGAGCGAAGGCAAAGCGAGCCATGAATCGGTGTGGTTCGACTTGCTCGAAAAGGTGGTCGGTAAAGAGGCGCAACAGCGCATCGGCCTGTCCATCACTGCCGCACTCGAGCACTATACTGCCTCGATCGCCGAAACAGTACTCAAACATCCCGATATCTCCGAAGGCATGCCCGAAGACATGCGGCAGATGTTCATGTGGCATGCCGCCGAAGAGATCGAACATAAATCCGTCGCCTTTGATGTGTTCAAAGATGTCGCAGGGGGGAGCTATGGCGAGCGCATGATTGGCTTTGCCTTTGGTTCGGCATACCTGCTTTACTACATTGGCCTCGGTTGGGGTCACTATCTTTTGGCGGATAAACAGCTGAATAAAGTCTCTTTACCCCAGGCGGTGCTTGAATCGATACCCACGTACTTCAAGCTGGTGACCGAAACGGCGAAAGCAGTACTGCCCTACGTGAAACCCGACTTTCACCCCGACGATTCAGACAACGACCTTCTCGCACAGGAGTTTTTCCGCAAGGCCGAGAGGTATATCGAAGCGAAAAGTGCCTGAAAATGCCCTAACGCAAAGCGTTCAGGCAGGTTTCAGATCAGGGGTGGGTTTGGCCGACAATCTAAAGGCACCCGCCTATGGATCAGCTCAAAGGCAAAATCTCGATCGGCTGTGACCTGATACAGGCCGAAAAGCTCAGCGAACAGCTGATCAGGCTTTTGCCTGCGGGGCTCGATACCCGCACAGTCAATACGCTGCGGCTGGGGCTTCGCGAAATGCTGATCAACTCGATTGAGCACGGCAGCCTCGAAGTCGGTTTTGAACAAAAGACCGATGAAGCGACAAGATCAGACTACCTGGAGTTTCTGCTCGAACGGCAAAAGATGCCTCAGTATGCCGGCCGCAAGGTTGTCGTAGAGTATGACATCACGCAGAAACATGTCGCGTTCCGCATCTCAGACGAGGGCAGGGGGTTTGACCATAAGCGTATGCGGCAGAACGCGCACCAGGGTGAAAATAATCTGGATCTCGCGCATGGACGCGGTATCAAGATGACGCTGCGGGTGTTTGACAAAGTGCGTTATAATACCCGCGGTAACCGGGTGACGCTGTTTAAGCGCTTTAGCGTGCCGGCAGTGTCGACCGCCAAAGGTGCCTAATAAGCCAGGCGCGTGAATTTTCCATTCGCAAAACGCCCGGAATATACTACATAAAATTCCGCGTGTGCAACTCTGACAACGCGCGCGCGTCTTTGCCGTTGAAACCCAATTGCACGAGCCGGCGGACACGCCCGATATGCATCGAACGCTCGAGCCGCTTCACGGCCCGGTAACCTTGTGCGATGGCCTCGGCTTTACTGTCGCCGGCCGCCAAGAGTGTCAGCGAATAAAAAACTTCTTCATTGAGCCCCGCGGTGCTGGTGAGCTCGTCATGGCGCCGTCGTATCGCCGCGGCAAATTTAACGAGCAGCGCCGGTTCGTTCTGTAATGCAGCCGTCAGATGTGTCATCGCGAAGATGACATGGCGCGCCTCGTCTTTGGCCGCCAGCCGGCAGATTTGCCGCGTCAGCTGATCGGGGGCGTAACTGCGCAGAAAGTGCAGCAGGCTCAGAAAACTGCCTTCACCCAGAACCGAAAGCAAGAGTGTCGCCAGAGAAAAATCGCTTTCATCGATGAGCGTCTTTAGCGATGCCTGCCCGCCCGCGGTCGACAGACCGAGCACATCGCGGTTGAGCTTCGCGCGCCGCGTGAACACTTCGATGTGCCGCGCTTCATCAGCAGCCTGTATCGCCAAAAGCTGCATCACTTCATAATACTGCGGGTGCACCTGCGAGGCAAAGCGCGCGGGAATCAACAGCGCCGCCGTCTCGTTTTCGATGAGATAGGTCATCACCTGCACGACTGCGTCTTCAATCTCCGGTGGATTGTTGATTTTCTGCTGCCAATCGATCGCCGTGTCGGGGTTCCACTGTGCGGCGGCTGCGCGACGGTAGAGCGCAGCCATCCGCGAGGTCCAGATGTGCTCGCCATGCTGCAGAGGAAAATAAAAGCCCGCGATGCCCGGTTCGACCATCGCACCGCGCGCGGCAAGACCCCAGCTTTCAGGAGCGGTTTTGGCTGGTTCGTCGGTTTTTCCCGCCGCAATGGCCGTTGCCGCGCGCGCAGAAAAATTCTTTGGCCGTGTGACGCGGCATTCACGCGCACTCACTTCTTCGAAGCCGCAACCTTTTTGACGACACCATGACGCAAGATGAAGAGCAAAATCTGCTTCAGAAGAAGTTACCTGCAGGGTCGTGCCAGGCTCAACCGCGCGCAGAGCCCGTTCCACAAGGATAAATCCGCCTTCAGAAAAAGGCAGATCATTCAAAGTGATTGTCGTTTCAGTTTTGGGCGGCAACTTCGCTGACAAAGTTATCGATCGTACCGAAGCGCTTCACCGCCGAGGCGAGTTGTGCGTAGTGCGTTGTGCGGGCTGGGACCCATTTTTTCAGACCTTCCATGTCGAGCAGCGCGCGCACCTCGTGGTCTTCATAGTCCATCGCCAGCAGCAGCTGCACGAATTTATCGGTGTCGGGATGTTTTTTCTCACGCAGAATAGTGAAATTGCAATGGTCGTATTGTTCGGTGTGCGCCACAATATGCATCGCCGCGGGGTTGATCGTGCCTTCAAAACCGAACAGTGTGTAGTTGCCGTCGATCATGCAGGCGGCGTCTACCTTGCCTGCGGCCAGTGCGCGTGCGGCATCGCGTTCGCCGCCAATATGGTCGCCGTGCTTGCCGACGAGTACGTCAAAGTATTCGACATGAAAATCCTTGCCGGCAACGAGGCCATCCTGCGCCAGCAGTTCGAGCGGAATCAGCGTTGCCTGCGGCGAATCTTTCGCGCCCACGGCGATGCGTTTGCCCTGCAGATCGACAATTCTCTGTATGTGCGCGTCTTTACGTGCGACGATCAGCGACCGCAGATCGCAATCGCTGTTGCGCATCGCGATCGCCTCTGCGGTCAGGTTTTTGCGCTTGGCAATTTCGACCGACTGCAGCCAGGCGAGTGGTGAATTCCATGCAGCATCGGCCATGCCGGCAAAGTGCGCCGCGACCTGGCTCTCGTAATTCGAAAACAAAATGTAGTCGAATAGCAGGCCGTGTTTGGCGAAAAAGGCTTTGAAGCCTTCCCAGATATTGATGACCTTGGCGTCGTACGCGACCGCGGCGAGGGTGAACGGGCGTGCCATATCAGAATACCGGCAGGCCGCAGAGCGCCTTGCCAATGAAATCGTAGAGCTGGTCGGTGGTCGGAGCCATGACAATTGCGGCGTGCGCATCGCGAAAATGCCGCTCAATGCCGCTTTCTTTGCGAAAAGCGGCACCACCGCAGACGCGCATCGCGAGCTCTGTGACCTTGACGGCCGATTCGCCCGCAGCGGCCTTTGACTGCAGCACGCGCAGCATTGTGTCGGCCCTGCCCGTCATTATTGCCGCAGCGGTGTCGGCAACCAGCAGTTTGGTTTTGTCCGTTTCAATCTGCATCTGTGCAATTGTCGAGCGGATTGTCTGTAGGTCGCTGAGTGCGGTGCCGAGATGCTCGTGTTTGATTTTGGTGACGTGAGCGATGGCCGCGGCGACCGCACCTTCCATGATGCCGGCAGAGCAGGCGGCGTTCAAAAGATTAAAGACGGGCAACACGGTTTCGAGCATGACGGCAAGACCAGCACCATCGGCGTGCAGCATATTCTGTGCCGGAACAATAACTCCCTCGGCGCGAACGGGTGTCGAATCGTTGCCCTTGAGTCCCAGGCCGTCGAAAGAATCGCCGGGGGTCAGCCCCGCACCGGCACGCGGTACCAGAAAAATACTGCTGGCACCTTCGGCCTTCACGGGTTTGGCCGACCAGACATAGTTCACCGCGTGGTTTGCCGAGGTGACCCAGCTCTTATGGCCGTCGAGCTTGATGCCCGAGGCGGTTTGCGTGGCCGTGCCGAGCGGGGCCCAGAAGTGCGAGCGCGAACCCATTTCAGAGAACGCCAGCGTCGCCAGATCAGTGGTGGCGGTTTTTCTGCGCACCTCAGCGCTGCCGAACTTTTCGATGACCGCAGTCGCCGCGTAATGCATCGCGAGCACCATCGCGCTTGAGCCGCACTCACTGCCGATGCGCTGAATAACCTGCGCGGCAACATCGGGGCCAAAGCCTGCGCCGCCGTGCTCCTTTGCAGAAATCAGGCCGAAGAAACCAGCGTTCTGCAATGCGGCGATAGATTTTTTGGGGAACTGGCCGCTTTTATCGACAGTCACCGCCTCTTCGCGGATGATCGGGAGAATATTCTTTTCGAGAGTGTCGAGGGGATTTTGCATTCAAGAGTGAAAATGCAAATTTGACGTGTCGTCAAGCGCGTGCCGGTAAACGAGATGTGCGGCGAAATACGCGCTTGGGTATTTAGCCTACATCGCCGTGAGTCCACCGTCCACAACAATAATCTGCCCC
>Ga0138256_10008028_pt1 | contig 11112 bp, 7 predicted proteins | sample KNB2016incub_MG_FD_105486 | JGI IMG/M metagenome (GOLD analysis project Ga0138256, IMG submission 105486) | Active sludge microbial communities from wastewater in Klosterneuburg, Austria - KNB2014incub_MG | ecosystem: Engineered > WWTP > Activated sludge > Unclassified | place: Austria...
AAAGCAAATGGCAGTTCTCTCTATAATGAATTGATAAAACTTTACGTAGAACATGGTTTCTATAAAGAAAAATTAATATCGTTAACAAAAAAAGGGATTGAAGGTGCTGAAGAAATTAAACAAATGATGATGGATGCACGCGAGAATCCGTTAAAAATCGTGAATGGTTCCAAGGTTTTAAAAATTGATGATTACGAATTATCAACCTCAAAAAACATCATAACTGGCGAGACCTCTTCACTAGACATTCCTAAATCAAACGTTATTATTTACAATTTAGAAGATGGCAGTCAAGTCGCTTTAAGACCAAGTGGTACCGAGCCAAAAATAAAATTCTACGTGAGCGTGAATACAAGTTTAAAATCCGTTGCCGATTTCAAAAAGACTGAAGCAATATTGGATACCAAAGCTGAAGCCATTTTAAAAGACATGAAACTTATTTAATGAAACAATTTTTTAATATCCTAAGGTATGCGAAACCTTACAAGCGGCATGCCTTAGGACATATTTTATCGAATATTTTATATGCTTTATTTGGAGCACTCTCATTTATTGCATTAATACCCATGCTTGATATTTTATTTGAAAAGAATCAAGTAAAACAAACGGTAAAACCTGTTTATGAAGGACTTTCATCATTAAAGGATTTTTACCAAGACTCTTTAGCATATCAAGTTAACCTATATGCTGGAAACGACCCGCAAAAAGCATTGCTTTTGGTTGTTAGCCTTATAATTGTACTGTTTCTGCTAAAAAATATTTTTGGCTATTTGGCAAATTATTTCATGGTATTTTTAAGAAACGGCGTGGTAAGAGATTTACGAAATAAGGTTTATAAAAAAACAGTTGAATTACCCCTATCTTATTTTTCTGAACAGAAAAAAGGCGATATCATGTCGCGGGTAACAAACGATGTGCAAACCCTTCAATACTCCATGTTGCCCGTTTTGGAACTTATTGCCCGAGAACCTTTAACCATCATTTTCACGATTGCAATGATGATGATTATAAGTTTGAAACTCACCATGTTCGTTTTTGTTTTTATTCCGTTATCGGGTATTATAATTTCTAGAATTGGAAAAAGTTTGAAACGAAAATCGGATCGCGTTCAAAAAGAACAAGGTGTCATTTTATCTATTTTAGAAGAAACCTTAACCGGATTGCGTATTATAAAAGGCTTTAACGCTGAAGAAAAATTTGATACAAAATTTCAAGATTCTTCAACCCGTTCCTATCATTATTCAAACAAATTATTCAACCGTCAAAATTTAGCTGCTCCAACAAGCGAGTTTATGGGCATTCTAGTAATTTCTATTTTATTATGGTACGGTGGACAATTGGTTTTGGTTGATAATTCCTTGGATGGCAGTTCATTTATCGCTTACATGGGGCTGGCATACAATATTATGGTACCCGCAAAAGCCATCGCTAGAGGCCTTTATAACATCAAACAAGGTGATGCTGCTGCCGAACGTATTCAAGAAATCATCGACACACCAAACCCTTTAAAAGATAAAGAAAACGCAATTGTAAAAACAGGATTTGATTCTGAAATTGTTTTTGATAATATTTCTTTTAAATATGAAAATGAATACGTTTTAAAAGATTTTTCATTAACCATTCCAAAAGGAAAAACCGTTGCTTTGGTTGGGCAATCTGGAAGCGGAAAATCAACCATTGCCAATTTAATTACACGTTTTTATGATGTAAATAAAGGAAGCATTTTAATTGATGGCATTGATATTCGAAATTTAACAACCAGTTCACTTAGAAACCAGCTGGGAATTGTAACCCAAGATGCTATTTTATTTAACGATAGCATTAAAAACAACCTAAAACTTGGTAAAGATGATGCTACTGATAGTGATGTTATTGAAGCCCTAAAAATAGCTAATGCTTGGGAATTTGTGAAAGAATTACCTAACGGCATTGAAACCAATATCGGCGATGCAGGAAACAAACTTTCAGGTGGCCAAAAACAACGTTTAAGTATTGCACGCGCTGTTTTAAAAAGTCCACCAATTATGGTTTTAGACGAAGCAACTTCAGCACTTGATACCGAAAGCGAACGTTTAGTGCAAATGGCGTTGGAAAATATGATGAAAAATAGAACTTCTATTGTCATTGCGCACCGACTTTCAACCATTCAAAATGCCGATGAAATTGTGGTTTTAAATAAAGGTGAAATTGTTGAAAAAGGTAAACACAACGAACTCATTACTAAAAATGGTATTTATAAAAAACTAGTTGATATGCAAAGTTTTGAATAAATACTATAACTTATAAAAACAAAAAAGGATAGAGACTTGGGGTTTCTATCCTTTTTTTTATTCATGCTAGACTTGGGGACGACTAACACCATAAGTAGGTTTCTGAGGCAAACATATAACAAAAAATAATACCTCACAATAAAAAATGTATTTAATCGTATTATTTTACACTTAATCGATAAAATTAAATATAAACAATTGATTTTCAATATATTAATTTTTAATAAAAAAATAGAAAAATCAACTTTAAACTTTTAGTATCTTTCATAGTCTAATTAGAAAGTATTTTTGTGATTGACGAAGCACAATTAGTAGAACAACTAAAATCTGAAACCCATAAAGAACAAGCCTTTAGAGCGTTAATTACGCTTTACAAAGAGCGCTTGTATTGGCATATTCGGCATATTGTGAAGTCGCATGACGATACAGATGATGTATTACAAAATACATTTATCAAAGTTTTCAAAAATATTCATAACTTTAAAGGAGATAGCAAACTGTTTTCATGGATGTACCGCATTGCCACCAACGAAGCCATAACATTTATCAATCAAAATGCAAAACGCTTACAAACAACCAATGAAGAAGTACAAACTTTAGCATTAAATAAGCTAAGTGCCGATGTGTATTTTGAAGGCGATGCTATTCAATTAAAATTACAAAAAGCCATTGCCACCTTGCCTGAAAAACAACAATTAGTGTTTAATATGAAATATTTTCAGGAATTAAAATATACCGATATGTCCGAAATATTAGAAACTAGCGAAGGTGCTTTAAAAGCATCATATCATATTGCAGTAAAAAAAATTGAAGCCTTTTTAACTGAAGATTAAACCTTTTACATAAAAATAAGTCTTAGTAACAAGATGAAAACAAACCCATTACATAACATAAAAAATTCCGGATTTAAAGTTCCAGATGATTATTTCAATACTTTGGAAAACGAAATTTTGTGCGATTTAAAATTAAAATCACTTGCACCTAAATCGGGTTACAAAACATCTGATACCTATTTTGATGCGTTGGAAAACAACATCATAAACGCGGTAAATGCACAAAAAGAAGTTAAGGTTATCAAATTATTTACATGGAAAAAAGCAGCTTATGCAACCGGAATTGCTGCAAGTTTCCTTTTAATGATTAATCTATTTTTTAACACCAATAAAGCAGTAACTATCGATACTATTGAAACCGCTAGTTTGGAAAATTACATCTTAAATGAAGATATGGGAACAAAAGAATTTGCCTCTCTATTTACAAATGAAGATTTATCGGAAGTACATTTCATAAATGATGGCTATAACTCGCAAACGCTTGAAAACTATGTGTTTGACAATTTAGAAATTGAAGATATTATTACAAAATAAAAAAGAAAACAATGAAAACACTTACTAGCATCGTATTTATTCTAAGTTTTTCGCTAATAACGTTTGGGCAATCGAACAGGGATAAAATTAAAACTTTAAAAATTGCATATATTACCGAAAAACTAGATTTAAGCGAAAAAGAAGCACAACAATTTTGGCCTATTTACAACAATTTTGAGGAAGAAAATTCCAGATTACGAGGTGAAGGCTATGAAGCAAGAAAAAAAATAAATTTTGACACGCTTACCGAAGACGATGCCAAACAATTTTTAAAAGAAGTCCGTTTAAACGATACCAAACGACAATCCCTTGAAAATGATTTTGTTGATCGTTTGTCTAAGGTTATTTCAGCAAAAAAAATTATTCTACTTCATAAAATTGAAGACGATTTCAAACGAAAAATGTTTGACGAATACAAAAAAAGAAAACAGTAAATACCATTTAGAAAAAACGAAAAGAGGAAATAAAAAGTCCTCTTTTTTTATTCCCTGAATGTAAATTTCGAAATTTTTCCTGCACCAGCAGCATACGCAACACTATCATTTAAAAACCTGATAGTATAAAAACTTTCATCACTTATGTGTTTCCATGAATTTCCAGAATCGTTACTAAAATCAATTCCTTTAAAACCCAAAGCTACAAGTTCCTTTCCTTGGCTGTTTGGTAGATATTGCACACAGCTTCTATAACTAGGATTTTCATTTTTTCCGACTAATTCCCACGTTTTTCCTCCATCTTTAGTCCTTATTTTATTTTTAGAATTAGCATCTGGCTTTGTGTAATCGCCACCAATTGCAAATCCATTTAAATCATCATAAAAATCAATAGAATAGATTCCTGTGGTTTCCAACCCTTGAATTATAGGTGTATTGTAAACCTGCCATGTTTTGCCTTTATCTGGCGAGTATAAAATTCGGCTTGCTTTCCCTCCTGTTGCTATCCAGGTTTTATCGCCAACAATAGCAATATTGGTATTACTAGCTGCAAAAGCGGCTTCACCTTTTTTAGCTTCTGGCAACATATTGCATACTATTTTTTTCCAAGTTTTGCCTCCATCACGGGTTATAATGATGCTCATGCAACCATCTGTTGGGTCGCCAATGGCAATGCCTTCTTGGTCGTTCCAAAATTTCATAGCATCATAAAAAACGTTGTCATCAGTTTCTATATAAACTAATTCCATTTTACCGCCTTCGCCTGTTTTAAACAATAACGCTGGATTACTGACGCTTATCATAAAAAAATCGGTTGCTGTATGCGCAATAGCCCTAAATTCTAAATTCAAACTATCAAAAACCTGATGCGATGTTATTAAGTTGTCTTTTGATGGAAAATACAATCCGTAAGCACCATTATTGGCTGCAAATGCTAAACTACCGTCATTTAAAATATCAATCGCTCTTATACTTAACAGCGAATCTTCCAAAATAGCATGTATTTCTACTTTCGAAAAATTCCTTGGTGTAAACGTTTCTTTTTTACCACAAGAAAACAAAAAAATAATACTTAAAAGAATGAATAGTTGTTTCATGAATTTGAAATTTTTATAAAAATAGAAAAGCTTAACCAATAAACTTATAATCAATTAAACAAATAAGCATTTAAAACGTAACTTTGCACACTTATTTACAAACCATGCGATTACACAGAAATTTATGCTTTTCAGTTATTGACGGATTAACTTTAATTTTTAATGAAGGAAATTATGCCGATAAAGTTATTCAGCAATTATTAAAACGCGACAAACGTTGGGGCGCTCGCGACCGTGCTTTTGTTGCTGAAACCACTTATGATATTGTACGTTGGAAACGTCTTTATACTGAAATTGCTGAAGTTAAAGAACCGTTTGACCGTGATAATTTGTGGCGCATGTTTGCTGTTTGGGCTACTTTGAGAGGTATAAAACTACCCGATTGGAGCTATTTTGAAAATACACCTACCCGTAAAATAAAAGGCCGTTTTGATGAACTTTCAAAAATCAGGAAATTCAAAGAATCCATTCCCGATTGGATGGATGAAATTGGAAAAAAAGAATTAGGCGATTCCGTTTGGACAAAAGAAATTACTGCTTTAAACGAGCAAGCCGATGTGATTTTAAGAGTAAATACCTTAAAAACAACCAAGGAAAAACTGCAAGCAGAATTATTCGATTTAGATATTGAATGCGATTTTTTGCCAGATTATCCCAATGCTTTAAAACTTAAAGAGCGTGCCAATGTGTTTTCAACCGAAGCTTTTAAAAATGGTTTTTTTGAAGCACAAGATGCTTCATCACAATTGGTTGCCGAATTTTTAAATGTACAACCTGGTATGCGCGTTATTGATGCTTGTGCTGGTGCTGGTGGAAAAACATTGCATATTGCTTCTTTAATGGAAAACAAAGGACAAATTATTGCTTTGGATATTTATGAAAACAAATTGCACGAACTAAAACGACGTGCAAAACGTAACGGAGCACATAATATTGAACCGCGTGTTATCGATTCAACAAAAGTGATTAAAAAATTATACGATAAAGCCGACCGTGTTTTAATTGATGCGCCATGTTCTGGTTTGGGTGTGTTGCGAAGAAACCCAGATGCTAAATGGAAATTACAACCCGAATTTATTGAAACCATAAAAATCACACAGCAAGAGATTTTGCAACAATACTCCAGAATGGTAAAAGTTGGCGGGCAATTGGTTTACGCTACCTGTTCGATATTACCTTCTGAAAATCAACAACAAGTTGACAAATTCTTAACTACGGAAAGCGGAAAAAACTTTACCTTTGTAAAAGACAAAAAAGTGTTAGCTCACAAATCGGGTTTTGACGGGTTTTATATGGCGCTTTTGGAACGTAAACAGTAAATACATGAAACATATATACTTTTTATTTTTATTAATTACAGCGTTAGGGTTTGCACAACTTACTCCTCCTGCTAACCTCCAAAGTTATTATAGTGGAGTTGATTTTAATAAAACAGGTATCAATTTAAAAGATGATTTAAGTACTGTAACAATAAGCAAGCACACCAATTTTTTATCCTATTCCAATGTTTGGGAATCTTCAAAAGTCACAGATGAAGACCCAAATAACAACGCTAATGTTCTTCTAATTTATGGGTACAACGATTCTGGAAATATTACAGAAGCAAGAAGTAGAAATAAAGATTTGAATGGAGGTAATAATGGTGATTGGAACAGAGAACATGTGTATGCAAAATCATTGGGAACTCCAGATTTAGGAACATCTGGTCCCGGTTCTGATGGCCAAATGTTAAGACCCTCTGATGTACAAAGAAATGGACAAAGAGCCAATTTAAAATTTGCAACAGGTACAGGGAACTCAAAAACTGTCAATTCTGGTTCTTATTGGTACCCTGGTGATGAATGGAAAGGTGATGTGGCAAGAATAGCCATGTACATGTACCTTCGTTATGGTTCACAATGTTTACCATCCAATCTTGGTATAGGGAGTAGTGCAAGTACACCTGATGATATGATCGATTTATTTTTACAATGGAATATAGATGATCCTGTCTCAATCATAGAAGATAACCGAAATACCTATCATGGAAATACGTTTAACACTTACGCACAAGGTAACAGAAACCCATTTATAGACAATCCGTATTTAGCAACTGTAATTTGGGGAGGTTCGCCTGCACAAAACAGATGGAGCGCACTTTCAACAAACAATTTTTCAATTGACAATTTCAGTATTTATCCAAACCCAACAAACGGGGATGTTCTAAATATTAGTAACACAACTGCTTCAACCAATTTAAGTGTTGAAATTTTCAATATTTTAGGTAAATCTGTTCTAAAACAAAAACTTTTAAATAATTCAAAGAACATCAACATTAGCCAACTTAATAAAGGCATGTATCTAGTAAAACTTATTTCTGATACTTGCAGTGCTACCAAAAAGTTTATTAAAAACTAAAAAAGTTACTAGTTTGTCCAACTGAAGTTATTTCAGTTTCTCATTTTTAATAACAACTTTTTATCATTCTGAAATGAATCAAGAATGGCTAAGATTTTGGTTTTGCAGATAGTCGCTTTTTTAATGTTCAAAACTCGTGGATAACTCTACATTTTTCACTTTAATTTTTACATTGAAATACGCCGAAAAAAAGTAAATTTGCAACTTTATTAAACACTACAAACTAAAACCTAATGATTCATTTCTTTGGAAACGTAAATAGCAATTTATTTGCTGTTCAAACAACAAAAGAATTAGCAACAGAAACCATCGCTAAACTCACGTGGTTATTTGGCAACCTGCCTAAAATAGAACAAGCATCAATTGATGCTTTTTTTGTTGGCCCACGTGCTGCTATGATAACACCTTGGAGTACCAATGCGGTTGAAATAACCCAAAATATGGGCATTTCAGATATTATTCGCATTGAAGAATTTCAAGCTATAGCTGAAGATTTCAAAGGTTATGACCCCATGATTTCTGAAAAATTCAAAGGTTTAAATCAAGAATCTTTTACCATAAACATCAAACCTGAACCTATTCTTAATATTGAAGATATAGCAGCTTATAACCAAAAAGAAGGCTTATCATTAAGTGATGAAGAAGTAGCATATTTAGATGGTGTTGCAAAAAAAATCGGTCGCCCATTAACAGATTCAGAAGTGTTTGGATTTTCACAAGTAAATTCAGAACACTGTCGTCATAAAATATTTAATGGAACATTTGTTATTGATGGCGTTGAAAAACCAACGTCATTATTCAAAATGATTCGTAAAACGTCTGAAACACATCCTAACAGTATTGTTTCAGCATATAAAGATAACGTCGCTTTTATTGAAGGCCCAATAGTGGAACAGTTTGCTCCAAAATCTGCCGACAAACCTGATTTTTATGAAACTAAAAATTACGAATCTGTTATTTCGCTTAAAGCGGAAACACACAATTTTCCAACAACTGTTGAGCCTTTTAATGGTGCTGCAACAGGCTCTGGTGGTGAAATTCGCGACAGACTTGCTGGCGGAAAAGGTTCATTACCTTTGGCAGGAACGGCGGTTTACATGACCTCCTATTCTCGCTTAGAAGAAAACAGACCATGGGAACAAAAGTTTGAAGCCAGAAAATGGCTGTATCAAACGCCTATGGATATTTTAATAAAAGCTTCCAATGGCGCATCCGATTTTGGAAACAAATTTGGACAACCTTTAATTACAGGTTCTGTCCTCACTTTTGAACACGATGAAAATCCTTCTTCAAGTGATTCAAAACCTAGAAAATTAGGATTTGATAAAGTAATTATGCAAGCTGGAGGCATTGGTTATGGAAAAGCAGACCAAGCATTAAAAGACACACCTCAAGTAGGTGATAAAATAGTGATTCTTGGTGGTGAAAACTACCGAATTGGTATGGGTGGCGCAGCGGTTTCATCGGCTGATACAGGTGAATTTGCTTCAGGAATCGAGTTAAACGCAGTACAACGTTCTAACCCAGAAATGCAAAAACGTGCAGCTAATGCCATTCGTGGTATGGTGGAAAGTGATGAAAACTTTATTGTTTCCATTCACGATCACGGTGCTGGCGGCCACTTAAATTGCTTATCGGAATTGGTAGAAGATACTGGTGGAAACATAGATTTGGATGCACTTCCTGTGGGCGATCCAACACTTTCTGATAAAGAAATTATTGGTAACGAATCCCAAGAACGTATGGGATTGGTAATTGACAAAGACCATATAGCTATTTTACAACGCATTGCAGATCGTGAACGTTCTCCCATGTACACCGTTGGTGATGTAACAGGCGATGATCGGTTTACTTTTCAGTCTAAAACCAACGGCCACAAACCGATGGATTTAGCTATGGAAGATATGTTTGGAAGTTCGCCAAAAACGATTTTAACAGATAATACTGTTGTTAGAAATTATAAAAATCCGAGATATAAAACCAAAAATTTACAAATCTATTTAGAGCAAGTTTTACAGCTAGAATCTGTAGCTTGTAAAGATTGGTTAACAAATAAAGTAGATCGTTGCGTTGGCGGCAAAGTTGCTAAACAACAATGTGTTGGTCCGCTTCAATTGCCATTAAATAATGTAGGTGTTATGGCATTGGATTATAAAGGAAAAGAAGGTGTTGCCACGTCCATTGGACACTCGCCTATTTCTGGCTTAATAAATCCGACTGCTGGTAGCAGAAATGCTATTACTGAAGCATTAACCAATATTATTTGGGCACCTTTAAAAGACGGATTACACTCAGTTTCTTTGTCTGCAAACTGGATGTGGCCTTGTAAAAATGAAGGTGAAGATGCACGTTTATATGAAGCTGTACAAGCCGTTTCAGAGTTTGCAATCGCTTTAGGAATTAACGTACCAACAGGAAAAGATTCACTTTCCATGAAACAAAAATATCCTGATGGCGAAGTGATTGCTCCGGGAACTGTTATTATTTCAGCTGGTGCCAATTGTAATGATATTACCAAAGTTGTGGAACCTGTTTTAAAACAAAATGGCGACGCTATTTACTATATCAACATTTCTCAAGATGATTTTAAATTGGGTGGAAGTGCTTTCAATCAAGTATTAAATACGATAGGAAGCGATGCACCTAACGTAACAGATTCAGCCTTTGTTAAAACTGTTTTTAATACCATTCAAAACTTAATAAAAACGGATAAAATTAAAGCAGGACATGATGTGGCTTCTGGTGGGTTAATTACAACACTTTTAGAGCTTTGTTTTGCAGATGTAAATTTAGGGGCGGATTTTGATATTTCTGAATTAAATGAAGCAGATTCTATCAAAGTTTTATTTGCTGAAAATTCAGGGATTGTTTTTCAAGCAGATGCTTCAGTAGAAACTTTGTTGTCTGAAAATAATATCCCATTTTTTAATATTGGTTCAGTAAACAACTCTGGTAATGTAAGCATTAAAAATAATGAAGATCATTTCACATTTAAGGTTGCTGAAATTAGAGATGTTTGGTACAAAACCTCGTTTCTTTTAGACCAAAAGCAAACGGCTAATAATTTAGCACAAGCTAGATTTGACAACTATAAAAATCAACCTTTACACTATACGTTTCCAAAGCATTTTACAGGAAAATTACCTGAAATTAGGGATAAGCGACCAAAAGCAGCTATTCTTCGTGAAAAAGGAAGTAATTCTGAACGCGAAATGGCAAATGCCATGTATTTAGCTGGTTTTGATGTGAAAGATGTACACATGACCGACTTAATTTCTGGTCGTGAAACCTTGGAAGATATTCAGTTTTTAGGTGCTGTTGGTGGTTTTAGTAATTCTGACGTTTTAGGCTCCGCAAAAGGTTGGGCTGGTGCTATTAAATACAACGAAAAAGCCAACAAAGTCATTAAGGATTTCTTCAAAAGAGAAGACACCTTGTCGGTTGGAATTTGTAACGGTTGCCAATTATTTATGGAATTGGAAGAAATAAACCCTGAACATGAAATTCATGGAAAAATGCTTCATAATGATTCACATAAACATGAAAG
>Ga0138256_10008029_pt1 | contig 11111 bp, 11 predicted proteins | sample KNB2016incub_MG_FD_105486 | JGI IMG/M metagenome (GOLD analysis project Ga0138256, IMG submission 105486) | Active sludge microbial communities from wastewater in Klosterneuburg, Austria - KNB2014incub_MG | ecosystem: Engineered > WWTP > Activated sludge > Unclassified | place: Austria...
AATATTCAACACCAGGTTTTTATTAAAGTAAGTATCCAGGTATAGGCCTAACTGGTTCTCATCAACCCGCCAATACCCGGCTGTATTCCCATAAGAGTTGGTTATAGCCCTGAAATTTGCACCCCAATAAAAATGATCACTTATCTTATGCTCGTAGGTAAGGTTGCCCGGCAGTACGCCAAACAAGCTGTTTCTTTGATCGATCCTACAGTCAATACCGGCCAAGGGCATTACAAATACACCAAACAATTCATTATTTATATAAATGCCCAGTTTCCAGGTAAGATTCTCACTTCTTTTATTGCTCAAAATGAAAGCGCCGCCAACCTGCATTCTTGTTTTTTTACCAATACTGCTGTCGTTCATCCGTACAATGCCTGTAAGCAAAACAGCCCATTTGGTATACGGAATGGTTTTAGAGAGTGAAACCGGCAGTGCAGCACTATAATACCTCTGCCATTTATTATTGTTGACCTGCGCTGACCAGGTTTCGAAAAAAGGGCTGAAGATGAGCGCATCCTTCTTATTTTTAAACTGTACCGGCAGGTTGATCTCAAAACTAAAGTACCGCAGCTTTACATTATTTTTATTCTGATTTATTAAACCTCTATTGGGGCTGCTGGTATATTTAAGTTTGGCAATATCCAGTAAGGGTTGTGCAGATACCTTCATCGAAAAAAGGAAAATGATGGCCACGATATTTGCATTAAAGAAAAAATGGCCTGGTTTGTTCCTGATCATTGATGTGGTATTTAGTTGACTGTTCATTGCTTTATGTATTTGATGAGCCTGAACTTTTCTCAAAAACCTGCCTTAAAGATATTGATTTGAATACCTGAAAAATAGTGCCTGTTGAATATATGCTACCGTCACTTTTTTAGTGATAAAGTGGATTCATGATATTCAGTAGAGCTGTAAACCGTCTTTTTATATAACTGTACAGAAGTTTCCGTCATTGATCTCAGCTCATAATTATTTCCGGGAACTAAAAGCCATATATTCGATTCATTCACCAATCCATAATCATAGGTTTCTGTTGTACCACTCTTGAATTCAATGTATTTGCCAGCATTCGTGAATTCTACATAATCTCCCGCTGCAAAAGGATAGGTTTGGTAGTGGGAAGCGCCATTATAATAGTTATTAGTAAACTCGGAGATCAGGTTCCATTTACCTATTAGCTTTTCCCGGGTGGTTTTTTGCGGCTGCGCTGCAGCATTTTCTTTCTTACAGGAAAAAAACGCCAGGCAGATAGTAGTGCATAAAATAACGAATGTAAGTTTGAATGCCTTTTTCATGATTGTAAGGTTTTTTTTTTAATAACGAATTTGCCGGAACAGATCAAAAACGGGTCGTCAAGTGATGATTATTTTCCGATGGGTAAACTCATGGTCACACCCATAATGTTTTTATCTACATGCTGAGGTACACCAAATCCGGTTTTTTGGTTGCTGAGCATAAGTTTAGCTTTATGTTTGTTTGCACTCGCCATGATCATAAAGGGGATACTTACTATCCCCGAAGCAGCACCTGTTATGAATAATACGGCGGCAGTGCCATCATTTCCACTATTGGTTGTCACGTCAGCATTAATGATCAGAAAGCCGATACCAGAAAGAAGGAGGCCTCCACCAAGTGTTGCCCAGCCTGCAATTCGCTGGTTCTTACTTCTGCGCAGGTAAAAATCTGCATCTTTATCAGGGCCACTGTAAGAAGCCATTGAAAAGGAAACAGGGTTGGTTGTACTTAAACTGTTTGCTGTAATAAGCTGACTTTCCTGTTGCGCTTTTAATTCCATTGCAATGAGGAAAATTACGCTCAGCATTAAAATTGATTTTTTCATGATTTTTTATTTTAGATGATATGAAATAATTGATCTCTAAAACCTACTTTTTCAAAGTGATGGTTGTTTCATAGTATTCTCCGGCATTGTATGTTTCCTTCCTGTACAGTTTAAGGTCCATGTCTGTCAATGTTTGGATATCAAATGTGTCAGAGCTATTGGTTATCCACATTTTTGTGTTACTGATTTTCACATAGGCAGATGTATCATGATTGCTGTTTACAAATGCATAAACCTTTCCATCTGCCCTGAAATCGGCATAATCTGCTGCAGTTCCGGTGTAAGTTGTAATATGCGGTGAGCCTGCATAAAAATCATTGGTGACGGTCGATAGCAATTTCCATTTACCAATAATTTTATCCTGGGAAGGATTATTTGAGGATGTGTTTTCTTTTTTGCAGGAAACCCAGGGCAGTATGGCGGCTGTAAAGAGTAGAACTGCCAGTGTTGTTTTAATTGATTTCATGATCTTAAGTTTTAGTATTAAAAATTGAGTAAAGCAATTAATTATTACTTACCCATACCTGAGAAGCAGGGATGTTGTAACTGAATTGAATGCTCTGATTTCTCTTTTGATGATGCCAATTCCTTTTACCCACCAGAAAGTGCTGGCCAGGTAACCCGGGTTGGATGCAGGTAAACCGTTGCTGTAAAAAAAACTGTGCACATCAGTGTAAGTCTTACCTTCTATGGTAACTGATGGTACCCAGTTGTACTGACGGGTACCAGATGATGCAAAGGGGTGCCAAAATACAGGTTTGTTTTGCTCATTGTCAAAATAGATATTTGAATCGATGATAGTAGCGGAAACTATTCCCACAAAAGAACTGGGCCTGGCTATTCCCTGAAACCAGGTTTGATTAGTTGGTGTTTGTGCCTGGAATTTTGTAAGCGTCAATTTAAATACATCAATATTAGTTGCCGGAGAACCTGGAAAACCGGAAGTAGCTGCCGTGAAACTGGTTTCAATTGCACTTTGCGTTACTCTTACCGAATCTGAAGAACCAGTTGCAGAGTCCTTATAAATAAAGTACCTGTTGGCCGGAAGCTGTATATAATCAAGAACTGGCTGGTAAAAGTGGATGGTTACTGTATTAGGATTTATAGAACCCGAAGTAAAAGATCCACCAATATCGATTTTTTTACAGGATAACGATAGGAGTGATAAAGCTATCAGGCAACTGAAAATAAAATTTTTCATGATTTTTTGTTTTTAAAATATAATTGTAATTGAATGCTTGTGTGTTTAGCTATACCCGAGTAATAAGGATGTTTTAACCGAATTATAAGTTCTTATCTCCTTTTTAATAATGCCAATTCCTTTTACCCAGTAGAATTCAGAAGCCATGTAATTACTGTCTGTGGGTAACAATCCATTGGAAGAAGAAAAACTATGAATTGCTGTATATGTTTTGCCTTCAATGGTTATTGTGGGTATATAGGTATACTTATTTAAGCCAGATGGTGTAAAGGGGTACCAGAATGCAGGAAGCCCTGTTTCTTCGTTGGAAAGCGAAAAAGTTGAATCGTATATCCAGGTAGGGGTAGATCCGTGTCCGGATGGGAAATCGGTTGTGGCAGTTCCCTTATACCAAAATTGATTTGTTGGGTCCGAAAAATTTCTAAACTCTAAATAGTAGGTACTGTAATTATAACCAATGGGGTATCCCTGGGTTGCCGGTACAAATGTTAGCAGGGAAAAGCTTTGAGTTACAGCCACGGTGTCTATTCGACCGGAGGATATGTCTTTGTAAAAGAAATACCGGTTAAAAGGAAGTTCAAAATATTTAATTGCAGAAGTATCAAAGCCGCTGCCATTAATGATATAACCGGCCCCATTTCCACTACCCCAATTGAGATCGTTCCAATTAAGGCTGAAATCGGCTGATACATCCGGCTTTTCACAAGAAGTGCCTAAAAAGGCCATTGCTGTTATAAAATGGAAAAATAACTTTTTCAAGGTTTTTGTTTTATGATGATGAAATTTTGTTTTACAACTCAAAACTATATTTGGATAAAGCCCATTCCTAATTGATAAATGCAGGGCTTTACCTGTAATCAGCAGTTTGTGCTTTTTGTTACCCTAGCTGTGAGGGAGGTTATCAGTTTTTGCAAAAAATGCAAGAGAACTTTTGTAGTTTGGGCTTTAATAAGATAAATTAGAGGGCACATTTGCAATTTTTACCAACCTACAGGCATGGAATTGAACAACACTCAGCTACGTTTTTTTCAACATATCAAATCCAAATTACCCGATCATATCTCTTTTGTGGATGAGATAGCCGAGCTGCTGGATATCAGCAACGACAGCGCTTACCGGCGGATAAGGGCCGATAAACCCATCAGTTTTGAAGAACTCCAGAAATTGTGCGTTCACTACAAGGTCTCCCTTGACCAGTTCATGAACCTGCAAAGCGACGCATTCATCTTTAGCGGCAGACTGGCCAACCAGGATAATTTTAAACTTAACGATTGGATTGAAGAGACCCTCAGGCAATTCGGCATCATCAACAGTTTTGAGAAGAAGCATATTTATTTCCTGCTGAAGGACCTTCCCTTTATCCTGCATTTCCAGATTCCTGAATTGGCCGCTTTCAAGTGTTTTGTATGGATCCAGTGTTTCTCCGGTTACAAGTCGGAAAAGGAATTCAAGTTCTCATTCGAATACCCCGATTTTCAGCGTTACTACGCCACGGGAAAGAAGATAGTAGAGGTTTACAACAAGATACCTACAACGGAAATATGGAATACAGAAGGAATTAATACAACGCTGCGGCAGATAACTTATTATTATGAGGCCGGTGGATTGATATCGAAAGACCAGGCTGGAATCCTATTTGATAAGCTTGAAGACCTGTTGAATCATATTGAGAAGGAGGCAGCGGCAGGGCAAAGGTTCAAAATAGGAGAGCATCCTTATTCCAACGGACCTGAATACCGGTTATTCAATAATGAACTGATACTGGGCGATAACAGCCTGATGGCTGAACTGGGCGATAACAAGGTCACGTATTTGAATCACAGCTTCATGCATTTTATCGGTACCAGGGATGATGCATTTAATAAAGCTATGTTCGAGAACGTCACTAACCTGATGATGAGGTCTACACTTATAAGTACCAGCGGTGAAAGAGAAAGGATAAAATTCTTCAACCAGCTCCGGGGGGAAGTTCATCGTAGAAAAGCAGCACTTTAGTAATAAGGTTAGTTTTTATAACTTTCCGGTTTCAATAAAACATATTTACATGGATCAGCCCGGCGGACAGGTATTGTTTTTTCAGCAAATCAAGGCCCTGTTGCCGCAGCATTTATCTGTTGCAGATGAAGTGGCCAGGGTACTGGGTATTAGTTTGGATAGCGCTGACCGGAGGATACGTGGTGAAAAAGCCATCAGCCTGGAAGACATCGGGAAACTGAGTGCAGCTTATGGATTGTCTGTTGACCAGGTGCTTCAACCACAAACCAATGGTTTCACTTTTACCGGGACTCTTGGATATGAGTACAATGATTTTGTAGAAAAGTACCTCGGAGATATGCTGGATCAATTTCAGTTTATTGGTGGTTTCGATCAGCGGCATATTTATTTTCTTCTGAATGATATACCTCCATTTGCATACCTGCAGTTCCCCGAACTGGCAGCATTCACTTTTTTTTATTATCGCAAAAGCCTGCTTCATTTTGATGAAATGAACGAAATGAAATTTTCGGTCGCCGATATCCAGGATAACCATATAAAGTTGGGAAAGAAGGTGCAGGAAAGTTTCAACCGTATTCCTTCTACCGAGATATGGAGTGTAGATACGATCAATAGCATCCTCCGGCATATTGCATTCTACAGGGATACAAATGTGTTTGTATCAAAGGCCGATATTCTTTGTTTATATGACAGGCTGGGTGAGTTGGTTGAACACATTGAGCAGCAAGCTGAATTGGGAATGAGGTTTTCCTTTGGAACCACCCCCGGAAAAAATGCTGCATCATTCAGGATGTTTCATAACGACCTGATAACAGGAGACAACTGTGGACTTGCTGAGATGGACAATATGAAGGTTACTTTTATCAATCACAATCTCATCAATTTCATGTTTACGAGAAACCAGCATTTCAATAACTACACATGTGACACTTTTCAGAATGCTATGCGAAAATCCACGCAGATCAGCCAGGTGAATCAAAAGGCAAGAGCAGCTTTTTTTGACCGTCTCAGGAGGAAGATACAGGCGCAGAAAGAAGCAGTTAATCATTATTGATAAGTACCTTTGTGCCCGATGAAAAAGAGCAACGGCCAGTCAATTAAAATTATCGAATGCCCCCGTGATGCCATGCAGGGCTGGCCGCATTTTATACCCACACAAAAAAAGATAGAATACATTAATGCTTTACTGAAGGTTGGATTTGACACGATTGACTTCGGTAGTTTTGTTTCGCCCAAAGCTATTCCGCAGATGGCGGATACCAAAGCGGTAATTGGTAATTTGGAATTGGGGGTTAGCAGATCGAAATTGTTGGCCATCATTGCGAATGAAAGAGGAGCGAAGGATGCAGTGCTGTTTGATGAAATCACTTACCTGGGATTCCCATTTTCTGTTTCTGAAACTTTCCAGATGCGTAATACCAATTCAACCATTGCCCAATCGCTGGGCAGGGTGGAGGAGATACAGAACCTTTGCATAAAGAGTAAAAAAGAACTGGTGGTCTATATTTCTATGGGCTTTGGCAACCCTTACGGCGATGCGTATGATGAAGAAATTGTTTTTGAATGGGTAGACAGGCTTGTTGGAATGGATATCAAGATCATCTCACTGGCCGATACTGTTGGCCTGGCTACAAAAGAACAGGTTTATCATATTACCAAATACCTGGTTGATTCATTGCCCCAAACAGAAATAGGCGTTCACCTGCATTCAAACCCGGCCAACTGGATAGAAAAGGTTGATGCAGCATTGCAGGCCGGCTGCAAAAGATTTGACGGCGCCTTAAAAGGTATTGGCGGTTGCCCAATGGCCGATGATGAACTGGTGGGCAATATGGATACGGAACTGATGATACCTTATTTTAAAGAAAAGAATTTGTTGAACAATTTAGATATGGAGGCTTTAAAGAACTGCAGTATGTTAGCTTCCAATATATTCGTGTAATTAGTGTAATTGTTTTAATTCGTGTTATGGACTTTCATGTAGAATTTACTCCAAAACCATTTGATGTAAGGATCAATCATCAGCATAAATTAATGTTGATAGGCTCATGCTTTACCGAACAGATCGGCGCTAAACTGGCCAACCATAAATTTTCGGTGATGGACAATCCCAATGGCATCCTTTTTAATCCTGTCAGTATTACAAGATCCGTTTCATCTTACATAGATAATAAACAATACAAATCCGAAGACCTGTTTTATCAGAATGAATGCTGGAACAGTTGGGAGCACCATAGCCGGTTTTCAAACCCTGATAAAGAGAGGTGCTTACTGGCAATAAATGCATCTCAAACCCAGGCACATTCTTTTTTAAAAAAGGCCGACTGGCTATTGATAACCCTTGGATCGGCATTTGTGTACGAACTCCCCTTTCCTTTGGGAGAAGAGTTGGGGGTGAGATCAGTGGTAGCCAATTGCCATAAAGTACCTACCGATAAATTCAATAAGCGGCTTTTGCAGGTTGATGAGGTCGTTGCTGCTCTGCAGCAAATGATCAAAAAAACGATGAGCTTTAACCCGGGGCTGAAGATCATTTTCACCATCAGTCCCGTGAGGCACCTGCGTGATGGCTTTGTTGAAAACAACCGCAGCAAGGCAACATTGATACATGCTGTTCATCAGCTGGTGGAAAACAATAATAATTGCTTTTATTTTCCTGCCTATGAACTCATCATCGATGATCTTAGGGACTATCGCTTTTTTGCTGAAGATATGGTTCATCCGAACTACGCTGCTACTAATTATGTGTGGGACAAATTTGTTGTAGCCTGTATTGACGAACCATCTCAGCAACTAATGAAAGAAATTGCAGTAATTGTTGCTGCAAAAAATCACAAAGCATTTAACCCGTCTTCAGAACAGCATAAAAAATTCCTGCAAACCAATTTAGAGAAAGTAAAAAAACTGCAGGAGCAATATCATTATATCGATTTCAAAGATGAAGCAGCACATTTCAAATTATGAGTTCAGGTTCCCCCTTCAGGGGGCGGAGGGGGCTATTAATGTATCCTGTCGCCCCTTATTTCCATCTCCTTCATCAGTTCCTTTTCATATTTCAGCCATTCGGCCCAACGCTTCCTCACAATTTTCTTGTCAATATAATGTTCAGCAAGATTAATGAATAAAGTATAATGGCCTGCTTCGCTTTCCATAAACTTTCGATAAAAATTACGCATGTATTTATCATCAAGGCCTTCGCTTAGTCTTTTAAACCTTTCGCAACTGCGGGCTTCTATTAATGCCATCGTAAGCAGGTGGTCTAAAAAACGGTCATGGGGGCTGCCGCCTTTTTTCTGAAATTCCAGTAGTTTGTTTACATACACATCTTTTCGTTGCTTGCCCAATTGCAAATTTCTTTTGTGCAATTCGGCCAAAACCTGCCTGAAATGCCCCCATTCTTCGGTAACGATAGGGCTAAGTTCTTTAATCAGTTTTTCTTTATCGGAATAGCGTTGAATTAGTGTTATGCATGTAGTGGCTGCTTTTTGCTCACAATAGGCATGGTCGGTTAAGATCTCATCTAACTGTAATTCGGCTAAATTAACCCATCGAGGGTCGGAGGGAAGTTGTAATCCCAAAATGTTTTTAATACTGGCTGATATATTCTCCATGATGGGCAAAAATAAAACAGCCTGGCTGTAATAGCCAAACTGTTTTTATATGATCTGGAAAATGATTTATTATTGCTTCGTTACTGTAAAAACTCCAGTTGATGCAGTGTTGGGACTTACTCCGAATGTTCCGGCCATTGTGTTTGAACCGGAGTTGTATTTAGCGGCAAACAGGTAGTTAATACCAATACCAACCGTATAAACAAATGACCCCCTTAAACTATCGGGATCAAGATGGTAAAGGCCATTGGCAATGTCGGGGGTAGTTGCATCATTAGCCTGCACCAAAAGCACACCGCCACTTTGAAACGATAAAGAAAAATAATTTGGGGTGCCGCCGCCTGTGTTTGTATAAGTTCCTACCCATTTACCGTCCAGTTTATATTCCGGGGGAACGGGATCAGATTTTTTGCAGGAAGAAACTAAAAGTACCACAGAAACAGCTATTAAGAGGGGAATTAAATTTTTCATTGTAGCAGGTTTATTTGAATAATAATCTATTAAAACAGAACAAATATGATGCCATCACTGCAGAAGCCAGGCAGGAATTTTTTAATTAATTGCAAAATTGTTACCGGTAAAACAAGCTACACAACCGGCTTCCTGCAACAACAATGATTTTATCTTATTACTTTTTAGTATTTTACGTCAAATAATGATCATTTATGCGGATTATCCCATTTATTGTAGCAGCTGCAATCACTACTGCACTGGTAATTACTTTAAATACAAGACTTACAATTGGGGGTACAGAGGCTCCAGCCTTTGGTAGTTTTCTTAGCCCACAACACGGCTTTTGGCAAAATGCCGAAAATAGCAATACAGATTTTACTGCCAGCCTGAGATTCCCGCAGCTTACAGGAAAGGTTGATGTGTATCTTGACGATCGCCTGGTACCACACATTTTTGCCGAACAGGAAAATGACGCCTATTTTGTTCAGGGTTACCTGCATGCAAAATTCCGGCTTTGGCAAATGGAGTTTCAAATATATGCTGCCGGCGGCAGGCTCAGCGAAATACTCGGAGATAAAGATCCCCGTATTTTGAATTTTGACCGGAATATGCGCAGGCTGGGGATGGGTTATGCGGCAGAAATTGCCTTGAAGGAAGTGGAAAAAGATCCTGTTATCAAATCGCAATGCGATGCATATACTTCAGGTGTTAACGCTTATATTGAAACTCTTACTGAGAGTTCGCTGCCGCTGGAATATAAACTGATCGGTTATAAACCCGAAAAATGGAGCAACCTTAAAACATCGCTCTTTCTTAAATACATGAGTTATGACCTGGCTGCCCATGACGATGATTTTGAGTTGACGAATGCAAAAAGTTATTTCGGTGCCGAAGATTTTGCAAAATTATTTCCCCTGCTTCAAGATTCTCTGGACCCTATCATTCCCAGGGGAACCGTTTTTGAAAAACAAAAAGTATTCCCGGTAGCGCCGGTAAATGCTGATTCTGTTTATTTGAAGAATAAAGAAATGGCTGTTGTAGAAACAGTAAAACCAGACAGGGATAACGGTAGTAACAACTGGGCAGTGAGTGCTGCAAAAACAAAAAACGGTGCACCCATTTTATGCAACGATCCACATTTAGGATTGAACCTTCCGTCGCTTTGGTATGAATTACAGATATCAACACCCACATTCAATGCCTATGGGGTTAGTTTTCCGGGCGCTCCAGGAGTTATCATAGGTTATAATGATGATTGTGCTTTTGGTTTTACAAACGGTGGCCGTGATGTGAGGGATTATTACGAGATAAAATTTAAAGACGATACACGGCAGGAATATTCTTTTAACGGGCAATGGATGAAAACAAAATTCAGGATAGATACCATTAAGATAAAAGCAAAACCTGACTTTATTGACTCCGTTGCTTATGTTCAGTTAGGTAATGATTGGTGCCCCGTGATGTACGATAAGTCTTTTTCGGGCGGAAGAAATACAAATAATAAATATTATGCCGTTCGCTGGAAAGCGCATGATGCCAGCAATGAGTTGAAGATATTCAACATGCTTAACCATGCAAAAAATTATGCCGATTATGCTGCGGCAGTTACCAACCTGCACACACCTGGTCAAAATTGTGTATTCGCCAGTAAGAATGGAGGCATAGCGATCAGGACACAAGGAGAATGGCCGGCAAAATGGAAGGGCCAGGGAGACTTTGTGATGCCCGGCACCGATACCAGTTATTTATGGCAGGGTATGATACCACAGGATGAAGTGCCTTACCAGTATAATCCCGAACGTGGCTTTGTAAGCAGCGCCAACCAAAAGCCTGTTGATGACAGCGCTTATCATTATTATTTGGGAAGAGATTACCCGTTGTACAGAGGACTCAATATTAACCGGCGGTTAAATGCCATGACCAATATTACGCCACAGGATATGATGGCATTGCAAACAGATAACCTGGATATGGGAGCAGCTATGATAAAGCCGCAGATTCTTGCCAA
>Ga0138256_10008030_pt1 | contig 11110 bp, 7 predicted proteins | sample KNB2016incub_MG_FD_105486 | JGI IMG/M metagenome (GOLD analysis project Ga0138256, IMG submission 105486) | Active sludge microbial communities from wastewater in Klosterneuburg, Austria - KNB2014incub_MG | ecosystem: Engineered > WWTP > Activated sludge > Unclassified | place: Austria...
CGGTTGAGAATAATATTGGTGCTGCTGCAGTTTTTAACATTGATCAATTGACTTCTATTAATACTAAACAAAATAATATTATAGATTTAACGGGTGCAATTATCAAAAACCCATTATATATTAATAGAGCAAAGGATAACAACAAGTATCCACCAATAATTCCAGCCATTGAACGATTTAAGATCAATAGTCAAAATTCGAATATCAATGCATTCATCAATAATCTTCCGGATCAAATAGAATATGCCATTAGATTGCAAACCAATCCAAATGGGAATGAATTGGGACACAATGATTTTATTTACGATGGGAAACTACTTAATATAGATTTTCATTTGGAGGCGCCATTGAATCTATCCATTAAAGGTTTACAATTATCAGATACTATAGATATCAATTTGAATCAAGTGGATTTGAGTCAAGTAGAAAAAGGCACTTTGAATTTAATTGCGAAAAATGGATTTCCGATAGATGCACGTATCATATTGTCTCTTTTGGATGAAAATGGTATAAGCAAGTATATCCTTTTGGATGGAAATCAAATGATTAAAGCAGCCCCGATAAATTCAAATGGCAAGGTGGATCAAAAATTACAATCCATTATCCGAATTCCGATAGATCAGAAAGTCATTGAGCAATTGACTACATATAAACATATTAAAATCGATGCTATATTTGATACAAAACCAACATCAAGCAATGTAAAATTGTATTCTACCTATGACATTGATTTTATTTTAACTGGTGATTTTATATATCGTATAAAATGAGATATTTACTAATAACATTATTGTTTATTTACGCATATTCAACCTCAACTTCTCAGAATTTGAGTTTGTTGAATTACCAAACAAATGCCTTTAAAAATGTCATTGGAATCAAGACCGATTTTGCGGTTGGATCTAGTGACGTTTCTTGGGGTTTTACTAAAAAATTAATACAAGGAGGTGAAATATCAAAAGAGTTAAAGGATCGGGCATTTAACCAATTGGTAGATCTAAATTCAGGAGGGGGTTTATGGACTACTGGACTGTATTTTGGAAAACAGGGCAGTAATTATTTTGGTATTAAAAATTCTGATTGGCGCATTGGGATTAATCATATTGAGTATGCAGATGCAGTATTTTCTAAAGATTATTTTGGTTTGTTGTTTTTTGGAAATAAAAAATATGAAAATCAAGCTGCCAAATTAGATCAATTAAATTATAATTATTTAAGCTATAGTACTTTAGAAACAGGATTCATCAAAACCTATCATAAGATTCGATTTGGAATAGACCTGGGTTTGGCAATTGGTCATAAGTCCATAGAAGTAGTTGGAAATAAAGGGTCCATTTTTACCGCTCAGGATGGGGAATTTGTGGATGTGGATTTGGATTTTACAACCAGCGTTACACCGAATCCTTTTACTTCTAAATCTATTAACGGAATTGGTGCAACTTCAAATTTTTTAATGGGATTTCAACTATTAAACAATGGCTGGATTGATTTTCATATCAATAGATTAGGATTTGTTCGTTGGAATAATAACACGATTCAATCTAAATTAGATACAACTACAAGAATTGAAGGAATTGAAGTTCAAAATCTTTTTGATTCCATTTATATAAACTTAAAATCATTTGAGGCGTATCAATCTGAATTTATACACAAATCTAACCAGCCTAGAACTGAAAAATTGCCATTGCAATTGGGAATTAAATTTACAAAAATTTTCTGGAATGATAAAATGTTATTTTTAGGAGAAGTAAATTATTTACCTTATTCAAATATATCGCCTTCATATGACTTGGATTTACATTTGAAGTTGAATTCACATTTTAGTGTTGGTGCCTCAACCGGAATTGGTGGATATAATACATTTAGAATGGGCTTAACTTCAGACCTATTAATTAATAAATCTTTTTTAATACAATTATATACGCGATCCTTTTTCTGGGCAATACAAGAAAAAAATCCAACTTCATTTATTGTTGGAGCATCTATTCGCAAGTACTTTTAATAATTCTGTACATAAATCTTATTTTTATGTAACTTTTTAGAATTTGCATACAGGCATCTTTGTGTCGCTGTAAAAATTCAATGACTTTTTGAATTTACAGTAATAATACATGCGACTAATTTTAATTACTTTATTGTTGTTGATTACTATCTTAGAAGGAATTACTCAAGGAAATAGGGTTTTTTCTGGAGGAGAATTAGCAAATTACAGCATAATTGACATTTCATCCGTAAATGGAATTGCATGGTCCACTGAACGATCATCCTTACCTGGATATTTTAGTGCCTTTGATACGGCTAATTATATTGGATGTACAGATAGTGCTAACATCAACGGTTACATAAAAAAATATGGTAATCAATCCTTTATTTTTCCAATTGGAAGTGGAAATGATCTTAGAACTTTGGAAATGTCAAGTCCGTCAGTCTCAACAGACGCTTATGCATCTGCATGGATACTAGGGAATCCAAGTTTATATCTTGATCCAACCCAACCCAATGCTGGACCACATAATATTAATTCTTTTATTGCACCAATTGTAGTGGTAAGTCCAGAAGGACAATGGGATTGGCAAGTAGGTGCTTCTGGCAATTTAGGTCAAGGAACAACTGGGACAGGGATTGGACTTCGCATTACAGTCAGTATCCCCAATATGGTGTTATTTGCACAAACTTCATCTTTAAGATTAGTAGGATGGAACGGTATAGCATGGATAGATTTGAGTGGCGGGCCAACTGCAAGTAATAATATAGAAAATAGCACTTTGAGCGGCATTATGGTTGGAGGCATTACTGCAGTTGCAATAGGAAGCGTCGAATTATTTCCTCCTTTAGCATTGAAATTAGTAGACTTTAGTTCTTCATCCAAACAATGTCAAACGGTCTTAAGTTGGACCACTTTTAATGAAACGAATACTGAGCTTTTTAATGTTGAACAAAGTTTTGATGGTATTCATTTTACAAGAATTGAAACTGTCCTTGCTGCAAGAGGACCAAATGACAATTTTTACGAAATTACGATTGATCAACCAGCATATTTAGCATATTATCGATTGCATATAATGGATACGGATGGTTCATTTTTTTATTCAGAAGTGATATCATCGCGTAGAGATTGCAATCTAAGAGAATATTTGTTGGTTTATCCAAATCCTATCGCACAACATGAGCGCCTCGTTTTGGATTTTGAAACGTATTACAGAGGCAAAGCTGAAGTTACTATATTTAATGCAATAGGGCAAAAAATTATAGTTACCCCAATTCAAATTATAAAGGCACACAACTTAATATGGACTGATTGTCAAAATCTATCCGCTGGTACTTATTTGCTTATTGTACTTACTTCAAGTGGAAACCAAATTGGTAAAACTCAAAAATTTATAGTACAATAATACTCAAAAAAATTGAATCAATGAAAGTATTAAAAATATTTATAACATCCGGTATTATTGTTTTTTGCTTTGGAACTACATTGCTTTCTCAGATAAAAATGGGCGAAAATCCTTCGTCAATAAATCGGAATTCAGTATTAGAGATGGAGTCCAGAAACAAAGGATTGCGGTTGCCAAGAATCTCATTGATTGAAACTATAAATTCACTTCCACTAACGGAATTTGTAAAAGGAATGTTCATTTATAATGTAGCAACGATCAACGATGTTTCCCCAGGTATATATTATTGTGATGGTTCTAAATGGATTAAAGTCACCGCATCGGGAAATGCCAACGATTCATGGAAACTAGAAGGAAATAGTGGAACGGATTCACTTAAACATTTTCTAGGCACTAAGGATCTAGCACCGTTGATTTTGAAGTCAAATAATACAGAACGAATGCGGATTACGGAAAATGGTTGGGTAGGAATTGGCACTGCTACTCCAAAAAGTGCATTACAAATACATGGTCAACTTATGATTGATAGTATTTCAATCGGCGATATTAGAACTGATCAAATATTAGTAACCAGCTCCAGTGATGGGAGAATTAAAAAGATCCCATCGAATTCTTTTCTTACGGGTATGCTCAAAAGCATCGAAACAGTATTGACACAAAGTCAATCTGTATTCTATACTCCGGATACCATTTATGATCAAAGTAGAATTCAATTATTTAGAAATGGCGTTATGATTTCTTTTACTGTAAATAGCACCAATTCCATTATTTCAGAAGTCCCCTGTACACAGGGAGATGAAGTTAGAATTCTACAATTAAAATAAGTAACAATTAATTAAAAAAACAAATAAATTAAAACAAAAAATTATGAAGAAGATTTTATTTTTCACCCTTTTTGCAATGACATTTAGCAGCGCCATTATGGCTCAAAAAATTGCTACTAAAGTAATCGACAATAAAGGAACCATTAAATGGGTATTGGATAGTTCTACTGCAGTTATTACAAAATCTGATAGTACCATCTTGTATGTGACTCCAAGTCAAATGCGTGATACATTGGGTAAATTTGTTCGGTATACAGATACTGCATTATTACTTTCTTCTTATGTAAATGCCGCAAATAATGGATTGACCAAAACTGGGCAACTGGTACAGTTAGGTGGTACTTTAATTCAACCTACTACAATTGCAACATCTGCGGCCAATTTCCTCGCAATTACGGGATTACAACCCGGATCCAATACAACGGATAGCGTTATGGTTGTAAATCCAACAACTGGGCAAGTCAGATTTATTTCTGCTTCATCTCTTTTTAATTCACTAACATTTAGTAATGGTTTAACCAAAACGGGTAACCTTGTTGAGTTGGGAGGCGCTCTGACAAAACCAACAACTATATCAACTGATGCCGTAAACAATTTAAAAATAACAGGTTTACAAAGTGGTAATCTGGCCACAGATAGTTTAGTTGTATCTGCTGCAGATGGTACATTGAAAAGAGTGACTGCTGAAACTATTTTGCAAAGTGGAGATCAAAACTATACTGCAACAACTGGACAAGCAGTTTACGCTGTAACCAATATGCCAGGAACCGTTTCTAAGGTATGGGTATTTAGAAATGGTGCTAAACTTATTGTAACAACTGATTATACTACTTTGCCTGGTACTTGTACATTAACTCCGGCAATGTCAACTTTGGTTGTTGCTGGTGATATTATTGAAGTCCAATGGGTTAAATAATTCATAGATTTAAATAGCATTTTTGAATTTAATATAAACACCTTTAAATATTCAAGTTCAGCAACATATTTTGCAATAAAATATGTTGCTGAATTTACAATTAAAAGAAAATGAAAAATAAATATTTAATACTCATATTCCTTCTATTTATTGTAAAAACTAATGCCCAAATAGTCATCAATCCAAAAGGAACTAAGATATTAGTGGACACCAGCAAATGGGCCTTAAATGGAAATAAAATTTACAATAAAAATAGTGGGAATGTAGGAATTGGTACGACAAATCCCTTAACTCAATTTCATACTACCTTAGACGTGCGATTTGAAGGTATTGGTATTAATACAACGAATACGAAGGTCTTAACATCTGACGCTTTAGGCAATGTTACTACTAGAACATTTTCAAGTTTGTTAACTGGCAATGCAATAACTTCGATTAATGGATTAACCAATTCTGTACAAACTTTTGCAATAGGAACATCAGGGAGTAATTTTAGTATTTCATCCTCTGGTTCAATACATACATTTAATTTGCCGGATGCAAGCTCAATACATAGAGGTGCTTTGAATTCAACAGATTGGAATACATTTAATGGAAAAGAAAGTTCATTGACTTTTTCAACTGGTCTAACAAGAACTGCCAACACCATTACTGTTAATACCAGTCAAAACATAAATAGACTTTCCAATCTTACCATGAATGGTTTGATTAAAACTTCAGGATGTATAGGAGATTTATCGATTGCAACTGCAGGTACAGATTATTCAGCTGGTACAGCAGGTTTAGCTACTGGAATATTAAAATCTACTACAGGTACCGGCGCTTTAAGTATTGCTTTGGCTGCAGATTTTCCTATATTAAATCAAAATACTACAGGTAGTGCAGCGACGCTAACTACTCCTAGAAATATTCATGGTGGAAGTTTTAATGGAAGCGCAGACATTACTAATATCATCACCTCTAACTTTGGTGGAACAGGGAATGGATTTACTAGAATAAATGGACCTAATTCGACTGAAAAAACTTTTACTTTGCCAAATGCCAATGCATTAATTTTGACAGATAATGCTGCTGTTACTGCAGTCCAAGGAGGAACAGGAATTACAAGTTACGTGGTTGGTGATATCTTATATGCAAATGGCACAACGAGTCTAAGTCGATTAGCTGATATAACTACCGGAAATGTATTAATATCTGGTGGCGTATCAAATCCTCCCAGTTATGGTAAAGTTGGATTGACCACTCATGTAAGTGGTGTTTTACCAATAATTAATGGTGGTACTAATTCTTCAATGGCATTAAATAATAATAGAATCATGGTTTCTACAGGAGGTAGTATTGTTGAAGCTGCAGCTTTAACTAATGGCCAATTATTAATAGGTTCTACTGGTGCTTCTCCTATTGCAGCTACGTTATCAGCTGGTACTGGAATTGCGATAACCAATGCAGCAGGATCAATAACAATTGCAAGTTCGATTTCAGTTATCAATCAAGCAACCTCAGTTGTAGATGCTATAACTTCAAGCGGTGGCGATGTTTTAATTCCTGGTATGACTATTACTCCTGGTGCTGGAGATTATTTGATCTTTTTTACAGGATCTGTTGAAAATACAGGTTTTGGTGATGCAGTAACAGTTTCTATTTACTCTAATGGAAATCAAATTGCTGCTTCTGTTGTTAGATGTGAATCATTTAGTAATTTGTCTAACCCAATAGCAACAAATGGATATTTAACCAACTTAGGTGCAGGACAAGCAATAGAAGTCAAGTGGAAAGTTTCTGGTGGGACAGGAACTTGTCATCAACGAACACTAATCGTCCAAAAAGTTAAATAGTTTATCTAAATAATATCTGTTGTATTGTACTCTATGAAGGAATTCGTTCAGATTATTTTTCCAAATCTGTTAACTTGAGATCTTTCAATTTTTTATCTATTGCTATTTCAAAATTCTTCAATTCTGCAGGACTGTGATGGTTGTCAGAAATAAATTTCCGTTTACCATATTCTTTGATTAAAATATTGGTGTTGGGTAAGTCTGGAATGTTTTCTTTAATGTCTATAGGATAATGATCTGATAAATTAAAAAAATCAATTTGATTAGCGGCAGACATTGTTTCAGACCACCAGGATTCAGATATAAGTGAATACCAAGTTCCTAAGGGCTCAATATTGTTATAGCCTTTATAAATAACTATGCCATTGGTCAATACAGTATAGACAAATGAAGGACAAAATCCAAAGCATGGGGCTCGTTGATAATACAATAATGTATCTGTATTCATTAACAAGGTATCATTAATTGTTAGCGAAGTTAGAAAGCGTGGAAGAGGTTTTGTTTTTTCTATAACTTCACTGTCATTTGTTGATTTAATAACTTTGGTTTTATTGTTGCAAAATACAAAAAATGAACATGATATCAAGATGAATATTATATTTTTCATAGATGTAATTATTTCTTGTTTTTAGCTTTTTCTTGTTGGATGCGTTGTTGTTCCTTCATCATCGTTTCCAATTTAGCTTGAAATCCACCTTTCTTTTTCGGTTTCGATTTATTTAATTCCAGCGTATCCCGAATTTTATCACTATCGAAAAGATAATTTTTTCCAACAATAGTTTGAGCTATATTTAGCAAATTACTAAAAAACATATAACAAGTTAAACCAGCTGCAGTTTTATTAAACATGAACCAAAAAATAAATGGCATAAGATATTGCATGTACAACATTGCTGGATTTGCAGAGAAGTCCATAGTCTTCGAAGAATAATAGGTAAATATAACTGTAGATATTACCCATAAAAATGCAAATAAGCTTAATGTATTTCCGAAAAATGGAATGCTAAAAGGTAAATACAAAAATTCATCATAAGATGTTAAATCTGCCGCCCACAGAAACGACGCTTGTCTAAAATCTATAGTTGCAGGGAAAAATCTATAAAGGGCAATCCATATTGGCATTTGTAATAATAATGGAAAACAGCCACCCAATGGATTTACGCCAAACTCATTATACATCTTCATGGTTTCCACTTGTTGCTGTTGTGCATCATCTTTATGCTTAGATTTCAGCTTTTCAATTTCAGGCTTTAATGCAGCCATTTTAGCTTGAGATTTAAGCATTTTATAGGCTAAAGGAAATACAAACAGTTTAACAATCAAGGTCATCAATAAGATGATCAAACCCATGCTACCAAAAAAGTTTTTCAAAAACAAAAACAAGGGTAGAATTAAATATCTGTTTATTGTTCCAAAAATGCTCCATCCATAAGGTATGATATCTTGAAGATTATTATTATATGCTTTTAATCTTGGGTATTCATTGGGGCCAATATAGAATTGCATTTCGAAATTCTTAGCATTCAAATCATTAAATGGAATTGCGACCGTTGATTTTAATAATTTTAAGTCATCGCTATTTTCTGGTAGCATAACTGTTTCAAAAGTTCCTTGTTTGAATCCAGTTTTAGGAATCAATGAAGAATTAAAAAATTGATTAGAATGTGAAAACCATTCGATAGATTTATCATTAATTTCTTTTTTATCATCATCTCTACAAGAACAATAATCAGAATTAGATTCCTTTACTTTATAATATACGGAAGTATAAAACTTTTCATATTCATAATTTTTTTCCAATTTATCAAGATAATTTTCCCAATTTAAAACCACATCATTATTGTTATTTAATCCTTCTAAACGAATGGAATAATTTAAATTGTAATTATCTGCAGACAAGGTATAATCTTGAGTAAATGCACCACCACCTGGAAGTTGAGCGGTTAAAGTTAGTTTAGTATCCGTATTTTGGATAACATCGAAATTCAAAGTGCTGGTGTGAATTTTTCCTTGATTACCTGAGATTTCATAATCAAATTTATTTTTAGCATCTTCTAATAAGTACAAATCAATTTTTTCCTCTTTATGATTTTCCCCAACTTTAATTTTATGATAGTTATTTAACTTAACTCGCTTTATGGATCCACCTTTGTTGCTAAATGTAAACTCAGCTAGACTATTTTTTAAATAAATTTCTTTTTCAGGTACAACGATTTGGGCTGTACTATCAGTAGTTCTAATGGTATCTGTTGAATTCAAAACACTAGGTACATCCTTGATTTGATCTACCGGATTAACTGTTTTTACGAGTGCCATAGAATCAGCAAACCTTTTTTCATTAGCTTTCTCAACCATAGATGGTTTAAAGAAAAATTCACTCCAAAGCATGAGTATGGCAAAAATGAGTACAAAGCCTATGATATGATTACGTTCCATATTGATTCTATTCCATTTTATAGGCCGCAAATCTACAATATCCTTAGTGGATTGAGAAGATTATAAGTTTAGCAAAATGCTAATAATTGTTAAGATTAGACGAATTGAAATCTATAGAAATGAGATGGCTTCACAATTATCGACTAAATACTTGAATTTCAGAATTGTATATATATAATATAAATTTGAAGTATAAATTATAATTAGACAAATGCATATTTAACTATGAAAAGCAGTTTGTAAAAGCTTTATTTATAAATTATGTATCTGAATATAAAGCGATAATAAATTAAATTATTACATATATGTTTGGATAAAATAAAATAAGGAACTTATCCACCCGTTAGCGGCAAGTTCCTCGACAGTAGTAGGTAAAATATTAAATTTTTGTAGTCGACTTTGATCATTGAACAAGTTAGTGCAAAAACTCCGACACCCGGGTATCGGAGCTAACCTTACCTATCACTACCTTAGGTTAATAACAGGTTGGCTTTTAAAATCCACACTTAAACAAATCAATTTTTTAACAACCCTAATGGTTATACTATATAGATCCATACATCCTCTAAATTGCTGCCTGAGATAAAAGATTTTTTTAGATTTTTTCTAGAATAGTTATATATTTATTAAATCGATTTATAATCGTCTATAAATAAGCTAATTATGAAATTTTCTATTTGAACCACCATTTAATTCCTATATAAGGTTTTATTCCATTTAAAGGAGCATAAACCTCAGCAGTCTCAAAATAAGCTGATGAGGTATTTTTACTATCTATAATAGCATGGTGTTGGGTATAATTGGTCATATTTTCACATCCAAGATAAATCTCCCATTGCGGTTTCACATAATTGATCTGTGATTGTAAATGAAAAAATGGATTTGAAGTTTCTGAATAAAAAGCACTCAATTGGCTTGGCAAGTACGTTTTATCAGGCAATCGCATTTTTCCTACAAAGTGGCCGGTAATATTAACGGACCAAATTTTATTGTTTGACTCCCAATCTAACATACCAAGTGCTCTCCAAGTGGGTACAAAAGGTTGCGTTCTATATCCTAGGTAGTAATTTGTTTTGGAGTTTATCCATTTACCTCCAAGTTTCAAACTAATACTTTTGATGATTGGAATTTTTATAGTTGCACCAATATGTGATGTTTTGGAATTACCAGATAATTCATAAAAGCTGATATACTGTTTTTCAGGACGGTTATCATCTAAATCAAAAATAAGTTGCTTTTGAAAAGTAGTAATGTATGCATCTAGATTAATTTCAATTTCAGAATTGTTAATTAAAGGCTTTCCTACGAGGTTAAGACCATAATTCCATGAGGATTCATAGTTGGGTAAATCAGCTATATCAATGATTCTATTGTTTGCTAAATACTTCAAATGATCAGAAAATATTCTATAGTGACGATAACCGCGGCCACCCGAAATTCTGCCTGTCCACCGGGTATTGAAATTAAATCTTGTACTGATCCGCGGCGACCAAAAAATGGTATTAGTGCTGATTTGTTCAATTCGCTGACTCAAAATGACGATCCACTTTTTTAATTCACTGTTTTCTATTTCTCCATATTGAAATTGGTATTCAGCAAATAATCCTGGGATGATTTCCTTATAGTTGATTTTTATATATTCCGATGAAAACAATTCTTCTGAAGCTATATTAATGGCTAGGGTAGGACCCATATTTAATTTGTGCA
>Ga0138256_10008031_pt1 | contig 11110 bp, 12 predicted proteins | sample KNB2016incub_MG_FD_105486 | JGI IMG/M metagenome (GOLD analysis project Ga0138256, IMG submission 105486) | Active sludge microbial communities from wastewater in Klosterneuburg, Austria - KNB2014incub_MG | ecosystem: Engineered > WWTP > Activated sludge > Unclassified | place: Austria...
ACCGATCCCGAAACCGGCAAGGAACTGGCGCCCGAAACCATCGGAATGATCGAGGTCAAGGGCCCCAACGTGTTCAAGGGCTACTGGCGCATGCCCGAGAAGACGGCCGAGGAATTCACCCCTGACGGTTGGTTCAAGACCGGCGACGTGGGCGTGGTGGACGAGCGCGGCTACGTGCGCATCGTCGGCCGCAGCAAGGACCTGATCATCAGCGGCGGCTACAACGTCTACCCGGCCGAGGTGGAAGGCTATATCAACGAACTGCCCGGCGTGATGGAGAGCGCGCTGGTGGGTGTGCCGCACCCCGATTTTGGCGAGGTGGGCGTGGCGGTGGTCATTGCCAAGCCGGGCGCTGTGCTCCAGCCTGAGGCCATCGTGGCGCAGCTCAAGTCGCGGCTGGCCAATTTCAAGATTCCCAAGCAGTGCTACGTGGTGCCGGAGCTGCCGCGCAACACCATGGGCAAGGTGCAGAAGAACCTGTTGCGCGCGCAGTACCAGGGGCTTTTCGCCTGAACTCCCGCCAGCCCACCAGAAAAATACGGGCCTTGAAGGCCCGTTTTGCTATCTAATTAATAGCTGTTGGCGCTTTATGGACGAGCGCTAATGCCGCTTTTTATCGCAAAACCAGCACTGGAATGTGCGAATGCGTCAGCACATGCTGGGTTTCGCTGCCCAGCAGCAGGCGCTTGATGCCCTTGCGGCCGTGCGAGGCCATCACGATCAGGTCGCACTTGTGCTTCTTGGCGGCGGCAATCACGGCTTCGGCCACCAGATCGGACTTGGCAATCACGGCCTTGACGGTGACCCCCTGCGTCTCGCCCTGCGCCTTGACGGCATCGACCATGGCCTGGGCGGCGTCGCCCCATTGCTTTTCGATGCGCCGGATGTCGCTGGCGTCCACCGGCAATCCGCCTTCGAAGTAGCTGCGTGGATAGCGCGGTACCACCTTGAGCGCCACCACACTGGCGCCGGTCAGTGCGGCCAGTGACAAGCCGCTCTGCACGGCCTTTTCAGACAGGGGGGAGCCGTCAGTGGCAACCAGGATGCGTTTGTACATGGCAGAAATTCCCTTCCAAAAACATTGATTAAAGTAAAAGGATGGTTTTTGTGGTTGATGCATGTCAACTTTTCGCGCATGCAAAACCGGTAAGCTTGCGCAATGTCAATGAATTCCGCAGCGGCTCCGGATATGCAGGATACCGCCCTTGTCTCCGGGGTGCCCTCCGGGCTCCCGCAGGATGGGGATGAGGCGCTGCTGGACGACCCGCAGGAATGGGCCTCTTTCGGCCGGGTCTGTGCCTCCAATGCGGCGGATGCTTCGGGCGCGCAAGCCTGGGAGTCGCATGTGGTGGTGCAGGGCATGCATTGCGCTGCCTGCGCTCTCACGATCGAAGATGCGCTGTGCGCTGTTCCCGGTGTCCTTCGTGCCGACGTGAGCGCGGCCTCGCAGCGCGCGCGGGTGGTCTGGGTTCCCGCGCAGGTTCGGCCTTCGCAATGGCTCGCGGCCATCCGGCAAGCGGGTTACCGCGCCTTGCCTGCCCTGGATGCCCAGGCGCGCGACCAGCGGCAGCGCGAAAACCGCCAGGCGCTGTGGCGCTGGCTGGTGGCTGGTTTTTGCATGATGCAGGTCATGATGTACGCATGGCCCGCCTACGTGGCCGAGCCCGGCGATCTCTCTGCTGAAATGGAGCAGTTGCTGCGCTGGGCCTCGTGGGTCATCACCCTGCCCGTGGTCTTCTTTGCCTGCGGTCCTTTTTTTTCCAGTGCGCTGCGCGACATCCGCCTGCGCCGCGTGAGCATGGACTTACCCGTGGCCCTGGGCATGGCCATCACCTTCGTGGTCAGCACCGCTGGCACGTTCGATCCGCAGGGCGTGTTTGGGCACGAGGTCTATTTCGACTCGCTCACCATGTTTGTGTTTTTCCTGCTCACCGGCCGCTGGCTTGAGTTGCGGCTGCGTGACCGCACCGCAGGGGCCCTGGAGGCCGTGCTCAACCGGCTGCCCGCCAGCGTGGAGCGCCGTGGTGCGGACGGAGGCTACGAGCGTGTGGCTGTGCGTCGGCTGCAGGGGGGCGACGTGGTGCGTGTTCTGCCTGGCGAGGCTTTTGCAGCCGATGGCGAGATCGTCGAAGGCCAGACCCTGGCCGATGAAGCCTTGCTGACCGGTGAATCCACGCCGGTGCCCCGGGGGCAGGGCAGTGCCGTGGCGGCGGGCAGCTACAACCTGCAGGCCCCGGTGCTGGTGCGTGTGCTGGGCCTGGGTGCCGACACCCGCTTTGGCCAGATTGTGGCCTTGATGGAGAGCGCCGCACTGCAAAAACCCCGGCTGGCCCAGCTGGCCGACAAGGTGGCACGTCCCTTTCTCGTGCTGGTGCTGTTGGCTGCCGTGCTGGCCGTTGTCTGGTGGTGGCCCACCGACCCGGCACGCGCCCTGATGGTGGCGGTGGCGGTGCTCATCGTCACCTGTCCCTGCGCGCTGTCGCTGGCCACCCCGGCGGCCATGCTTTCGGCGGCCGGAACGCTGGCGCGCCAAGGCATTCTGGTGCGTCAACTGCAGGGGTTGGAGTCGCTGGCACAGGTGGACACGGTGGTTTTCGACAAGACCGGCACGCTGACGCGTGATGGCATGGCCGTGCGCGCGGTGCATGCCGCGCAGGGCCTGTCGCCCCAGGAGGCTCTGGGCATGGCTGCGGCGCTGGCAGCACAGTCGCTGCACCCGGTGTCGCGCGCGCTGGTGCAGGAGGCTGCCCGCGTGGGTGCCAGCCCCAGCGTGTGGCGCGTGCAGGACCTGTGCGAAGAACCCGGCCTGGGATTGAGCGCCCGGGTGCAGCGCTCCGACGGGACGGGGGGCGTTTTTCACCTTCGGCTCGGTTCAGCCCGGCATGCCGGGGCATCGGTCGATGAGGCCTCGGCGCTGCAGCAGGTGTTTCTGGCGTCGCTGGAGTCGCCCGCCACCCGGGAGCTCGCACGCTTTGATCTGGGCGAAGCGCTGCGGCCCGAAACCCCCGCTGTGGTCCATGCTTTGCAGCAGGCCGGAATCCGGGTCCAGTTGCTCTCGGGTGACCGTTCTCCCGCAGTGGCCCGGCTGGCTGCGGCTGCGGGCATTGCACACTGGCGGGGCGATTGCACGCCGCAGGACAAGCTGCACGAACTGCAAGCCCTGCAGGCACAGGGACGCCGGGTGGCCATGGTGGGTGATGGCCTGAATGACGGGCCGGTGTTGGCAGGCGCCCATGTGTCGTTTGCGTTTGGCCGGGCGGTGCCGCTGGCGCGGGCCCGTTCGGATTTTGTGGTGATTGGCAACGACCTGGCACTGGTGGTTCAGACAATGACCCTCGCCCAGCGAACACTAAAGGTTGTGCGCCAGAATCTGGGGTGGGCCGCTGCGTACAACGCGCTCTGCGTTCCGCTGGCGATTGCAGGTTTCATGCCGGCATGGCTTGCGGGCCTGGGTATGGCGCTCAGTTCGCTTCTGGTCATCCTGAACGCTGCGCGGCTGTCGGTGGGGCTCGATTCGACTGGCAAGCCTGCTTTGGCACCGCCCAGGGCCGACAGGCAGACCGAGGCGTTGCCCGCCTGACACTTGGAACCCGTCTGATGGACATTCTTTACCTGCTGATTCCTCTCTCTGTGGTGATGGTTCTTCTGATCGTGCTGGGCCTCTGGTGGGCTGTGTACCGGGGGCAGTTCGAGAACGTGGACCAGGAGGGTGAGCGGATTCTTCGTGACGGTTGACCCCCGTCAATAACAACAATGCCAGTAAGGTCAATACTTTCGCAGAACTCTAAGAGGTAACCGATGGATTCCATAACAAAAGCGGATGCTGCGCACTACAACGACACCGTCGTGCGCCAGTTTTCTATCATGGCCGTGGTGTGGGGGGTGGTGGGCATGTTGGTGGGCGTGTTTATCGCTGCCCAACTGGCATGGCCGGAGCTCAACTTCGGCATTCCGTGGCTCAGCTATGGGCGCTTGCGCCCGCTGCATACCAATGCGGTGATTTTTGCCTTCGGTGGCAGTGCGCTCATCGGTACCAGCTACTACGTGGTGCAGCGCACCTGCCAGGTGCGGCTGTTTGGCGGCCCGCTGGTGGGCTTTTCGTTCTGGGGCTGGCAACTGGTCATTCTGGCCGCGGTCGTTTCCTTGCCGCTGGGCTACACCAGCGCCAAGGAATATGCTGAACTGGAATGGCCCATCGACATCCTGATCACGCTGGTCTGGGTGGCTTACGCCATCGTGTTCTTCGGCACCATCGGCATTCGCAAGGTGCGCCACATTTACGTGGCCAACTGGTTCTATGGGGCGTTCATTCTTGCCGTGGCGGTGCTGCACATCGTCAACAGCGCGGCCGTGCCCGCTGGCTTGATGAAGAGCTACTCGGCCTACGCCGGTGTGCAGGACGCCATGGTGCAGTGGTGGTACGGCCACAATGCCGTGGGCTTCTTCCTCACGGCGGGCTTCCTGGGCATGATGTATTACTTCATTCCCAAGCAGGCAGGCCGCCCGGTCTACAGCTACCGCCTGTCCATCGTGCACTTCTGGGCACTGATTTTTACCTACATGTGGGCGGGGCCGCACCACCTGCACTACACGGCGTTGCCCGACTGGACGCAGTCTGTGGGCATGGCCTTCTCGCTGATTCTTCTGGCGCCCAGCTGGGGCGGCATGATCAACGGCATCATGACCTTGTCGGGTGCCTGGCACAAGCTGCGTGACGACCCTATCCTGCGGTTCCTGATCGTGTCGCTGTCGTTCTACGGCATGTCCACGTTCGAGGGCCCGATGATGTCGATCAAGACCGTCAACGCCCTGAGCCACTACACCGACTGGACCGTGGGTCACGTGCACTCGGGTGCGTTGGGCTGGGTGGGTCTGATCACCATGGGTTCGCTGTATTACCTTGTACCGCGCCTGTTCGGCCGCGAAAAGATGCATTCCATCAAGGCCATTGAACTGCACTTCTGGCTGGCCACCATCGGCATCGTGCTGTACATCGCCGCCATGTGGATTGCCGGTGTGATGCAGGGCCTGATGTGGCGCGCTGTCAATACCGATGGCACGCTGACCTACACCTTCGTCGAAAGCGTGAAGGCCACCTATCCGTTCTACGTGATCCGCGTCGCAGGCGGCGTCCTGTACCTCACCGGCATGGTCATCATGGCCTGGAACGTCTGGATGACGGCCATTTCGGGGCGCTCGGTCAATGTGGTCATCCCCGCCGTCAAGCCTGCCCACGCCTGAGATTGCTAGGAAAAATTCCATGTCACAGAATCACCAAGAATCGACCGGTTTCACCCACGAAAAGGTCGAAACCAACAACTTTCTGATGATCGTGCTGATCGTCCTCGTGATCGCCGTGGGCGGTATGGTCGAGATCGTTCCGCTGTTCTTCCAGAAGTCCACGACCGAGCCGGTCAAGGGCGTCGAGCCTTACGCTGCCTTGCCGCTGATGGGGCGCGACATCTACATCCGCGAGGGTTGCTACAACTGCCATTCCCAGATGATCCGACCGTTCCGGGCCGAGACGCTGCGTTACGGCCACTACTCGGTGGCGGGTGAGTTCGTGTACGACCATCCGTTCCAGTGGGGCAGCAAGCGCACCGGCCCCGACCTGCACCGCGTGGGCGGCAAGTACAGCGACGAGTGGCACCGCATCCACCTGAACAACCCGCGTGATGTGGTGCCCGAGTCCAATATGCCCGCCTACCCGTGGCTCGAAAAGAACCAGATCGATCCGACGGATGTGGCGCCGCGCATGAAGGCACTGCGCACCGTGGGCGTGCCCTACACCGATGCCCAGATCGCTGCGTCGGCTGAAGACGTCAAGGGCAAGACCGAAATGGAAGCACTCATTGCCTACCTGCAGGTGATGGGCCGGGCGCTCAAGTAAACCCGAGGACGGTCTGCCATGGACATCACCACCCTGCGCATCATCGTGACCCTGCTGTCGTTTGCCTGTTTCATCGGCATTGGCGTGTGGGCCTTTGGCCGCCACAACCGGGCACGATTTGACGAAGCAGCGCGCCTGCCCTTTGAACAAGACTGAAACCAACCAGAACGAGAACAACCCATGAGCGATTTCACCAGCAATTTCTGGTCGGTTTATGTGGCCGGGCTGACCATCATCAGCATCATTGCCTGTCTTCTTCTGCTCTGGATCACGGCACGCAAGAAGATCAACTCCGCCGCCGACAATACGACAGGCCATGTCTGGGACGAAGACCTGACCGAGATGAACAACCCCATGCCACGCTGGTGGATGTGGCTGTTCGTCATCACCATCGTCTTTGCTTTTGCCTATCTTGCGCTGTATCCGGGTCTGGGCAAGTTTGCCGGTCAGCTTGGCTGGACCCAGATCGGTGAATACAAGGAGGAAATGGACAAGGGCCGCGCCGAGATCGAGCCTGTTTATGCCCGCTTTGCTTCCATGAAGCCCGCCGACCTGGCTGCCGATGCGCAGGCCATGGCCATTGGCGAGCGCCTGTTCATGAACAACTGCGCGCAATGCCACGGTTCTGATGCGCGTGGCAGCAAGAGTTTTCCGAACCTCACCGATGGCGACTGGCTCCACGGCGGCACGCCCGAAAAAATCAGCGAAACCCTGCACCAGGGCCGCGTGGGCGTGATGCCCCCCATGGCTGCGGCCGTGGGCTCGGCAGACGACGTGCGCAATCTGGCCCACTACGTGCTGAGCCTGTCGGGCAGCCCCCACGACTCCTTGCGCGCCTCTCTGGGCAAGGGTCACTTTGCTTCCTGCGCTGCCTGCCACGGAGCCGACGGCAAGGGAAACCAGGACATGGGAGCCCCTAACCTGACCGATGACACCTGGCTCCACGGCTGGGGCGAAGGCGCCATCACAGCTATCATCAACAACGGCAAAACCAATGAAATGCCTGCCCAGGCAGGCAAGTTGACCGAAGCCCAGCTTGGCGTTTTGACAGCGTACGTCTGGGGTCTGTCCCAGAAGCCTGCTGCGGCACCCGCCAAGTAATCGCGCTGGCGGCGCCACGGCCAGCTGGCCGCGCCGCCCTCTGGTCAGCCAAGCTGACCTTGCCTGAAAGCACTGCACCATGAAGACCCCCAGCGGGAAGCCCCGCAAGGTGATTCCGATCGCTCCCGCCGATGCCAATGGCGAGATCGTGTCCCTGTACGAAGCACAGAAGAAAGTCTACCCACGCTCCATCACCGGCTTCTTTGCCCGGTGGCGCTGGGTCATGGTGGTGCTGACGCAGCTGGTGTTCTATGGCCTGCCTTGGCTGGAGTGGGGGCAGCGCCAGATGGTGCTGTTTGACCTTGGTGCGCGGCGCTTTTACATCTTCGGTCTGGTGCTGTATCCGCAGGACTTCATTTACTTGACCGGCCTGCTGATCATTTCGGCGCTTTCGCTGTTCCTTTTTACAGCAGTGGCCGGACGCCTGTGGTGCGGCTTTGCTTGTCCGCAGACGGTGTACACCGAGATCTTCATGTGGATAGAGCACAAGGTCGAAGGCGATCGCAGTGCCCGCCTGCGGCTTGACGGTGGTGCCTGGACCTTCGAAAAGATCTGGAAAAAATCGGTCAAGCAGTTCTTGTGGATTGCCGTGTCGGTCTGGACCGGTTTTACCTTTGTCGGCTACTTCGTGCCGATACGGGATCTGGGCGCCGAACTGCTGGCACTGCAGGGTACGTGGCAGATTTTCTGGGTCGTCTTCTACGGTTTTGCGACCTACGGCAATGCCGGATTCCTGCGCGAGCAGGTCTGCAAGTACATGTGCCCTTATGCGCGCTTCCAGAGTGCGATGTTTGACCCCGATACCTTGATCGTGACTTACGACGAGGCCCGGGGCGAGCCGCGTGGCCCACGTGTCAAGACGGTGGACTACAAGGCCAAAGGGCTGGGCGACTGCATTGACTGCACGCTGTGCGTGCAGGTTTGCCCGGTGGGCATCGACATTCGCGACGGCCTGCAGTACGAATGCATCGGCTGCGGCCTGTGTGTGGACGCCTGCAACACCGTGATGGACAAAATGCAGTACCCGCGCGGCCTGATCCGCTTCTCGACCCAGAACGGTGTTTCCCGGGGCTGGGGGAGCGCAGAAATACTGCGTCGTGTGTTGCGTCCACGTGTGCTCATCTACACCGGCATCCTTGTGGCGCTGTGCCTGGGCATGCTTGCCAGCCTGGTGGTGCGCACGCCGTTCAAGGTTGACGTGGTGCGCGACCGCGCTGCGCTCTCGCGCATTGTGGCCGGTGGCAAGCTGGAGAACATCTACCGCCTGCAGGTCATGAACGCCACCGAGGCGCCGCAGCATTACCGCATCGTTGCCCGCGGGCTCGATGGTCTGGAGCTCGTGTCCGAGCCGGACTTCGTGATCGAAGCTGCCCAGTCGCGCTGGGTGCTTGCCCGTCTGCACATTCCGTACGGCAGTGCACCTGCGGGATCGCATCCGGTGTTCTTCGAAATCAAGGCAGTCGAAACGGGCACGGTAGTCACGGAGAAATCGGTGTTCCTGGTGCCGCGCCAATGAAAAGCCCCTTTGCCATGAAAGCACTTGATGTCCGCAAAACCTGAAACGCCCCCCGTCAGCCCTCCTTGGTGGAAGTTTGGCTACGTCTGGTTGGTGGTCGCCGGACCGGCCATCGTTGTGGTGGCTGGGTTTGTCACATTGTGGCTGGCAGTAAGTACCCCCGATCCGGTGGTGGCCGACGACTACTACCGGCGTGGCATCGAGATCAACAAGACCTTGCAGGCGCCCGACAAGAGCCTGGCACCTGCCCTCAAGGGGCGCAACCATGCGGCCACCCCGGTGCAGGACCAGCCCCGCTGAGCATCGCCCGGCCGTTTGCAGCAGACCCTACCAACACGACAAGGAGACTATTGATGTGGAGCCAACGCCTGATGTGGATTGCCTGGCCAGCCTTTCTGATGGCCGGGGTCATGGAAATGGTGGTCTTTGCCATGGTCGATCCGCAGGATCTGCACTGGTTTGACGGCAATCCACTCGAAATCTCTCGCCAGGGCATCTACACCGCAGCATTTTTCCTGTTCTGGCTGATCACCATGGCGTCGAGCGCCCTGACCACTTTGCTGGCGCAGTCGCCCTTTGAGGTCAACCGCTGCCCGGTGCCCGTGGGCGAGCGCCCTGACGATTGCCGCAAACACACCGCCTGCCATTGACAGACTCGGGTAGTCTGGTCGTACTGATGGACGCCTTGCGTCGTCACAACGCGCCAGTGCCGCCGTCGTTGCCCAGACTATCATTGCGGCGGAGAAAACCACCTTCTGCACAGACCCTGCCATGACCCTTGCATCCATTCCCAGCACCTGTGACCTGTGTGACCAGCACAAGGGCGACACGAGCGGCGGCTTCCGCGTGCTGCCCCCGGTCTTTGCCAGCTACGGCGCCGTGCCTGCTTTTGCCGGGCCGGTAAGTACCGTCAAGTGTTTTGAAGACAACACCCTGGTGAAGGCGGCGGTCGACTCCCCTGGCGAGGGGCGCGTTCTGGTGGTCGACGGTGGTGGCTCGCTGCGCCGCGCGTTGGTGGGCGGCAACCTGGCGGCTGCGGCGGCACGCAATGGCTGGGCCGGAATGGTGGTTGACGGCTGCGTGCGCGACGTGGCCGAGATCAATGCCTGCGCGGTCGGCATCCGCGCCCTGGGCCTGATGCCGCTACCCACCGAGAAGCGCAACGAAGGCCAGCGCGATGTTGCTGTTCAGATCCAGGGCGTGAGTGTGCGGCCGGGTGACTGGCTGTACGCCGATGCCGACGGCATCGTCGTCAGCGCTTCGTCATTGTGACTCCGCATGGGTGACAGCGCGCGAGGGCAGGGTGGCCAAAACCACGCTTGCCAGCGCAATGCCAAACGCTACCCACTGGGCAGTGCTGAGCCGTTCTCCCAGCACCAGCACCCCTACCAGGGTGGCGCTGACGGGCAGAAACACCGTAAAGACGCCGCCCTGCGCTGCGGGCACCACTTTCAGCCCCGTCATCCAGAGCCAGACGGTCCATACGCAGGCTGCCAGCGCATAAAACAGCAACAGCAGCCAGATGCCTGCGCCCACGTTCGCGAAGTTGAAGCCCCACGCGAAGTACAGACCCAGAGGGGTGGACAGCGCAAACCCCCAGAGGTTGATGAGCGCGGTTATGCGCTTGGGCCCCAGCGACCCGGTCAGCTTCTTGCCGATCACTGAATAAGCAGCCTCGCAAAAGACCGCAGCCAGCAAAAGCAGCTGGCCCAGCCAGACAAGACTTTGATCAATTATGGCATCTGGCGCTTGTCCAGAATGGGTTTGGTGCTCATTTTTCGATAGCGAAAAGAGGGCAATCCCGAGCACCGCGCAGCCCACGGCCGCCCAGGTGCGCGGGGCAATCCGCTCGCGCAGGAAGGCCCAGCTCATCAATGCCACGGCCGCCGGAATGCCGGCCATGATCACACCGGCCGACACGGCGCTGGTTAGGCTCACGCCATAAATCATGCAGACCGTGAACAGGAAATTGCCCAGAAAAGATTCCAGGAACAGCAGCGCCCGTGTATGGCCCGACAGAGCGGGTTCGTCGGGGGGCTTTTTGAGCCAGTGCAACATTGCCACTGTGCCAATGCCAAAGCGCATCCAGGCCAGCAGGAATACCGGCAGCACGGCAGCCAGTGGCTTGGAAAGTGCCACATAGCTGCCTACCAGCGACATGCTGAGGGCGAGGCAGGCGTAGGCAAGAGGACGGCTGGGCTGGGCACTGGAAAAACGGGTCATGGGTATGGCTGGGGTGTTCGCCGCTGCATCATGCCTGATGCCGTGCAATCGGTGGTTGACTGGGAATGCCTCTTTTCCGTATTGCGCCTTCTGTATTTTGCATTGTGGAATTTTCTCGAATGAGGCTGGAAAAAATTTCTTGATATGAGAAAAATAATTTCACATTCAGAAAAATCAAATGTAAGTCTATGATTTTTATAGTGAAAAAATATGTCTTGTATAAGACATAAGATGTTGCGCAAGTCTTATAGAAGACTTAAAGTATCCCCATGGACAACGCCACAGGGCGTCCCTGATTTATCAATCAACCGATGGAGTGATCCCATGCCCCAATCCCTGACCCAACAACTGAGCCGCGAACAGCAAATTGCCGCCCTGGA
>Ga0138256_10008033_pt1 | contig 11110 bp, 7 predicted proteins | sample KNB2016incub_MG_FD_105486 | JGI IMG/M metagenome (GOLD analysis project Ga0138256, IMG submission 105486) | Active sludge microbial communities from wastewater in Klosterneuburg, Austria - KNB2014incub_MG | ecosystem: Engineered > WWTP > Activated sludge > Unclassified | place: Austria...
GAAGTTTCGCGCCGATCGCCTCGATCTCTTTCGGCGAGACGCCGGCCGCGATCGCCGCACCGACGATCGAACCTGCGGACGTTCCCGCGATCATATCGATCGGAATGCCGTTCTCGACGAGCATCTTCAAAGCGCCGATGTGCGCGAACCCGCGTGCACCGCCGCCTGAAAGTGCGACGCCGACCTTCTTTCTCATTTCACTGCCCGCACTCGTAACGAATTTCGCACGTGGTAACGATAGCACAGAGAGTCCGCAAGGCCGTATTCAACTGGCGCCGGTTGAACCTCGCGAACCAAACTGCTTTAATAACACGGCGTTTTTGATCAAGTCCAACTTATTCCAATAGTTTCGGCCTGTACTACCCGCGGCCGAATCGGTACAGAATCGAAATTATGGCAGAAGATCCGAATGACCTCGGGCCATCCTATAGCGAGCCTGCGCAAAGGGCGAAAGTCTGGCAAGTGATAGGCGCATCGTCCGTCGGGACGATGATCGAGTGGTACGACTTTTACATCTTCGGCAGCCTTGCCGGGATAATCGCGCCTCTCTTCTATCCACCGGGCAATGATACTTTCGCCTATATCGCTTACCTCGCGACATTTGCTGTGGGCTTTGTCGTACGGCCTTTCGGAGCTTTGTTCTTCGGTCGGATCGGCGACCTTGTCGGACGCAAATACGCCTTTCTAGTGACGCTCGTCATCATGGGCGGGGCAACGGCCGTGATCGGATTCCTGCCGACATATTCACAGATCGGCATTGTCGCTCCGATCGCCTTGCTTGTCATCCGCATTCTGCAAGGCCTGGCGCTCGGCGGCGAATACGGCGGTGCGGCCGTCTATGTCGCTGAGCATGTGCCTGATGAGAAGCGCGGCTTTTATACTTCGTTCATTCAGATAACGGCAACGCTTGGCCTGTTCGTCTCGCTTGCGGTCATTTTGGCCGTGCAGAACCTGATGTCCGCAGAGCAATTCGCGGGCAAGACGGGAGCGATCAGCGGTTGGCGCGTGCCATTCCTCATTTCGATCGTTCTCGTTGGGATCTCGCTTTATATTCGGCTAAAGATGAAAGAGTCCCCGATCTTCAGCCAGATCAAGAGTGCGGGTATGACCTCAGCGAATCCGCTGATCGAGGCGTTCACAAAATGGGAGAATCTCAAGATCGTCCTCATTTCGCTCTTCGGTGCGACCGCCGGCCAGGGCGTTGTTTGGTACACGGGACAGTTCTATGCACTGTTCTATCTTCAAAAGATATTGAATGTGGACGCGACGGCCGCAAACTATATCATCGCGGTGGCGCTGCTGCTTGGAATGCCGCTGTTCGTTGTTTTCGGCGCCTTGAGCGATCGGGTCGGGCGAAAGAAGATAATCATGGCCGGCTGTTTGCTGGCCGTTCTCACCTATATTCCGCTCTATCATTCGATGCAGGCCGCGGCCGGATCGAACGTTGAAACGGCAACATCCAAAACTAATCCGGCGACAGGCGAAAAGGCACTGACGCCATTGTCTCGTGCCGCAGACGGAACACTCGTCCCGGCGCCGAAAGTACTCACCTATTCGACGTTCGGTAACTTCATCTCAAACGCGACCGCTTGGATGCTGATCCTTCTTGTGTTTATTCAGGTCGTTTGGGTGACGATGGTCTATGGCCCGATCGCCGCGTATCTTGTCGAGGCGTTTCCGGCAAAGATCAGATACACAGCTCTCTCATTGCCCTATCACATCGGGAATGGAGTGTTCGGAGGTCTTCTGCCCGTTATCGGTGTTGCGATCATTGCCGAGACCGGGAACATATATGCCGGGCTGTATTATCCGATGATAATCGCAGGTGTAACGTTCATCGTCGGCTCGATCTTCCTCAAAGAAACCCGCGGTCATCGGATCTGGGACGAAGTGCGAAAGGAAAACTCTTAGGGTTTGACGTCGATCTTTTTCGGCTTCCATTCTTTTAGAAATGCCGTAAATTTTGCGAGGTCATAGCCTTTTCCGGCTTCGAGCGGTGCAGTATCCTGCGAGTGGAGCAGTTTGCCGGACTCGTCGAGAACATATAGGTGCGGATAGCCTTCTGGGACCGGATATGGGGCAAGGAAAGCGGGATTCTCGTTCTCAGGGCTCATATTTACCTTGACCCAGACATAGTTATCTTTTCGGAGTTTATCCAGGTCCGGATTTTGGTAAAAGAACTTGTCCATATAGACGCACCAGACGCACCATTCACCCCCAACATCCAGAATGATGCGTTTGTTCCCATTGGTTGCCTCGATCACTGCGGATGCAAGATCGGCCTTCGGATCGCGAAGCGGATCAAATTTTTCTCTCGAAAATGGCTCCACGGCCTTGTTCAACACAGGTGCGGCCGTCGTGACAGGGTTCGTTCCCGTTCTTTGGCCGAAAACAGGCATCGACGCCAAAAGAAGCGGGAGAATGATCAGCAGATTCTTCTTCATACGATTTCGGACAAACATCGATCTAGTATATTCCAAACTTTTGTAATATGCCGTTCCTCGACGTGAACGGAGCCGACCGAAAGCCGCAGCGTAATACGGCCGTTGAGTTTTGTGTGCGAGATATAGGCTTTGCCTGAGGAATTCACTCTACGCATTATCTCTTCGTTAAGGGCGTTCGCGGCCTCGATATTGTCGGCCTTCGCACGAAAACAGACAAGCGCGAACGGCACGGGCGCCGCCACTTCCCAATTCGGGCTCGCCTCGACCCAACTTGCGAATAGCCGTGCGAGACGACAATGTTCGCGGATGCGGCCGATGAGTCCCGAACGCCCGAAATACCGCATCACGAACCACAATTTCAGCGAACGGAATCGGCGGCCGAGCTGTATGCCGTAATCCATCCCGTTCTTGACGCCTGCCGAATCGTCCGTCTTCAGATACTCAGGCACGAGCGAGAATGCCTTCTTCAGGTCGTCGAGGTCGCGGCAGTAAAGCACCGAGAGATCGAACGGCGTAAAGAACCACTTGTGCGGATTCATCACGATGGAATCCGCTCGTTCCCATCCTTCAAAAAGCGGCTGAAGCTCGGGCAGGATCGCCGCCGAACCGGCATACGCGGCATCGACGTGCATCCAGATGCCGTGCTTTTCGCAAATGTCCGCGACCGCGGCGACGGGATCGATGCTCGTTGTCGACGTCGTGCCGATAGTCGGGATCACGCAAATGGGCAGGAAGCCCGCTGCGATGTCCTCTTCGATCGCCTCGGCAAGCTTTTCGGCGGACATCTCGAAGCGTTCATTCGTCTCGACCTTCCTCAAACTTTCGAGGCCGAGCCCGAGCGTGATCACGCTCTTATCGATCGAAGAATGTACGTGTTCCGAAACATATACACGCATTTTCGGCGCGTCAACACGGCCTGCGAGACCGAGTTTGCGTGAATTCGGGTCGGCGCGTTCTCTTGCCGCAGCGATCGCGTGCATCGTCGAGACGGACGCGGTGTCGTAGATAATTCCCTCAAATACGTCAGGCAAACCTGTCATCTGCCGAAGCCAATCGAGCACAACGTCCTCGAGTTCGGTCGATGCCGGAGCCGTCCGCCAGAGCATCGCCTTCATATCGAAGGCGGCCGCGAACATCTCTGCAAAGACGCCGACGGAACTTGTCGAGGTTGAGAAAAGGCCGTGGAAATTCGGGTGATTCCAATGCGTAACCGCGGGAAGTATTATGTCGTCAACATCAGCAAGCACTGCGTCAAAGGACTCGCCGAATTCGGGTGCGGCGGCCGGCAACGCATTTTTGACGTCGTCGGGCCGGATCTGCGAAAGAACCGGAAATTCCTCGATACGCTCGAAATAGTCTGCGAGTCGATCCACGATCTCGTAGCCATAGCGCCGAAAATCATCGGCGGGCATATCGCCGAATTGCGTCATTTTCTCCATAAGGCCTCGGTCTGCCGCGAGCGGCATCGGGGCATAGAAACTTGAAAAAAGTGCCCTTTTCGCTCGACAGTTCGGGTAATACCCGTATAATATCACCTACGAATATCTCGCCAACGTTTTAAGAAGAAAGAATTTACCCGCTCCCGAAACGTTCAGTTTCCCTACTAAGGGAATGTGAACTAAAAAGAGTAGAGACACGATAAAGACGAAGCTGGCCGCTATCGGCCTACCACTTTGCCGCTAGCTTTTGCAGAATATGACACCCGAAGCGGAACACGAGACAAAAGAAGGCTTTATACGCGGCCTCGGCCTGCTCGATTCGACGATGATCGTCGCCGGATCGATGATCGGATCGGGGATCTTCATCGTTTCTGCCGACATCGCACGGCAGGTCGGCTCGCCCGGCTGGCTTCTCGTCGTTTGGCTTATCACGGGCGTTCTGACGGTCGGAGCGGCACTTTCCTACGGCGAACTTGCGGCGATGATGCCGAAGGCCGGCGGAATGTACGTTTACCTTAAGGAAGCTTACGCCCCGTTCTGGGGTTTTCTCTACGGGTGGACGCATTTCCTAGTGATCGGCACCGCGACGATCGCGGCCGTCGCAGTAGCTTTCGCACGGTTCTCGGGAATTCTCGTTCCCTCGATCTCGGAGACCAATTACCTGATCGATCCGATACGGCTCGGATCTTCCAATTACGCCTTGTCGCTCTCGACCGCACAGCTCGTCGGCGTCGTAATGATCGTATTCCTGACGTGGCTGAACACACGCGGCCTCAAGCTCGGCAAGCTCGTGCAGAACGTCTTCACGTTCGCAAAGACAGGCTCTCTGATCGCGTTGATCGTGCTCGGCATTATTGTCGGGCTGGTCTCGTATCCCGAGATCGCCTCGGCGAATTTCGGGGATCTTTGGACGATCCGCGGTTCGCTCTCGAACGTGGATGAAGGCGGGCTGACGGCGATCTCAGCATTTGGGCTTTTCGTTGCGATCTGCGTCGCCCAGACGAATTCACTTTTTTCTGCCGATGCGTGGCACAACGTAACGTTCACGGCCGGTGAGGTTCAGAACCCGAAACGCAACCTTCCTCTCTCGCTGCTTTTGGGGACAGGCGGCGTGATACTGCTCTATCTCTTGGCGAATCTCGCTTACCTCGTTACGCTTCGGTTCGATACGATCCAGGATATTTCCATCAACCACAGCAGCCGGATCGGTTCGGCGACCGCTGATGTGATCTTCCCCGGATTCGGTGCGGCATTGATGGCCGTCGCGATAATGATCTCGACGTTCGGCTGCAACAACGGCCTGATACTCGCGGGGCCGCGGGCATATTATGCGATGGCAAAGGACGGCCTTTTCTTTCAAGCGGTCGGGCGTTTGAACAAATTTCACGTGCCGGCTTGGGGAATTGTCGTTCAAGGCATCTGGTCCGCGTTCTACGTTCTGCCGCGAACCGTTAGCACAAAAGCTGACGGCTCGGTCACCTACGGCAATCTCTACGGCGACCTGCTGACGTACGTCATCTCGTCCGCCTTGATCTTCTATATCTTGGCGATCGCGGCCGTTTTCGTGCTTCGAGTGAAACAACCTGATGCCGAACGTCCGTATAAAGCATTTGGATACCCCGTGATCCCGGCTCTTTACTGCGTCGGTGCGTCGGTCATCCTTGCAATTCTGTTCATCTATCAAACCACGGCGACGTGGCCCGGCCTGCTCATTGTTCTTACGGGCGTGCCGGTGTATTTTGTTTGGAAAAGATCGTCGGCGAGCGCGCCGGCATCTTAAGATCTATCATTCTTTCTGGAGGTTTCGATGTCACTATTTGCGACCAAACCCATTTCGAGGATCATTGCCGAAGCAGAAGAGACCGGCGAGCACGCCCTTAAAAAGGCACTTAGCGCTCTGGATCTCACAATGCTCGGCGTTGGTGCCATTATCGGAACGGGCATTTTCGTTCTTACGGGCCAAGCAGCCGGCAAACACGCCGGTCCGGCCGTTGTTCTCTCGATGATCCTTGCGGGTATCGTGAGTGCCTTTGCAGCCCTCTGTTACTCAGAATTTGCCGCCAGCGTTCCGATCTCGGGTTCGGCCTATGCCTACGGTTACGGGACCTTGGGCGAATTCGTTGCCTGGATCATCGGCTGGGATCTGATCCTCGAATACGCGTTCGGCGCCGCAACGGTCGCCGTCGGCTGGTCAGGCTACACCGTCAGCCTCATGCGGGAGAATTTAGGCATAAACTTCCCGATATCGCTGAGTGCGCCGCCCGGAGCGATAAAAGATACCGCCGGAAATGTGATCGGGCAGGGAATATTCAATCTTCCTGCCGCGTTGATCGCCGTCGCGGTAACATTGCTGCTCATACGCGGCATCAAGGAATCAGCTAGCTTCAACTCGATCATCGTCATCATCAAGGTGATCGTGGTCGTGCTCTTCATCGTCGCAGGCATCGGGTTCGTCAACACGGACAATATCGGTATCGGCTGCACGGTCGGAGCTCCCGGATGTGCCGAGTTCATGCCCTACGGCTTTAGCGGAATTATCACGGGTGCCGCGGTCATCTTCTTTGCCTACATCGGTTTTGACGCTGTTTCGACGGCTGCCCAGGAAGCAAAGAATCCGCAGCGAGATATGCCGCGCGGCATCTTGGGTTCGCTCGCGATCTGTACGGTGCTCTACATCCTTGTCTCGGGTGTGATGGTCGGCCTTGTCGATTACAAAGCCCTCAAAGAGGCGGCTGCACCGCTCGCAACCGCAATTGACGAAGCTCTCAAGGCAAATCAAGGCGCGACCGCAGGCGTGATGGGAACGATCCTCGCGATCTTCTCGTCCTGGATCATCAAGATCGGAGCCGTCCTCGGACTCAGCTCTACGATGGTCGTGATGACGATGGGACAGCCCCGTGTCTTCTACTCGATGTCGAAGGACGGACTGCTCCCGAGCTGGGCCGCAAAGATCCATCCGAAGTATCAGACGCCGCATATCACAACGGCGATCACAGGTGCGGTCGTTGCGATCCTTGCGGGTTTCGTCCCGATCAGCCTTCTCGGCGAACTCGTCTCGATCGGTACGCTTTTCGCCTTCGTGATCGTCGGAACGGGTATCATCATCCTTCGTTCGTCGAACCCAGCCCTGAACCGTCCGTTCAAGGTGCCTCTCGTACCATTCATTCCGCTTGCTGCGGTCGTCTCAGCGGCGTTCCTGATGAACAGCCTGCCGCTCGACACCTGGATCCGACTAATAGACTGGATGGCCATCGGCCTGCTCGTCTATTTCGGATACAGCTATACGCACAGTAAGCTTACGGTCGAGGGAACCGCTGCGGATGAACTGCCGGCAGACTATAGGCCGCCGTTCGCCGCAATGCTCGGCATCGTGCTGGTCATTATTCTGACCATTTACCAGGTGATGGCTCCGTCCAGCGGACTTGGCCTCGGGCTCGAACCCGACAAGAAGGTAGCTGACAGCATCAGCCTGAATCTCGCCATCCGATTGTTTGCATGGGTTCTGACCGGTGCACTTGTCTTTATGATCATGTACGGCAAGCGGGCGGGTTCCGCGGCACGAAGTGCCTCGACGAAGTCCATCGGCCTGATCCTATCGCTCGTGAATATAGTCCTTTGGGGCGTTGTAACGTGGTGGTACTTCCAGCACATTCACGACAAGGTGGCCCCGTAAACGGACCGCTTGTTCGAGAGACGAAAAGGCCGCGAAGCGTTCAACTTCGCGGCCTTTCCTTTGTTTATTCGTACGAACTATTCGGTAAGATCCTGAGCGGTCGGAGCATCGATCTTCTCAAGTACGGCCTTGTTGATCTCGATCTTTCCGGCCTGCTCAAGCCGCTGTCTTGCGGCCGCAAGATAGTCGCCGAACACGTTGCTTCGCTTCATACCGAGGAGCTGTTCCATAAGCTGGCCTCTCTGCGTCGCGAAAGCTGCAGAATCTGCTTCCTTCCTTTGTGTAACCCCGACGATCACCCAGTTGTCGCCGACCTTTAGAGGTTCCTTCATCACCTGGCCGTTGCCGAGGGCGAAGATCGCGTCCGAAAGTGCCTGGCCGCTTGCCGCCGACGGGCCTTCGCCAACCGGTGTACCGATCACATAATCATCCTTCGTCTTTGCAGTGATGCCCTTTGCCGAAGCTGCCGAAGCGAGCGACGCGGCATCCTTTGCACCGGACGAGATGGCCTTTGCGATCTCCTCGACCTGCGTCTGGGCCTTTTCGAGCTTGTATGCGGCCTCGACCTGCGTGCGTACCTCGGCGAACTCAGCATCGCGAGGCTCTTTCTTATCAACGAGCATCGGAAGTGCGAATCCATTCTGGATCGGGACGACATCGCCGACATCCCCCGCGTTCTCGAGGCCCTTGATGCCTTCTTCGAATTGCGACGAGACACCGATATCCGCAATGTCATCGCCGGGTTTCACATAGCCGGTCTCTTTGACCATTTCGGCTGCGGTCATATTTGCCTGCGACGCGAATTCCGCAGCGGTCTTTGCCGGATCCTTCGACTGCTTGAGGGCGTCATCGACCTTCTTTGCGAATTCGAGTGCCGCGGCATATGCCTTTCGGTTTCGCAGCGATACCTCGAGCTCCTTCTTCGCCTGCTCGAACGTCTTCGGAACCGTCTCGCCGCGTCTGAGAATGAAATACCGTCCCTGATAAAGGATCGGGTCGGTGATCTGGCCGGGCTCGAGCTTCAGAAGCTGCTGGTAAGGATCGTCGGCCTTCGAGGGATTCTCGCGTACGGGGCCGGGGAGCTTACCGCCGTTGCCCGCCGTGGCAGGATTCTCAGACTGTCCCTTTGCAAGGGCCGCAAACGCCTCTTCAGTGACGGGACCGCCCTTTGCACGAAGCTGTGTGACAAGCTCGGTCGCCTTCCCTTGTATCTGAGCCTCTTCGTCCGGTTTAGGCACACGCAGAACGATCTCCTGGCCATCGACGCCCATCGTCTTCTTGTCTGGTGCAAGCGCGTCCCACTCGGCCTTCAGGTCGGCATCGGAGATAGGGAGCTTCTGACCGATCTTCTCGGAGTTTACGAAGATATATTTGATCTTCTTCTGCGGCTCGTTGATGTAATACGAGGCCTTATTCTTATCGAAATACGCCTTTAGCTCGTCATCGGACGGCTTTAGGGTCTTCGCGATCTCGGTCGGATTCAGCGAAACGTACGAAATATTGAATTTCGCGTTCCGCTTCTGATACTCGTTCAGGACCTCAGCGTCGGAGATCGTTACGCCAGCCGTGATATAGGCCTGCAATTTCCTTGCCGAGATGTCGTCGCGAACGCTTTGCTCGAATGCCGAGACGCTGCCGTACTGCCCGACAACGGCTTCCTCGTACTTTTTCTGGTCAAAAGGCGAACCGTCGGGGTTCGCACTCTGCGTGCGGATCTCGTCTGCGACCTCTCGATCCGTCGCGGTCAGACCGAGCCGTGCGGCCTCGACGCGCATCACGCGGCGGTTGATCAAGGATTCGATCACCATCTTGGCCGGAAACTGTCCGCGGCTGAATTGACTGAACTTTTCCCTTTCACGCACGACGTCGGCGACCGTGATCGCTTCTCCCGCGACGGTGGCCGCAACTTCCTGACTCCGGCTTAAGTCACCGGTTTCAAAGGTGTTGCGGGCCGGCGTATAGAAGAATATAAGCGAGCCGGCCATCAGGATCGCGAAAACAAAAAGGACGAGGTTGCGTGTCTTTTCAAGACGGGTAAAAAACCTTAACATTTACAAAACACCTATATTTCGAGAATTCACTCGGGATAGTTGGATAGAGACAAACCGCAATTCTAGCAAAGCACCCTGTAAAATCCAACGTTAAACCCGATGTATCACACCATTTTCCTTTCGAGAGCTACAGGGTCGTTCTTGCAGTTTGATGCACTTTTAGCCGAAAATGACTTTGAAACATGATCGAAAGTGCTGCAATCGTCATAAAACCCGGCCACGCTGAAGCATTGGCGACGGCTCGTGAACTTACCCAATGGTTCGCGGCTCGCGGGACAACGCCGGCCGGTACATTTACGGCCGATGACGCGACCGCTGACCTTTCGAGCTGCGGACTTGTCGTCGTCCTCGGCGGCGACGGGACCATGATCGCCGCAGCACGTATGATCGGCGAGGCCGAAGTGCCCGTTCTCGGGATCAACTACGGCAGCCTCGGCTATTTGACGGAATTCCGCATCGAAGAATTGCACTCGGCCGTCGAGTCCGTCCTTGACGGAGCCTTCGCGACCGATCGCCGAGTTATGCTCCGCGCCGAGCTTTTCCGCAATGGAGAGAGTATCGCGAATGGCCGCGTCCTGAACGATGTCGTCATCAACAAGGCCGCCCTGGCCCGGATAATCGCGATCGAAGTGCGGCTTGACGGGCTTTTTGTGAACTCATTCCGATCGGACGGCCTCATAATCGCGACCCCGACCGGCTCGACCGCCTATAATCTTTCGGCCGGCGGCCCGATCGTCTATCCGTCGATGAACGCCGTCGTTCTCACGCCGATATGCCCATTCACGCTCTCGAACCGCCCGATCGTCATCCCCGATACCGCCGAGATCGAACTAAAACTTGAGAACGGCAACGAAGGCGTCATCTTGAGCCTCGACGGCCAGACGGGCTTCCCGCTTATCGTCGGCGATATCGTACGCATCCGCAAGAGCCGCACCACGCTGAACCTCGTTCAGCCCGAGAACCGCAATTACTTCGATGTCCTCCGCAAGAAACTCCAATGGGGAAGATAGTTAAACGGTGAACGGTTCGTTCATCTAAGTACAACGTGCTAAGTGAAAAGTCCGAGCCTCTTCCTTTGCGTCCTTTGCGTCTTCGATTCTTTGCGAACTTTGCGTTTTTCTCTTCTGTTTAAACGCAAAGACCGCAAAGAATCGAAGACGCAAAGGACGCAAAGACCCGGTCAGAACCAGGAGCGACGGAACGCGGACGCCCTCGTCCGCCTCTTGTCAGAACCGCCTGCGTGAGCGGTCGGTCAGTTCGTTCGTTGCGGAAGCCCGCACGCAGTAAGGGCACTCCTGTCAGAACCGGGAGCGACAGCGACTGGGCTCTTTGGTAGTCAGTTCCGAAATAAGTAAAAAGTAATAAGTGCTAAGTGCAAAGTCTGAGCCGGAAGAGTTTCCCCGGCTCATCCTTCGCACGTTATCCTTTATCACTTTGCCATTCTCCTTTCGCGAAAACCTCGACGTTTGTTCCGTTCCACGTACAACGGAACAAGTGGAACAA
>Ga0138256_10008035_pt1 | contig 11109 bp, 9 predicted proteins | sample KNB2016incub_MG_FD_105486 | JGI IMG/M metagenome (GOLD analysis project Ga0138256, IMG submission 105486) | Active sludge microbial communities from wastewater in Klosterneuburg, Austria - KNB2014incub_MG | ecosystem: Engineered > WWTP > Activated sludge > Unclassified | place: Austria...
ATCTGGCGAAACGCCACCGAGTCCCCCGATCCCAAACATGAATTTTTCAAGGGCAAATGTTACCGATTCCTCGCCACCGTTAAACGTACAAGTCGGATCAATATATAAGGCAACCGTTCCTGCTGTCCCGAACGCAATACCACCTGCTATTTGGATGATATTTTCATAGATTGAGTTTTCAGTAAAAACAATACACGCAGGCGCGGGTACGGGTCCGATATTCACCAATCCGCACCGATCAATAATAACCGTTCCGTTTGTCCCGTAAAACTCTAAACCGTTATTGAATCCAACGAATGCAGATATGTTATTAACCCTAAAAGTATTGACATTCGTTACATTTCCTAAGTCACCAAGCGTAAATATGATACATCCATCAATTAACACCTCGCCTAATGTTGAAAGTTCAAACATCTGTGCGGTGTCGGAGTTCAGTTCAACGTTAATATTTTTCATAACAAATGAACCGTTCCCGTCACCCGCGCATGAAAACAAAACACCAGACGTTAATTCCGAAATCAACTTTGTCTTATCCTTATCTTGCCCCAATAGCTTAACGCCTTGTGATACAATGATATGATGATCTGTTAAGTTTATTTGAACCGACCCGAACTCGTACACGTTACCACCTTCTAATGTGATAACGTTTTCACCCATAATTATTTCGGGTGTCGGCAAATCATCTATTGAATTGACAATAACAACCTTTTCGAGTTGTGGAATATCTTTATATATACCCATTATACAGATTCTCCTTCCACTACTAAAACATTACCAACACCTGATTGCGTACGAACATATAAAGCATTGACAGGCACAGGCAAGTCGAAAACATAAAGGCTATTTGCGGGGACACGCCTCTTGCCAATTACGGCAGGGTCATCCGTAGAAATCCATATAACTGCACTATGATTATTGAACACGGATAAACTTGTTCGGTTTGGATTTGCGCCAATAAGCAAAGCCGATACCGTAGTTACGGGAACAACCGTTTCCGTTTCCGTACATCTTATTTGTGCTTCTTGTAAAACATCTGTCGCACCACCCGAACCCGATCCGCCCGCAACAATCCGAAAGCCGTCAATCGTATCTTGTGCTGTTTGTGCGTTCGCAAGTGAGGGGTAATTAATACTAAACGTATCCCCCGCGCACGTAACGTAAAGTGTTGAACTTGACACATCAACACTTGTTCGGTAGTCGGAGGCTTTAGATATGGTCTCCACCACATTCAAACCCTTTAACACCCGCCAACTTTCAGTATCCGAGCCGTCCAATGTTATGGTTGCTGAATCATAAACTCTATTTATCATGTCGTTATATCTTTTTAGTTTCTACTTCTTTGACTAATCCTTTTTGCGCAAGTCGTATATCTACTAATTGGTCAATGTTTTCTAAGTTCCTAATTGAAAAATCATATACGGGCGTGGTTTTGCGTTCGGCTTCTTGCACTGACTTGCGGTAATATATGACTCGAAGTGTCAACAAGCCCGAACGGCTTTTACTTACCCGCAGGCTGTCAATCGTTCGTCTGTCAATGAGTACATCTTGCAAACCCGACGGAATCGCCTGATCGAAAACGTTAGTCCGTAGCGTCCGAATCCGACTCTTCAAATCATTCTCAATGTTTGTTATGTCCGTTCCGTCCAAGCCCGCGCGTCCGTCATATTGAACGCGGTGCGTTTCAACACCGCCCGTAATAATTCTGTCGTTTTCGGGAACGTCGGCGGGTTCGGGTTCTGGCGTTAACGGTCTCGCCTCATTCCTTGCCCGTGCGTCCTCATATATTTTCCTTTGTTCCTCTTGATACGCCTCCGTCCGCTTCAAGTCTTTATTCCGTTCCTGACGTATCGTTTGCAATTCCGTTGATGTCATCCCGTCAACATCCATTTCCCGTGCCGTATCCTCTTGCAACTTATCGACAAAATCCGATTCGTACTTTGACCAATAGAACGTTAGTCCATATCGATCATCCAACACGTTTTGGATTAATTCAGGATAGCGGAACTCGAAAGCGATTCGGTCTTCACCAATTCGATACACGCGTAAACTTGAATAGAGTTTCCCAGTAAGGAATCTAAATAAACCGCGTGGACTATCGTACGAGAGGGCGGGGAGGGTTTGCGCACCGTAAGCGTTCCACCCAAGTTTGAATATCCGTTCTCGTAAACGCTCCTTAATAAGTTCCAATTGAATATCGCTAATTGGGATGCGCGGATTGACATACAACGTCGCGGGCGGGCGTGCGAGACGTACCGTTTTGGCTTCTGAAAACTCATTTTGGGATGAAAGAAATAATAACTTGGGGTCAATACCAAGACGCGTACACGTTTCTATATTTTGAATAATGTTACTCATTTTGGCAATTTCCCCTTATCTAAATAATTGACAATCATATCAAACTGCCCCTTTGTCAATAGCCTTAAATGTTCACGATAACCTATTTTTCGCAAAAAAGGCATAAGCGGGGACGTATGGATATACCTCCGAAACAAGTCGGGGTCATCTCCATAAACGCGCTTTTTAGGTATCCGCTTTTCCATATGCAAATATAACCACTACCATATGAATTAAATGTTAAAAATGTACATAGCACGGCAGTTGACGGCACAATACGGCAAAGTGTGTTTTTTTATTCCCCTGTTTTTATTTTATCCCTTATTTTTGTTTTATTTCCGCTTGCGGGTGTGTACGTATATGCAAGAGAAACTACCTACATATGTGATAAACGTGGACGACGACGACGAATTGGGCGTTGATCGCCTGTCGTTGGTAGCGCGTCCCGCAGTGCAAACCAATTTCATAGCCCTGTCGGAGGCGGAAAAGGTACATAGGATTCAGCTTTTGAAATCCAACCTCGCCCAACAGATGCTTTACGGGGTTGCATTAAAACCCGATCAATTGATTTATCGTAGGGATGCGGACGGCGGGGAATATAATATCACCTTTCCAAAAGATCAGGTTACTAAAATCGCACAACGCTATCTCAAAAACGGGAATCAGAACAAGATAAATATCGAGCATACTGATAAAATGATACCCGCGTCCGTCGTTGAAACATGGATAACGGTTGATACGGACAAGGATAAGATTAAAGCGGTTGGTTTAGCAGAGGATTTGCCTGTTGGTTCGTGGTGTGTTGGTATCAAGGTAGATAGATTAGAAGACTGGGAGGCTTATGTGGAATCGGGGGCAGTGCTTGGCATTTCATTAGAAGGAGACTTCGATCATATTATAAAATTAAAACAGGAAGCAATGACGGAAAACGAAAGAAAGTTGCAGGAATTGCAACAACAAATAGACCTATTGAAGAAACAACAGGAGTTGGCGGATTTACAGTCGAAAGGTCAGCAGTCGCAACAAATGTCGGATCAAAAACAAGATCAAGAGTCGGTAGGCTTATTAGGTAAACTTGCACAGATGTTAGGTTTCGCTCAAGGGCGTGGGTCTAAACAAAAATCTGTTGTTATGAGCAACGATCAAACTTTACGCATTGTCCGTCCCGAAGCCTTCACGCTCGGCGGGAAACAGTGGACAAAAGAGATCACGCTCTTTGCGCAGGGCGGGCGGGCGAAAGTCCTTTGCCAAGCCGACGGTACGACGGTTCAGTTGAACGATGGTAAGTATCAATTAACGACAGGCGGTCATGTCGAAGTGGTGGGCGGAATCGCAATGATTAAACTTGCCGTTACCCCCACCTATACCGCCGAAGACGGCAAGGGTATCTATGTTGATACCGAAAACGAGAACATGGCTTATTGGGTTATGGAAGATGGTAGTACGGAGGCAATCGCCGACGGGTCGTACAAAACCAATGACGGTAAAATTGTTGTTATCATGGGTGGTAAATTCGTCGAAATTAAGGAGGAGGAAATGAAAGAGGATCAAGCGATGGAGTCTCCATCGGTTTCCGTCGAAATGCCTGTTATTGACAAGGCGACACTTGAACAACTCATCGCTGGCTTGATGCAGATTGCAGAAACCCAACAAGAAATGAAGAAAGCGCAAGATGAGGAAATGAAGAAAGTCGAAGAAATGAGACAACATCTCACGCAAACTACGGGCGCGAAATGGCAAACGGCGGGCGTAACCGAACCGAAACCGACACAAACCGAATTGTCGAATCAAGACGGCAAGAAAAAGAGTTTAGAGCAACTTGCTAACGAAGCAAGAGAGGAAATGAAGCCCATTAGACGCAAATAATCCTACATACACACAATAAACGATATATAAAACATGGGATTTACAAGTACAATAGATTTTGTTGGCGGAATAGCCGAGGACATCTATAACGAACAATTTAATGCAATGGATTCCGTCAACAATGGCATGGTAACGGTCAGGACGGGAATCAAAGGCAGGTTCACATTAACGGCATTAACGGTCGAAGCGAACCCAAAACTTCGCGTTTGCGAATTTGAGGCAACCGACGATTCCGATATTGCACCGCGCATCCTCTTGACCGCAGAATTGCACAATGGGGATGACATTTGCGATAAAACGATGGCGGAAATCTTCGACCAAAACGGGATTTTCAAACCGCGTGCAGGCGCAAGTAATAATCAAGTCGATTACATCCGCGAGCGGATCATGGATTTGATCCCCCGTTCAATGGCGGAAAAGAACGAATCATATGTCTGGCGGGCGGTTTCGGGTGTTCCAAACCCACTTGACCCGTTAACCTTGTTTGATGGTTTCTTTGTTCACATTGACAATGCTACGTATGGTGTTGCGGGGCAACCTGTTGTCACACCTGCTAACGCAATTGATGAATTAACGGAATTAGTTAACCTAATCCCCCAACGCATCCGCAAGGGTACGGGTGATCGTAAGTTGTATATTGGGGTGAACTATGCGGACTACCAAGCAATTGAGTCGGCATTGTACACGCAATCATACAACATTTACGGAGCATTAACGCAATCGGGCAATCGTGGTGATGATTCATATAAAATCTTCTTCAGAGATTTAGAGATCAAATTATCGTACGGTATCCCCGCTAATCGTATGTTCATTTCGCACAAACAAAACCTTGTTCTCGGTACGGATGAATTTTCCGATATGAACTCTTTTATGTTCAAAGACATGAGAGATTCTAACCTCAACCTTTCGTTCCGCTATCGTTTCAATTACGATCTCGGTACGCAAGTACGTTCGTTGAATGAAATCGTTGTTCGTAAAACTGTTTAATTAATCTAAGAAAGGAGTACACACATGGCTTGTTTAATTACAGCAGGATTAGGCGGAACGGACTGCCCACCTTTGGAAATTGGTGGAGTGGAAGTTGACATCCGCGTTATCAACTGGGACGATTGGGTTGCGTTAACGAAAACGCTATCACCTACGAACGTATATACTGCAATATCAGGGGCGGTTGTTGCTTACTTGTTCGTTGCAAAACCGCAAACATCGCTCGCAAGTGCTTTGATTACGGGAGCGAATACGACGGGCGCAGTGTACTATACGCAAAATGTTGCATGGACAATACCTTCAACTGAACAAGCGGCGATCAATGCGCACTTAGAGTTCGTCAATTCTAAGGTTGTTGTTATCATACGCTTACGTGGTGGTATTGATGCCAACAATGAAACACGTGTTTTAGTGTTCGGTGCGCAAACGGGGATGACGTTAACGTCAGAAAACAATTCAGGTTTGAATATTGGTGCGACACAGGATGACGTTGCGGGTGTAACGTTCAGCCTTGTGTCCTATGCACCGATCGCGGCGAATGAGTTTGATCCTTCCGTAGGAACAAAACAAACTGCATTGGACGCAATCACAGTACCATAACGTTTACGGTTTGAAAGAAAGGGGGTAGTTTTTTGGCTACCCTTTTTTTTGATAGAAACTTTTTTCTTTAGCTATGTTCACCGTTTCCCGAAACCAAGATAACAAAATAGTTATATTCATTGACTCTTGCGCTCCCGACTTTTCGTTATCCGTCCCTTTTTGTTACATCACATTTGAAGGGAAAGCGATAACGGTCGGAGGTAAGACGCAAGATACCTACGTCGTTGCCGATTGCACCCTCTTACCGTCAGGTCGTCAATATGAAATATCTTTCTACGTTGAATCTGACGTAACGAATGAAGACAGGGACGCGGGTATTGTGTTTTTGGAAGACCAAGCTCATTACCGCGTTTCGTTTTACGATTTCGGGATCACTGTTCCCGATCCTTTACCCGAACCACAATACCTTAACAATTTATATGTAAACAAAGACAATGGTTAGAGCATCCTTTACCTTCGCCGTACCCAACACCGCCCCGCGTCTTTCCCGCATCCAAGTCGGAGACCCTGACGGATGTGGATTTGATCTATTCTTTGAATGTGGTGGACTTGGGAGCGGGTCGGTCGGCGGTGTCAACGCGCAAGATACGGCGTTGGTTATTGCAGATGCTATCAATGCGTCGTGTTCCGATCCTTCGCTGGTGGATGCACGGGCAAATAGGAACATCGTTGCAAGCGTTTACGATAAATTCGTTACCCTTGAATTTGACTTAGACGCTGAATGTTGCGGGGAGGACTATGTTTTATATGATGATAGTAACCAAACGGCTATCTGGCAACCGCTCGGCGCGGGTCAAATCGAATGCCAAGATTTTCCGCCCGAATTAGCCGAGATTGATTGCTCGCAGTACCCGCCGAACCAACACATATTTAGATTCGCTTTCAAGAACTTAGGTACGGTCTTTGGGGCTTCGGGTACGGACTGGCGTTATACGTTGGATCATGTGGACGCGCCAACGGGTGGCAATCCCCCAGATTGTACGGCGGGCGGTTCGGGTTACTATGTGCAACTGTCAACTAAGTTCTATCCCACCGAAGAAGAATTTTACGACGGTTGGGCGCAGTTTCTTACCTATATATCTTGGCTTCCGAATTACGGCGGGTCGGTAACGCACTTAGGTAACGGCGTTATGGAAGTGGTAACAGACATAGCTACGTGGACGGAAAAGAAACCCTTACTTGATATTTGCGCGGGGCTTATAGTCCAATGTCGATATAACGGGGTGATTACTGATCCCTCTCTCGAAGTGGTGGAAATTACGCAAGGGTGTTGCATCGAAGAACCCGAAACGCCACCACCGTCCCCAGATATTGAAGAACCACCAATCGTTACACCCCCGACAACCGACCCGAAAGCATATGATTATTTGAACCTTGACTGTTGTCCGCCGACGCAAGCGGGTGGCATTGTCAGGGTTATCGTATTGGATAGGGATTTATATCAAAACATTTGCCTTGACGCGTTGGGGCAGATAGAAAGCATCGTTACCGCGTCGAATACGTGGTTAGAATTGTGCCTACCTAAATGGGTTTCGGCGTTATCAATAACAGAGGAACGTTCGGACAATGGTTTACGGTTCATTCATGTAGTTGATTCGGCAACGTTCCCCGTTTCACAAACAGCGCGTAATGCGTTTCTGCGTTTGGGTCAACGTCCGATGGTGGCGATTCTCGAAGACGCGGGCGGAACTCATTGGTTCATGGGTGAATATAATCCCGTGCGACTGAGAAACATAAAAGGGACATCGGGAACTTTGAATGGGGGGGGGAACGGATATACCTTTCAACTTCTTGAAACGTCCCGTTACCACTTGCGCAAGATCAATCAATCATTCATTGACACGATCAATGTAACGGGTGTTGAAAATTGCGGTGATCCCGTCCCCGAATTTGCCGTTAACATATATCCAAAACGAAATTGTTTCATAGGTGGTAACGGGGTGGATTTTGACTTTAGGAATAACTTTATCAATACATAGACATGGCATTTCAATTAGTAGATACAAACCCAAACGTAGATACCTTTAAGGAACAGGCGGACGTTATAAATAACAACGCGAACGAATCCGTAAATGGTGTTACAATAAATGGTAATCTGTTGGAACTTAGCAAGTTCGGGGGCGGGGTGTATTCCGTACCGATTCCGAACTTCCCAAAACAGGTTAATTCGGGGCTGGTTGTAACAACAGGGCTAAATATTGCCAACTATACGGCGGGGGAATATCAAATTAACAACCGTGTATATACCGTTCCGTTGGGTTCGTTCCCAATCGTTTCGGCAGGTGCGGGGCTTTCGCGGATTGACGCAATCGTTGGGGTAGATGACCTCACACCTCCGACGGGTACGATTCAATTGGTGGCGGGCGTGGATGCTGTCAACCCCGTAACGCCGACGCTCTTATCGACACAAGTATTAATAGGTTACGTCGTTGTTGATGACGCGGGGAACGTTGACCCTCAACCCGAAGTTGATTGTTGCATTGAGGACGGCACGGTTAACAATCAGACGCTCCGCTGGGACGCGGGTCTATCTTTGTGGAAAGCCAATTCATATTTGACGGTATCAAGCGCGCAAGTCATCGCCTTCACTACCAATAAAATAGAAACACACGTTTATAATGGTGGAACGCGTGAGGTGTTGGTGCAATTGCTCGAAACCGTACCACACTATTCCGTTTTGGTAACAGATTCCGCAAGTTCGGCAACGCTTTTATCTGGCAATATCGGCGGTGGCAACTTTGGTCATTTGGTCGGAACAACGGGTATTCTCCAATTACAGCCCGCTCAAGGTATTAGGATTATGGACGTTGGGACACCCGTATCAACGACAAACAAATTATATCAGGTTGGTTCGGTCTTATATTGGAATGGAGATGCTATTTGTACTGCGCCGTGCGGGGGTGGTGGATATACGGGTACGGTGCAAGGTTCAGTTCTTCAATATGACACGGGTACAGTTGACTATATCGAAAACGTGTACACGCGTAATATTTCGGGAACGCACGCGTCAGTGATGTATGAAGGCACATTGACCTCACCAACGGGAACGAACGCTCGCAACACCTACATATCTTTACATGATCGCGGGCAGAACTTTATCATTGATGCGAACCGTTCGGTAATGATTGCGGGAAGTACAGATACATTTGGGGATACCTCAATTGTTCATACTGTTGAAACAATGGGTGTGCCTCAAAAAGGAGGTAACTTCATGCTTGGATTTTACGGCGGGGGCATGGATTTGGGCAATCAAATTGGTGGCGTTGGGATTATCTCAAGTAATAGTTGTTTTGTCAATAAGTTGTTTTACGATCAGGGCGAGGGGTTTTCCGTCGTTGCCACATCCAAAGATACCAATATTGAATACAACATAGATTATAATATTGCTTTATCTTGCGATGGTTCAAATGTTCATTATGCGTACAATTGTGCATTAATCGGATGCGCGGGGGGGGGGATTATAAACAGTTCGGGAACGACATTAACGTCGTTTTCGGGGTTGTTATTCAGTCAGGCATCTTTGATTGAATCGGTTACGGGTACATTTACAAATACCATCACGCGTAATTCGGGGACATTTGCAACAGCAAACGTATTACTAAAAGGCGTAACGGAATGCGCTATCGTCGCATCGTCAAGTGGTGAAATCAACAGCCGTCCCGCTGGCTTTGTCGGTCTGACTTCGGGAACAATATATGAAACCGTATTGAGTGCTACGGGGCAGTGTCTTATCCGCACAACTAACGATTCGGCAACGATTGTAAATGTGGGGATGTATGCGTCGGCTGAATGTGCTATTGTTTGCGATACCTACGACGCTTATCGTGTTGCGTTTGTAGGTTGTTATCAAACGGTGGCAACAATAACGTCGGCAGATGTATTAAATTGTGTTGTTTTGGCTACGGAATCAAGTCCGTCCCTACGTACCAATACGACACATATGCAAAATGTGGAACATAACGGAGCGCACGCCGAATTGGGATTCCGAACAGATAATAGTGTTACAATAACTGTAACAGTAAACGACCATATTGTCTATATCAACAACAGCACGGCAACCGTTCAGCTACCTGCAACCCCCCTTGCGGGTCAGGTAGTCATATTAAAGGACGTTACGGGCGCGGGCGTGGTGGCGGAAGTGATAGACGGGAACGGAAATACAATCGACGGAGTGGCAACACGTACCATTGCGGTTGCGTATCGGTCGGTTACACTACATTTTGAGGGTGGTGAATGGAAAATTATTGCAGTTGGGGACGCTTTTTAATAACTTTGCATTATGGCTTTGCAGAAAAGAAACTTTAAGACGAAAAAGGGAACGGACATCAGGGTCGTGAACATGGGTAAGGTTGTTCCCGCCCAAACGCAACCCTATAATTCAAAGGAATGGCTAACATATGATCGTTATGCTTACGATAATATGTATCCCCAACACATCCTATCCCTGACAGAATCGAGTACCCACAATGCGATTCTGCAAACCAAAAAACGCATGACAGCTTCGTCAGGTTTTATCGTTCCCGCAGACCAACCAAATACTGAATTGTTCCTGCGTAACATTAATGATCTGAAGGAGTACGGGAATGATAAGGGAATGGAGCTATTAAGAAGGACGGCAAATGACTTGGCTATTTTCGGCGGTTTCGCGTGGGAGGTGTGTTGGAATCGCATAGGTACACGGATTCATTCCGTTAGGCACGTGCCGTTTCAGACATTGCGACGCAATAAGCCCAACCCCGAAACAGGCGAAACGGACGGGTTCTGGTATTGTCCCGTATGGGGAATTGGTCATTTGAACGATGACTATACAGGGCGCGAGTATTCATATGCTCCATACGAACGCCCGCGTTTCATAAAGGAATTTCGGGAGGATGCGCGGGACGTTTCGGAGTCTTGCATCCTGTACTACTCACGTACAAACGAATTTAATTCCTTTTATCCCGTGCCAGACTATCACGGGGCAATAAGGGATATTATGACGGACATTGAAATATCACTTTTCAATGAAAATAACATTAAAAATGCCTTTGTCCCGTCCGTCGTCATATCTTTAGCTGAACAACCGTCTGAAGAAGAGTTACAAGACACAATAAAAAAACTCGAAAAGCAGTTTACGGGGGGATCAAATGCAGCACGTATGTTGATTTTAACGGGTTCGTCGGTTGGGGATGGTAATCAGCAACAAATGCCCGTAATTACACCCTTTTCTACGACGGGAAACGCTGATATTTACATAGCTTTAGCTCAACAGGTAACACAAAGGATCATAACGGGACATCAATGCCCGTCGCCTTCGATTGCGGGGATTCAAGTTGCGGGCGG
>Ga0138256_10008037_pt1 | contig 11108 bp, 7 predicted proteins | sample KNB2016incub_MG_FD_105486 | JGI IMG/M metagenome (GOLD analysis project Ga0138256, IMG submission 105486) | Active sludge microbial communities from wastewater in Klosterneuburg, Austria - KNB2014incub_MG | ecosystem: Engineered > WWTP > Activated sludge > Unclassified | place: Austria...
CGGCCTGGTTCCGATGGGCCCGCGTACGATTGAAGGCTGGATGGGCTTGTCGGCGCACAACGTCATCAGTCGCAGTGTGCGCGACACGGCGCTGCTGACGCAGCTCAGCCAGGGGCCGGAAGCAGGCACCCGCGCCGCGCCGTCCCCCACGGATCTGCTTGCAGCGCTGGAGCAGGCACCGCGCGGGCTCAGGATCGGTCTGCTCGAAACCAACCTGTTCGGCACCGGTGTGCATCCCGAATGTCTGGAGGCGGTGCGCAAGGCCGCCACCCTGTGCGCCGGCCTGGGCCATCACGTCGAGCCGATCACGCTCAGCGAACTGCCCTTCCTCGAGATGTTTGGCGGCATGGGCATCATGACCGGTACCGGCCTGCTGGTCTCGGTGCAGGCGCGCGAAAAGCAGCTTGGTCGCGCCGCACGCGAAGATGAACTCGAGCCGATCAACTGGGCGGCCATGCAAAAGGCCAAGTCCTATACGGCTGCGCAGCTTTACGGCGCGCGCGCCATCTTCGATCAGGGCGGGCGCATCTTTGACCAGGTGTTCGAGCGCTACGATCTCATCCTGTCGCCCACCACCGCTGGGCTGCCGCCCAAGATCGGCGAACTGGCGCTCGACCAGGCTTTCGACGACTACGTCAAGCATGCGATGCTGGGACCGGCCTTCACCGCCATGTTCAACATGAGCGGCCATCCCGCGATGTCTGTGCCGCTGCACTGGAGCGCCGAAGGGCTGCCGATCGGCGTGCAGTTCGCTGCGCCTTTTGGGGCCGAGGCGCGCTTGATCGCACTGGCAGCGCAACTGGAACAGGCTGCACCGTGGGCGGATCGCCGTCCGCCGGCGCTGGTCTGAAAAAATCGGAAGGAGTTTCAATGAGCACACCTGCCTCTGTGGGCGTCGCGGTCGTCACCGGCGCCAGCCGCGGTGTGGGCCAAGGCGTGGCCGAAGCGCTTGGCGCTGCCGGCATGATTGTCTACGTCACCGGCCGCAGCACCACTGAAGGCAGCTGCCGTGTCGGCGACGAAGTGCTGCACGGCACCATCCACGCCAGTGCCGCCGCCGTCACCGCGGCCGGTGGACAAGGCATCGCGGTGCACTGCGACCATGCCGACGACAGCCAGGTGCAGGCCTTGTTCGAGCGCGTCGAACGTGAACAAGGGCGGCTCGACATCCTGGTCAACAACGCCATCTATATCGACGACAGCCTGATCGCACCCGGCCCGTTCTGGACCAAGCCGCAAAGCCAGGCCGACATCTTCGGCGTCGGTCTGCGCTCCAACTACATCGCCGCGCACTGCGCCGCGCCGCTGTTGCTCAAGTCCGGCAAGGGGCTGGTGGTGTTCACCTCGTCCTATGGCGCCGGCTGCTACATGCACGGCCCGGCCTACGGCGCGCAAAAAGCCGGCTGCGACAAGATGGCCTTCGACATGGCGGTCGATTTCGAAGGCACGGGCGTGGCAGCCCTGTCTCTGTGGCTGGGCGTGCAGCGCACCGAGCGCACCGAGCTGGCCGCCCGCCAACGCAGCGACACCTATGGCGACATCATGGGGCACAGCGAAAGCCCGCAGTTCGTCGGCCGCGTCATCCATGCCTTGTGGCGCGACCCCAAGCTGGCGAGCCTGTCGGGCCAGACCCTGATCGTGGCCGAACTCGCACCGCAATACGGGGTGCGCGACGAAGGCGGGCGCGAGCCACCGAGCTTGCGGCGCATGCTGGGCGAGCCGCGCGTCTTTCATCCGGCGCGTGTGAGCTGAAGGAGGCGGCATGGATCTGGAACAACGCATCGCACGCCTCGAGGCCCTCGAGGCGATTCGCCAGCTCAAGCACCGCTACCTGAACGCCTGCGACCTGAAGGACATCGAAGCCATCCGCGATTGCTTCGCCACCGGCCCGATCCGCATCGACTACGAGGCCGTTGGCGTCTTTGAAGAGCGCGACCCCTTCGTCGCGCTGTATCAGTCGCTCGCCTGCCACCCCCGCGTGCGCGACAGCCACCACGGCGCCAACCCCGAAATCGAGTTGTTGTCCGATGACACGGCGCGCGGGCGCTGGTCCCTGTGCTACTTCAACCTTGATGCGGAAACCGGTCTCACGCGCCGCCTCGGGGTGATGTACGACGACGAATACCGTCGCATGGACGGTGCGTGGAAGATTGTGGCAACGCGCTCGCGCATTCTGGCGGTCGTTAGCGGCCGGGACGAGCCCGCGACGCTGCCAGGCTGATCCCAGCGAGGGCGGCAGCGCAGCAATGGCGCTCTGCCCGTGTCCAGTAGCCCTTCCGCCCACGATGGCATGACGTCGTTCTCCCCGTTTCCTCCCTAACGCACGCTGATCAACGCAATGGGTCTGGGCCGCGCCCCTGATAGACTCTTGGCGATTTCAGAGGAAGGTGATTCGCCACCCTGAGCGAGTTCGCCGGCGATCGACCCACGTGGGGCGAGGGAGAACGAGGGATGACGCCAGAGACCAAAGCCCGTCAGCAGATCGACCAGAAGCTCGAACAGGCTGGCTGGATCATCCAGGACGTGAAGCAGCTCAACCTGTCGGCAGGTGTGGGCGTGGCCGTGCGCGAATACCCCACCGACACTGGTCCTGCCGACTACGTGCTGTTCGTCAGCCGCCAGGCCTTGGGCGTGATCGAAGCCAAGAAGGACAGCGCGGGCGAAAACCTGACCGCGACCGAGGCCCAGACCGAGCGCTACGCCACCGCCAGCCTTAAATGGCGCAAGGACAACACGCCGCTGCGCTTCCTGTTTGAGGCCACCGGCCAGATCATCCGCTTCACCGACAACGCCGACCCCGCGCCGCGTTCGCGCGAAATATTCCACTTCTTCAAGCCCGAAACACTGGCGAGCTGCTTAGCGCAGCCGGAAACCCTGCGCCGCCGCTTGACCGAGCATATGCCGGCTCTGCCGGAGACGAACCTGCGTGCGTGCCAGATCAGCGCCGTCACTGGGCTGGAAAAATCGTTGGCATTGAACAAGCCTCGTGCCCTGGTGCACATGGCCACCGGCGCGGGCAAAACCTTCACCGCCATCACCTCGGTTTATCGCCTGCTCAAATTCGGCGGCGCCAGGCGCATCCTGTTTCTGGTCGACACCCGCAACCTCGGCAAACAGGCCCATCAGGAATTCATGGCCTACACGCCGCCGGACGATGGTCGTAAGTTCACCGAGCTCTACAACGTGCAGCGCCTGGCCTCGCCCCACATCGACCCACATTCGCAGGTGTGCATCAGCACCATTCAGCGTATGTATTCCATCCTGAGCGGCGAGCTCATCGATGAATCGGCCGAAGACGTATCGCTCAACGAAGTGCAGCAAACCGTCAAACAGGAAAAGCTTGTCCGCTACAACCCGGGGGTGCCGGTGGAAACCTTCGACTTCATCATCATCGATGAATGCCACCGCAGCATCTATAACCTGTGGAAGCAGGTGCTCGACTACTTTGATGCCAGCCTGATCGGCCTCACCGCCACGCCCGACAAGCGCACCTTCGGCTTCTTCAACGAGAACATCGTCGCCGAATACAGCTACGAGCAGTCCGTGGCCGATGGCGTCAACGTCGGCTACGACGTCTACACCATCGAAACCGAGATCACCCAGAAAGGTGCCGAGCTCAAGGCGAAGGAATGGGTGGACCACCGTGACCGCCACACCCGCAAAAAGCGCTGGGGCGAAACCGAGGAAGACACGAGCTACACGGGCAAGGAGCTCGACCGCTCGGTGGTCAACCCTAGCCAGATCCGCAAGGTGATCCAGGCCATGAAGACTGCCGTCGAGACGCAGATTTTCCCGGCGCGCAAGGAAACACCCAAAACCCTCATCTTCGCCAAAACCGACAGCCACGCCGATGACATCATCAACATCGTGCGCGAGGTCTATTCTCAGGGGAATGCCTTCTGCAAGAAGGTCACCTATCGTTCCGAAGAGGACACGGACAGCATCCTCAGCAGCTTTCGCAACGACTACAACCCGCGTATTGCCGTCACGGTGGACATGATCGCCACCGGCACGGACGTGAAACCGCTGGAAGTGCTGCTGTTCATGCGCGACGTGCGCAGCAGGGGCTATTACGAACAGATGAAAGGTCGCGGCGTGCGCTCGCTGGATGGCGACAGCCTCAAGCGTGTCAGCAACAGTGCCGACGGTGCCAAAACCCGCTTTGTGCTGATCGACGCCGTGGGCGTGGAGAAATCGCTCAAGACCGAAAGCCGCCCGCTGGAAAAGAAACCCGACGTCGCGCTCAAGGATCTGCTGCAAGGCGTGGCCATGGGCAGCCGTGACGACGACACCGTGCTCAGCCTGGCCAACCGCCTGGTGCGACTGGCCAAGCAACTGGACGACAAGGCCCAGGCGCGCATCGAAAAAGTTTCCGGCGGCATCCCTGTGGCCAAGCTGGGCAAGGAGCTGATTGCTGCGCTTGATCCCGATGCCATCGTGCAAACCGCGCTGGCCACCGCCCAGGCCAAGGGCATCACCCGCTCTGAGGACAGCCTGCTGCCCGCAGAGATTGAAGCTGCCCGTGCCGAGCGCGTGGCCGCCGCCTGCGCGCCCTTCGATAAACCCGAACTGCGCGATGAGATTGAAAACGCCCGCCGTGAGCGCGAGCAGCTCATCGACCACATCAACCTCGATCAGCTCACCTTCTCCGGCTTCAGCGAACAGGCCGAGTCGCAAGCCAGGACGCTGATCCAGCGCTTTGCCGATTACATCGCCGCGCATAAGGACGAAATTTCCGCGCTGGATTTTTTCTTTCAGCAACCCTACCAGCGCCGTGCGCTCAGCTTCGACATGATCGAAGAACTGCACGAGCATCTCAGCCGGCCGCCGTTGATGCTGACCACCGAGAAGCTGTGGAGTGCCTATGCGCGCGTGCAGTCTTCTCAGGTCAAAGGCGCAAACCGCAAACGCCAGCTCACTGATCTTGTTTCACTGCTGCGTTTTGCACTGGGGCTGGAGACCGAGCTCAAGCCCTTTGCCGACGAGGTCGACAAGCGTTTCCAGACCTGGATCTTCCGCCACAACGCCCAGCGCGGCACCGCCTTCACGCCGGAGCAAACCGAATGGCTGCGCCTGATGAAAGAGCATATCGCCAGCAGCTGCAGCATCAGCCGGGAGGATTTTGATTACGCCGAACTGGCCGACAGGGGCGGACTGCAGAAGGTGTGGCAGGTTTTTGGTAAGGAGCTGGATGGGCTGATGAGTGAGATGAATGTGGAGTTGGTGGCGTGAACGAGTCTCTGGAATTGCCTGGCAGCTGGGCATTTGCGCCAGCCTCTGATCTCGCTGAGATCAATCCGCGCTCGTTTTGCCCAGTTCCTAATGCGATCCTTCAACCTGTTCATTTCGTGCCTATGAGTGCGGTGACGGAAGAGTTCGGTGGAATTAGTGTGGAGGCAAGGCGCCCACTGGGTGAGGTGCAAAAGGGCTACACAGCTTTTCTCGGCGGTGATGTGCTTTTTGCGAAAATCACTCCGTGCATGGAGAACGGCAAGCTGGCTGTCGTACCCCGGCTGCAGGATCACATTGCCTATGGCTCGACTGAATTTCATGTCTTGCGTGCCAGGGACACGGTACAGCCGAGGTGGCTGGCCTACTTCCTCTCGCAGTCAGCGTTTCGAAGGTTGGCGCGGCAAAACATGACCGGCAGCGCGGGTCAGTTGCGGGTCGCAACGACATGGTTATCTGGCACAACGATCCCCGTTGCGCCAGCCACCGAACAAACCCGCATCATCACCAAGCTCGAAGAGCTGCTCTCCGACCTCGATGCCGGCGTGGCCGAGCTCAAGACCGCGCAGAAGAAGCTCAAACAATACCGCCAGTCGTTGCTGAAGGCCGCGGTCGAAGGCGCGCTCACGGCCGAGTGGCGAGCCCGCAACAAGCCCGCTGAAACCGGCGTGCAACTGCTGGATCGCATCCTGTCTGAACGCCGCGCGCGCTGGGAAGCGAAGCAGCTCAACAAGTTCAAGGAGCAAGGCAAAACGCCACCCAAAGACTGGCAAAAGAAATACCCCGAGCCGGTGCAGCCGGATACCACCGATTTGCCGGAACTGCCGGAGGGGTGGGTGTGGGCGAGTGGTGAGCATCTTTGCGAGTTCATTACAAAGGGAACAACACCGCCGAAGGACTTAGATTCTGGCGAGGAGAAGTCTGTCCCGTTTTTGCGCGTCACGAATTTGACGGATCAAGGTGAACTTGATTTGACTGACGAGGTTTTCGTGTCCCTCAAAACGCATCAAAGCTTTTTGGCCCGCTCGGCCGTCTATCCAAATGATGTGCTGATGAACATTGTTGGCCCGCCACTCGGACAGGTCTCCGTCGTGCCGTCAACTTTCAACGAGTGGAACATCAATCAGGCCATCGCGATATTCCGTGCCGTTGAAGGTGTACTGCCATGGTTCATCTGTCGCTATCTGCTGTCGCCCGTGGCTCAGCGGTGGCTCAAGGTTCGATCCAAAACGACGGCGGGGCAGACCAATTTAACGTTGGAAGTTTGTCGTGGTCTGCCGTTTCCGCTGCCTCCGCAAGATGAACAGCAAGCGCTTCTCGTTAACCTTGAAATGGCGATGAGTTCGATCGTGAGTCAGGGGCGGGCCATCGGTCTAGCCCTCAAACAATCCACCGCCCAACGCCAGAACATCCTCCGCGCCGCCTTCGCCGGCCAGCTGGTGCCGCAAGACCCCAACGACGAACCCGCTAGCGTGCTGCTGGAACGCATCCGCGCCGAACGTGCCGCGAAGGCCAGCGTGAAGAAGCCGCGTGGGCGCAAGACGAAGGACACCACCGATGCGTGACGATCAGTACTGGATCAGTCTGGTCCACGAGTTGCGGGCCATTCCCCGCGAAACGGGCTGGCTGGAATTCAAACACAACAATGCCGAGCCGCAGGAGATCGGCGAGTACATCTCGGCCCTGGCCAACACGGCCGCGCTGGAAGGCAAGGCCCATGCTTATGTGCTGTGGGGCATCGACGACACATCGCACGAAGCGGTGGGTACGACTTTTGATCCCGCCCGCAAGCGTATTGGCAACGAAGAGCTGGAGAGCTGGCTGTTGCGGCAGCTGGCCCCCAAGATCGGATTTCATTTCGTGCATGTGGCGCTGGACGGCGTGCCGCTGGTGCTGATGGAGATTGACTGCGCGTATCGGCACCCAGTGCAGTTCGGTGGGGCCGAGTTCATCCGCATCGGCTCGTACAAGAAGCGGCTGAAAGACTTTCAGGAGAAGGAGCGTGAGCTTTGGCGCGTGCTGGACGCAACGCCATTCGAGCGCTTGGCAGCGGCCGAGAAGCTGCGCTCGGATGAGGTTCTGAGCTTGCTGGACTACCCCAGCTACTTCGACCTGATCGATCGGCCTTTGCCCGATGGGCGCAACGCGATTCTGGATGCCTTGGCGGCAGACCGTCTGATCGAGGCCGCGGGTGGCGGACACTGGAATGTGATGAATGTGGGCGCGATATTGCTTGCCAAGCACTTGTCGAACTTTGGTTCGCTGCAGCGCAAGGCCGTGCGCGTGGTGGTCTACAAGGGCAAGGGACGGGTGCAGACCTTGCGGGAACAGACCGGCGCCAAGGGCTATGCATCGGGTTTTGAAGGGCTGATTGGCTTCATCCACGGGCTGTTGCCGGTCAACGAGGTCATCGGGCAAGCACTGCGCAAGGCCGTGCCGGTGTATCCGGAGTTGGCTATTCGGGAACTGGTGGCGAATGCCCTCATCCACCAGGATTTCTCCGTTTCTGGCAGCGGCCCGATGGTGGAAATTTTTGACGATCGCATGGAGATCACCAATCCCGGGCTGCCTTTGGTTGCCGCGTCTCGCATGCTCGATAGCCCACCGCGCTCGCGCAATGAAGCCTTGGCGTCGCTGATGCGCCGTATGGGTGTTTGCGAAGAGCGTGGCAGCGGAGTGGACAAAGTGGTGTCTGAGGCAGAGTTTTATCAGCTGCCTGCGCCGGCATTCGAGGTGGTAGGAGAGTCCACCCGCAGCACCTTATTTGCGCCACGCCCCCTGACGAAGATGGACCAGCCTGATCGCGTGCGGGCGGTGTATCTGCACGCTTGCCTGCGTTATGTGCAGCGCGAGTTCATGACCAACAGCTCTCTGCGGGAACGGTTCGGAATTGACCCCAAGAACAGCGCTACAGCATCGCGACTCATCAAGGAGTCGTTGATCGCAGGTGTGGTTCGCCTGCAAGACCCGGAAGCGCCGCCCAAGCTCCGACGCTATGTGCCGGAGTGGGCCTGATTTACTTGATGGCTGCTTGATGGATACGGCGTACTTGCCCCGTATGTATATAAAAATTTCTACGAAAACAATGGCTTGTATGTGCGTCGGTACTTGATGGGTACTTGATGGCAGCGCCACTGGATATCTGATGAACACCTCTTCTCTCGTCCAGAAAGTCTGGAATTTCTGCCACACCTTGCGCGATGACGGCGTGGGCTATGGCGACTATCTGGAACAGCTCACCTACCTGCTGTTCCTGAAGCTGGCGCACGAATACGCGCAGGAGCCCTACAAGCGCGACACTCACATCCCGAAAGCCTATGACTGGGCGAGCCTGAAATCCAGGGTGGGCGAGCCGCTGGAGGCGCACTACCTTGCGACTCTGCACAAGCTGGGGCAAGAGCCGGGCATGTTGGGGGCGATCTTCTTCAAGGCCCAGAACAAAATCCAGGACCCTGCCAAGCTCTCGCGCCTGGTGCAACTGATCGATGCCGAGAGCTGGATCAGTCTGGATGCCGATACCAAGGGCGATTTGTATGAGGGCCTGCTGCAAAAGAACGCCGAGGACACCAAGAGCGGTGCAGGCCAGTACTTCACCCCGCGCGCGCTGATCGAAGCGATGGTGGCCTGTGTGCGGCCCGAGCCGATGAAGACCATTGCCGATCCGGCCTGCGGCACCGGCGGCTTCTTCCTCGGTGCCTACACTTGGCTGACGCGACCCGGTGCCAAACTGGATAAGCGCCAGAAAGCGTTTCTGCGCGACAAGACTTTTCGCGGCAACGAGATCGTGCCCAACACCCGCCGCATGTGCTTGATGAACCTGTTTTTGCACAACATCGGTGAACTGGATGGCGAGCCCTCGGTGGACCGCTCTGATGCCTTGATCACCGAACCCAGGCACAAGGTGGATTACGTGCTGGCCAATCCGCCATTCGGCAAGAAGAGCAGCATGACCATCACCAATGAGGAAGGTGAGGAAGACAAGGAGGCGCTGACCTACGAGCGGCAGGACTTCTGGGAAACCACGTCGAACAAGCAGCTCAACTTTCTGCAGCACATCGTCAGCATGCTGAGGGTGAATGGCAAGGCGGCAGTGGTGTTGCCCGACAACGTGCTGTTCGAAGGCGGCGCGGGCGAGAAGATTCGTCGCAAGTTGCTGGAGAACTGCGACGTTCACACGGTGCTACGTTTGCCTACCGGCATTTTCTATGCACAAGGGGTGAAGGCCAATGTGGTGTTCTTCGACAACGCGCCCAAAGACGGCCGCGTACACACCAAGGGCGTGTGGTTCTATGACCTGCGCACCAACAAGCACTTCACGCTCAAAACGCGCACGCTAAAGCTGGACGACCTGCAAGATTTCATTAACTGCTACAAGCCCGAGAACCGCCACGAACGGCAGGAGACCGAACGCTTCAGGTTCTATGGCTACGAAGACTTGATGGCCCGCGACAAGTCCAGTCTGGATATCTTCTGGCTCAAGGACGACAGTCTGGACAATCTGGACGACCTGCCGCCGCCCGATGTACTGCAGCAAGAGATCATCGACCATCTCGAGGCGGCGTTGGCGTCGTTCCGAGACGTGGCGATCGGACTCCGGCGCTGAGGCACCGTCCGTTTTGACGATGCTGCGGACGTCCGCAGTCCCTATAACTCACTGCGTATCCACCCATCGAGGTTCACGCCGTGAGAGAAGCCCCTTCGTATGTGCCCGGCCACCAGCTGCTTGCCGGTAAATCCGTCCTCATCACTGCCGCCGCTGGCGCAGGTATCGGCTTTGCCGCTGCGCGCAAATCTGCGGAAGAGGGCTGCCGCGCGTTGATGATCTCCGACATCCATCCGCGTCGTCTGGAAGAGGCGGTGGCCAAGCTCAAGGCCGAGACCGGGCTGGAAAGCATCTGGGGTCAGGTGTGCAACGTCACCAACGAAGAAGAAGTGCAGGCGCTGGTTGCCGCGGCTGAAGAAAAGCTCGGTGGTGTGGATGTGCTGATCAACAACGCCGGCCTGGGTGGTGAGAAGCGCGTCACCGAAATGACCGACGAAGAGTGGAGCCGGGTTCTGGACATCACCCTCACCGGCACTTTCCGCATGACGCGCGCAATGCTGCCGCACATGGAAAAGCGCGGCCGTGGCGCCATCGTCAACAACGCCTCGGTGCTGGGCTGGCGTGCGCAAAAGGGCCAGGCCCACTACGCCGCGGCCAAGGCCGGAGTGATGGCGCTGACGCGCTGCTCGGCCCTGGAAGCCGCCGAAAACGGCGTGCGCATCAACGCCGTGTCGCCCTCGATCGCACTGCACGATTTCCTCAAGAAGGCCTCCAGCGCCGAACTGCTGGAGCAGCTCGCCAGCCGCGAGGCTTTTGGCCGCGCTGCTGAAGTGTGGGAAGTCGCCAACGTGATGATCTTCCTTGCCAGCGACTACTCCTCCTACATGACTGGCGAAGTGCTGTCGGTCAGCTCGCAGCACGCCTGAGAGGACGCACGATGACCATGGTTTTTTCCAGTGCCGACGAACTTATCGCCGCCGAAGGCCGTGAGCTGGGTGTGACTGACTGGGTCGAGATCCGCCAGCAGCGCATCGACCAGTTTGCCGACGCCACCGACGACCACCAGTGGATTCACGTCGACCCCGAACGTGCCAAGGATGGCCCTTTCGGCGCCTGCATCGCGCACGGTTATCTGACCCTGGCGCTGGCCAATCTGTTTCTGCCGCAGCTCATTCGCGCCGACAACCTGAAGATGGGCGTCAATGTCGGCTGCGACCGCGTGCGTTTCCCGGCGCCGGTCAAGGTCGGTGCACGCGTGCGTGGCCGTGGCGAAATCCTCAAGGTCGAACGCATCAAGGACGCGGTGCAGTCCACCGTGCGCGTCACCATCGAGATC
>Ga0138256_10008038_pt1 | contig 11108 bp, 12 predicted proteins | sample KNB2016incub_MG_FD_105486 | JGI IMG/M metagenome (GOLD analysis project Ga0138256, IMG submission 105486) | Active sludge microbial communities from wastewater in Klosterneuburg, Austria - KNB2014incub_MG | ecosystem: Engineered > WWTP > Activated sludge > Unclassified | place: Austria...
CATAGGCGCCCGCAGCGGTATTGAGTTTCAAATTCATCTCATTGAAGTTTCGAATGGGTCCCATCATGAGCATAAATGCTGCAAAAAATGAAGTGAGCTGTCCGGGCGTAAGATGGCCTTGAATGACTTGATTGCCCCCGACGTAGATCAAAGCTGCAACGGATACTGCGCTAATGAGCTCGATCATGGGCGAAGAGGTTTCTTCAAAGGCAGAAGTCTTTAGTACGTGTTTAACGAACACTTCTGATTGATTAAAAAACCGTTGGGTCACGTAAGGTTCGAGCTTAAATGATTTAACCATTCGAAATCCGGTAAAACTCTCTTGAAGAGTACCAAACATGCGGCCCTGTTCTTCTTGGATTTTACGTATGTAGCGTTTTACGGCCTTACCGCTGATTTGAAAAACTAAAAGCAACGGAGGAAATATCGCAATCGTAATAAGTGACAATTTCCAGTCTAGTTTGAAAATGTATCCAATCAATAAAAGAAGCTGCAAAGGTTCTCGAATCACGGAAGAGATCTGGCCGATCCCTTGTCCCACTAATACCGGATCTGTGCCCACACGTGAAATCAATGCTCCTGAACTTTGAGTGGTAAAGTAGTCTGCGGATAATCCCATTAAGTGACGAAAGAGATCGAACTTCATCGTTTGATCGATACGGGTGACCACCACTCGCAAAGCAAAATACGATAGGAATCTAAGGACGAAATTAACAAGATAGACGCCGATAATTAGAAGCGGAACGGTGATGAGTTTATTTTGATTTTTGGCGATTAAAATCCCATCGAAGAGCTCTTGAATGAGGACAACCGGATAAGCTCGAAGTGCAGCTAAAGGTAAGGACAGCAGCATGCTGATCACGAGCAAACGCCAATGAGGTCGAATGTAATTGATATAAGGCAAAAGCTTACGAAGGTATTTCATGAATTCTTAGACATCATATTAGAAACCTACACCGAGATCAAAGACCAAACCGTTTCCTGAAACCTGAATGGTGATTGGAAACCAAATCATGGAGTCGGGAGCATGTTCTGTGGAGCTAAAGTTTTGCACTAGGCCTATCTTAAGTTCAGTTTGATGGTGTGTTTGTATGTGAACCCTACATCTTTTTAATGCTGATTCGGCGAACGTTTTTAATTCCGTCTTTTTTTGTGTTTCGCTAATCCCCCAAGCAACTAGTCCTTGAACTTCTTGAACGTTCAGGGGTGCAATGAGCGTTTGCTGCGTTGATTTGAGATTCGTAAACCCTAGGAGGCGCTTCGGGAGTCCGAGTTCTAGTTTATAGTCTGGAAAATTTTGAATGAGCTCGTCGATCCATGCGGAATGTAATGACTGAAGGATCTGATTTTGCACTCTGGTGATTTCAGCCAAAAGGACCCCCTCGCTCTAAGTCTTCATTCTATGTTAGTATTTTACGTATGGGGAGCGACAAAAATCACACAAAAATTCGAGCCGTTTTCTTAGATCGTGATGGAACGTTAAACCTCGATCCAGGTTACTTGAACGATTTTAATCGTCTTGAGTTATTGCCCGGAGTTCTTGAGGCCCTGAGTCAGCTTCAAAGCGCCGGACTACATTTAATTGTGATCTCGAACCAGTCCGGTGTGGGTCGTGGGTTGATTACGATAGCCCAAATTCAAAAGATACATGAGCACCTCGATCACCTACTCTCAAAACACGGAATAAAAATTTTGGCTTACCAACTTTGTTTTCATCGGCCTGAAGAAGACTGTGCGTGCCGTAAGCCTAAACCATTTTTGATTCATGATGCTGCAAGTCGCTTTCAAATCGATATTGCGTCGTCTTTTATGGTGGGCGACAAGTGCTCAGACGTTGAATGTGGCAAGAACGCAGGTTGCCAAGCCTCTGTCTTGGTGAGTACAGGCGAGGGGTCCAATGAATTCTCACGGTGTCCGGACGTACCAGATTACGTGGCTTCAGATCTTAAAGATGCTTCCGATTGGATTCTTTCTCAGTTGGATTTTTCTTAAAACAATTTAGACTTTGATGATGAAGACTTTTCCACCCCTCACCCTATCTTTCACGTTATGTGCTCTGATCACTTTGCTTTCGTTTTCACGACCTGCGGAGGCTCTGTTACTTCAGTCTGCCAAGGTGAATCCTCAAGGGATTGCATCGATCGGAGGATACGGACAACTTTATTTTGATCCTAGCGAGTTTATGGCACATGCGCAGCTGGCTTACGGAGTCGGAAATAACTTTCAAATTGAAGGACGTTTTGCTTTGGGCGGACTCGATACCTACGTAGGTGGTTTTGTTAAAAACCAAGTCATGACGAGCTCGATGATGTCTTTTGCGGTATGGGGCGGGTTGCATTCGCAAAGTAACGCATTCATTGATCTCGCGCCGATCCTAAGTTTCGACTGCGGAGCATTAGAGTTCTATATGGGACCCGCACTCGAACTTTCTTTAGGAGATGCGAACACTGGGATCACTTTTAATCCTGGTCTAAATTTTGGCACGAGTCCTAATGTGTCCGTATATGCAGAAGTAGCAATGAAAATCAGCAAAACGCCAACGAGTTTTACGGGTGGCATTCGTTACTATTTTTAAATTCTTTTCAAAGTCCTAAGAATTTAAGTCCTGCAAGTTCGCGACGGTCAAATCCCGGAACATGATAGGTAAATAGTGAAATCAAAAGCGAAAATAAAACTTTTTGATCATCCAGTGTGGCTTGAATGGTTTCTGGGATTTTTTTTATTGGAGTCGTGAGTCCTAAATAAAAATCTCCAATGGCCGACTGAGGGGCCTCAAAAAAACGATGCTGAAAACCGGGTGCATAATCTTCCGGTGAATCGGGTTTTGTGTCCTTACAGTCTGGGCAGGTCCAACAGGCCACGGAAATGTGACAACGCAATGGAGTCGAAGGAGAAAATTCAAGAAGTCCTCGGGCACATCCAATGCAACGTAGAAGCTGGGGTTGCGTCCCATTCCATTGCAAGATTTTAGCGAGATAAGAGTTTAGAGTGCCCAGCAACACCCGGGGATCGACTTCATTTTTTTCACTCATCTCTTCGAGTGACGCTAACGCGTTTGAATGGAGTTTAAAAAGATCTAGACAGGGCTCTCGTTCGGGTGCAAGTCGTAGCATGAGTTCGTTAAACACGCTGGCAAGAGCCAGAATTTCAAAGTTTTTTCTTAGTCCCACAAAATCACGTTTAATAGTTGCCTCTTCCACGTGAAAGAGTTCGGCGCCAAGTCGTTCACTCATTTTCCAAATGGAAGCGGTAAAGGTTTCTAAACACCCACCAAAACGACGAGACTGTATTGCATTTTTAGCCATACCAGTAATTTTACCATGATGTTCGGTCAGTGCAGTGACGATCCGATGCCTCTCTTCGTAGGGCACTGCTCGTAATACAATTGCGAGATCTTCAAATGAGGCGCTCACTTTTTACCCGAACTTGTCTTTCGATATTCTGGAATTTTTGTTTTCGAGCATCCTTCAGTGTCTAGCGATCTTACGATTTCGAAACCCGGAAGTGTTGAATACTCAATCACACGAGCGATGTGTCGCTGAACGATGCAGCTTTTAAACCAAGTTTGAGTCAGTTTTTCTCCGCGGGGAGATCTGAAATGGAGGAGTTGATCTTTGGGGTCAAAGCGTCCGCCCCAGTGTAAGGCTTCGATGAGATCAGGGGGGGTGAGATTTTTTAATTTTTTTCCAGAATAGTAATGTTTCAAAAGCAAAGCTTCTTTTGGGCCGGCATTATAGATTGCAACGGCAAGTAACCAACCTGTGTGGAGTGGATAGGTTCGACTCGACTGGGGTTCTTGGCAAGTTCTGTAAAATCGTTCGCCTTTTCGGTAACGTTGAGCGCGCTGCATGGAGAGGGGGACGAACTGGTTAAATAGATATTTGAGTTCAGAAGCTTTAGCGAAAGTTGCCGAACGAACATCCTGACAATGATTTAAAAAAGAAGTCGCGGCCATGAAACGTACATTTTGCTGACGCTCAGAACCAGTCGGGAATTCGTTACGCACATCAGATAATTGAATCGACTTAAAGTCCTCTTTTGTAAGGAGGTAATCCCGCTTGGGTGTCGCTTCTGACATGGCGATTTTATAAAATGGCGCGAGTAACGATGTTGGTAAAGAGTCGGGTGTGCATGCCACTCCAATGGGCCATCCCATTTGGATTTGTTCGATTTCGTTTAAATTCGAAACGTATCTGCACCATTCTTGTAAATTGATTTGGCCAATCCCACACGAATAATTATTTCCGTCTGGTGTAAGTCCTAAGTTAGAAAGTAAAGATTCTTGTTTCATCGCTCCGAATAAAACTTGAGGTGGCATGCCGATCTCATTGGACGCTTCATAAATCGTTGAAATTTTTTCTTCTTGGTCACGAAATGCGTCAATACGCATCCAAGTAATGAGCATTACATCATCTGAAAACTTTTGCAGACCTAGGCGATGCCTTCGATCGGTTTCGAGTGATCGACAAAGATTGAGATTAGCTCGGTGGTCAACATCCCAGAACTGGATTTCCTCAATCGAGAGATCCGTCGGTAAATCGACATTGGGATTGGGCAGATGACTTAAGTCTAGACAAGGACGATCCAAAGATTTTGGAATGAAATCTTCTATGCACCCAACGGGAGGCTGTGCCCAGTTCAATCCCAGTCCCGCAAGCAATGAAACAAGCGTCATGTGCATATAGAGGTTTCTACCACGAAATTTACAAAGGACAGGTGCTTTTTAGCGTCGGGAACTTGAGATCAAATTGCGTCTTAGCTTCTTTCAGGGCCTGAAGCGCGTCTCGCTCGTGCCCCACTCTGCGGTAATCTGTTTGAAGTTTTTTGAAAATTTTACATCCAGGTTCTGCGAAGATCCGTTTTTGGACTTCGGACAAACGAGACTCGCTTTGCACGTTCGCATAATTTTGATTTTTTGGATCTGCGCATCCTAGACGGTTGGGGGTGAGGTCTTCTCCAATATAAAACTCAAGGTAGTCTCTAAAGTGCTCTGCTTTCCAATTTAAAAAGTAGAGTGCCGAACCTACATCAGTTCTTAGGTCGCAATTTTTCACTTCTGCGATCTGATCATGAGCGGGGTCAATCAGGAATTTTAACTTTTCTTCGTCTGTCTTGCCGCTGGTCACGTAAGTTTTTTGTTTATGAGTGATGAGATCATGAGCGATTGTCTCGGTATCCATTTTTTTTCCGCCAACTGTTCCTGTATAATCGTCAATTAATTTAATGGCCATTTTGACGTGAGCTTGTTTTTTTTGGTTATAAAGCTGATAGGTCAAGGAACGATGGTGCCCGTCGAGATGGAAAACAGAATATTCACCTTCTGCTGATTGAAAGAGGATGCCATCCACGGTCTCTGCCAAAGCTTTCTTTTTAATTTTTTTTTCAGATTTTTTTAGATACCGAGGCAGCATCTCGTCTACTACAATTTTAGTTCCAACATATTCTTGGGTGACTCTCAGGCTTGAAATATCGACTGCTACAATGGGTTTTCCGTCTGGTGATTGCCGAACGTATTCGATCGCATCACCTTGTTTAAATTTTTTTTGGACAAGAAGGGAGTCTATTTCTGCGTGCGCAGAAGCAGTGAGCAACAAGCATCCGATGAGGATATGTTTATTCAGAAACGGATAGACCCGCATCATGAAGGACAGCTTTGATTTTCTTGTTCTCATTTTTTAATATCAAATATTCGGTCACTAAAGCCCGGGTGTCGATCACTTCAGTGCGGGATTCTTTGATGAGTCCGGGGCCAATGGAGTTACTGATGGTGCTGATGCGGATTTTTCTATTGAGCTTTTTCGCTTCGCTTTGAATCATTAAGAAGCGTTGAGTCCATTCCTCTACATACCCACAGCCCCGAAGGTAGGCTCCGTGTAGATCCACCACTAATTGGTTGTCTAATTGTACAATCAAATGGCAGGGGATTCCGTCGCGAATTATAAAACTCACGCGATCCGGGTTGACTTCAAACGATGTTCCTTCGAAGGATTGCGGAATAACATCAGGCACGGTGGGGATGGATTCCGCCATTGATGATGCCCCCATCAATAGAAGAACTGTCCATAGGCTAATAGAATGGTGTGTACGCATCGACGCATATATATATGCAGTGTGTCATTTAGTCAACAGTATGATCTACTGTCATGTTTCTTAACATTTCCGGTCGATTTAGATGGGAAATTATTAATCTAACTAGTTGAAATTAAAGGTATAAACTCCAAATGCTGATAAAGGAGGTTATTGTGGTCTAATTTGCTCAACTTTTAGTCGTATGTGTTCGAAAAGTAACCAGTAAGGAAATGTGGGGAAACTTCTATGATGGTAATTGTCGGCTTTCTTGTAGTGACCTTGTGCGTCTTCGGTGCCTTTGCTGGGCACGGGGGTAATCTCGCCGTTTTGTGGCAACCGTCCGAAATGATCATTATCTGTGGCGCTGCCGCAGGTTCGTTATTGATCGCCGCTCCTATGTCTGTTCTCAAAGATTTCTTGCATCAGATTATAGGTGCGATCAAAGGTAAAAAAGTTTCACAAGCTGAGTACACTCAAGTTCTCCTTCTATTATATGAGATCATCAAAACCGCTAAAGGGAATCCGCTTTCTTTAGAAGCTCACATTGAAAAACCAGAGAACTCAGAAATTTTTAAAAAGTATCCTGCTGTTTTGGCTAATCATCACGCCCTGAGTTTCATGGCTGATACTTTGAAGGTTCAAATCTCGGCACCTATGTCTGCATACGATTTAGAAGACCTCATGGATAAAGACATCGAATCTGTTCATGCCGAAGAAATGAAATCACCCGGACTCATGAGTAAGGTCGGAGACGCAATGCCAGGTCTCGGGATCGTCGCCGCCGTTCTAGGGGTGGTGCAAACGATGGGCAAATTAACTGAAGGTAAAGAAGTGATTGGTCACTCTGTTGCCGCGGCTCTCGTAGGAACGTTTATCGGGATTTTAATTTCATACGGATACCTCCAGCCACTTGCTCAAAAAATGGAAGGCCAGATTAATGATGCCGGAGCCGTTTTGAACGTCGTCAAAGCGGGACTAATCGCATTTGCAAAAGATTGTTCGCCTAAAGTCTGCGTAGAGTTTGCACGCCGTTCGATTCCACCTGGAGTTCGTCCAGATTTCGAAGCGGTTGATAAGGCCACTTCGGGCGTAGGCAAGATCGCAGCATAAACCACTTCAACTGAGAAGGACCGACACCACCAATGGCTGATAAAGATAAGCAACCGATTATCATCAAGAGAAAGAAAGTCCATGGCCATGGAGCGCACGGTGGTGCATGGAAGGTGGCTTATGCTGACTTCGTGACAGCGATGATGGCATTCTTCATGGTGATGTGGCTTTTGGGATCAGACGAAGAAACGAAAGCAGCGGTCTCTAATTATTTTAACAATCCGACATCTGTTTTGCGAATGGATTTATCGAGTAATCAAAATGTGCCGCTCGGAGATAAAACCGGAGCGGGGGAGTCAGTGCTCTCAGGAGCTGATGGTGAAGTTCCAGAAGAGCTTGTGAAAACTCCAAGTAAACCCATTTTGGAAGGGAATACCAAAGCAGAAGATCCAGCGGAAGCCGCCAGTCGATTTGCAAGCTCCGGAGATCAGATCATGATGGAAATCATGAAACTTTCAGTGGCAGAAAGTGACTTATTCAAAGTCGGAACGAGTGATCAGTGGAAAGCGAACGCAGCTAGAATTTTTGCGAAAATCGGTCGTTTGGCAAATAACCATAAAGCTGGAAAAATTTACGTTAAAGGATCCTTCGGGGCAGATACGGGCGGGTATGAGTTTCAGGTGAGTCGCGCTGTAGCAGTGGCCCGTTATCTTGTGGATCATAAATTGGTTGAAGAAGATCGAATTGTGACGAGTGTAAAAAAACGTAAAATCGATAATGGCTCTGATCGTGAACCGGCATCTGTGGGTCCACGAATTGAGTTTATTTTTCAGTGATGGGTGGATCGTGAAGTACCTTAGTTTGTTCATTTTCATCTTAATTTCTATGCCGGCTATAGCGGACGATTCCAAAGTGGTACCCACTTGGCGTTGTGCAACTGAAGTCAAAAGCGCATCCGAAACTACCGTGCGAGTGGAAGATTTTCTTGTTTTAGAGATGCGCGTACCCGATGGCTTTGTAAAAAAGGCATTTAACACATCTCGTGGACCCGCTATCGCAGAATTGCGAATTCAAAAGTCATCCGATGGAAAAATCGAGATTTTTCCAAAATTAAAATTTGGTATGGATCGAATACCCTCCGCGTCACTTCCTGCAAAAATATCACATAGCAAAAATGGACAAATGAGTGCTGAAGCAAACCTCATGATTCCTGCTGACCCACAAAACTCTTCATTAGAAGTGAAACTTTTTTGCGCCTCGAGCGTAAAACCCTAAGGAAAAAACTATGAAACCTTCGATTATGTTTTTACTTATTTTTTTAATAGTTTCTCCAGCGCAAGCGGCAAAGAGTGATCCTTTTGCTTGCACTCTGACCCAGATGATTGAGTCCATCGATGGATCGATGCACGCCAGAAACCGAACACGGCTTTTGAAAAAGTCTTTACCGACGCAAGGTTACGGTCGGTTTGAAGAAGTCTATTCTGATCCCGCTGACCCAGCCGGAAAAAAATTTAGAATTGAAGCGCAACTCGAGCGCGGTCGGCAAGGTCAATGGGTGATCCAACAGCAGCTTTATCAAGTTCTAAGTGACGGAGAACGGGAAGGGAAAGAGTTGGACAAGCGCACAGTCGCTCTTGAAATTTTACGTACCACTGAGCAAGTCTATCGTGGGATGCCGAAAACAGAATACCGCCTACAATGTGCGATCAAGCCCTCAGAAATTGAACCGTTGTTTGCCCACAATTTGGAGATGGAATTAAAAGTTGATGCCGAAGGCGAATCAGTCGACATCAGTAAAAGGAAAAAGATGGCGGGAATCGCAATTCCTTATTCGCCATTGTTTATCCAAAAGAATGCCAAACTAGATCCTAAGATTTTTAATCGAGAGGTGGATCCTGACCCTCAATTGGCCGAAAAACCAACTACTGCGGTAGTTGAGCTCAAACATCCGACTCACGTTTTGGCAGTCGATAAGTCAGCAGCAGAAACGACGTGGCGCGATGTTTGGCCTTTCCGATTAATAAAAAAACCAGCGCCGCCTGTTCAGCTAACACATCGGTCAGTTCAAAATGCGCCCGTTCAACTCGAGTCGTCTAAAGTGGAGCGTGCGTACCGAGCAAAGGTGCCTCCGTCTTTTATGCGCTCGTCGTATGTGGCTCGGGCTCAGCCCGTGCCGCTAGTCCTTTCACCTAAGAACTTTAAGAAGGTGTGGACGAACTACGTGAGAACCCAGCCCAATCGGATGGTCTCCAACCGCAAACCGGCATCTGAAAAGGAATACACGGGTATCCGTCCTAGCATGGTCAATGGCGTACCTTCTATTCCAACTCCTTTAATCCGTATTTGGAGTCAGTTTAAGTAAAAGCTTAATCATATCATAACACTAAAAGTATTTCCGCTTAGTTGACGGCCCGCAATATCCCTGTTATCCCATGGTCCATGACGATGAAAAAACGCTGGGCTTTCGGGGGATGGATCAGTTTAAGTTTAGTGGGCCTTTTGGTCGGAGCGGGAGCCTCGTTTGGAACGTTGAAGGATCTCTCCACCTGTTCGAAAAAACAAATTACCATCTTAGCGACCAATGATTTTCACGGAGCTGTTGAACCCAGTGAGGTTCGCATACCGGGCTACCCCGTAAAAACCGTAGGAGGCATGTCCTTTTGGAGCGGCGTCGTACAATCCATTCGTGAAGGGATTCGCACAAAGCTCGGCGATGACTGTGGTGGAGTATTAGTTGTCGATGCTGGCGATCAATTTCAGGGAACACTTCTCAGTAACTTTTCTGAAGGCGAACTGATGTTCGATCTAATGAACCGAGTAGGCTACGATGCCGTTGTTCCTGGGAACCATGATTACGATTTTGGCCCCGCGGGTTGGTTGGAAGATCAGGTTTCTTCTCGAACAACCGACAAAGATCCACGCGGAGTCATTAAATCGCTCGCTTCGCGCGCAAAGTTCACTTTGATTTCTGCTAACACCTACCTGAAAGACTCACTATTAGATTTGAACGGTCATTCTGTTCCCGTAGAATCGGTAGGATGTAAAACCGATCAGTTGATCGACTGGAGCCGTGCTCGTCGAGTAGAATTTGCCCAACCCTATGTCATTAAAACTGTGGCCACCACACGCGTTGCATTGATTGGACTTGATAACGTTCAGACTCCAAAAACCACCACAGCAGCGAATGTTTCTGATTTGTGTTTCCGTGATCCTTTCACGGAATATATGGCCCTTCGCGAAGAATTAAAGAATCGAGCCGATGTGTTTGTGATCGTCATGCATGACGGTGATACTAAAAATGATTTTAATATGTCTTCGTTAGTGAAGAAAATTTTAGCCGCCGATCCGCGTGGTGTAGATGTTGTTGTCGTGGGCCACATCCATTTTGTGAACGAAGTAAACTTTAACGGAGTGCCCGCCATTCAAAGCGGAGCCAACGGAGAACGGTTTGGTCGGATCGATCTTTTCTACGACAAGCAAACTCAGCAAGTAGACCGCACCCAAATGAAGTTTGTAGGGGGCGTATTTTTAGATAACAACGGATGCGATTATAAATCGAAAACTTTCTGTCACGTGGACGGAACCGCAGTGGGCGTAGATCGACTTAGATTTGAGGGCTAAAAATTAACTTTAGACCAAAATGCCCAAAAACTCATCGATACTGCCAAGGGTGTTTTGGCGCCTATGGCAGATCGCGTACTGGGGAGAGCCACGCAAAAAATAGTCCGTGATCGTATTAACGAAAGTCCTCTGGCTAATGCTTTGACGGACGCATTGCTTGAGACTTCTGGAGCCGACATTGCGGTGATTAATACCGGAGGCATTCGTACTGATTTGGCTCAAGGTCCCATCACCTATGAGAATTTGTATCGCGTACTTCCTTTTGGAAATCGAGCTGTTGTTCTAGCGCCGATGGACTCCAAAACGTTAGTGCGTTTAGTGAAGCGGGCTTCGGCAACTTGTGGGGGCTACGGTGCACTGATGTTTAG
>Ga0138256_10008040_pt1 | contig 11106 bp, 8 predicted proteins | sample KNB2016incub_MG_FD_105486 | JGI IMG/M metagenome (GOLD analysis project Ga0138256, IMG submission 105486) | Active sludge microbial communities from wastewater in Klosterneuburg, Austria - KNB2014incub_MG | ecosystem: Engineered > WWTP > Activated sludge > Unclassified | place: Austria...
CTTTGCATTTCCTGAATCTGGCTGCGGCTTTCCAGCGCGATCCCAATCCATTCAACGCGTCCCTGTGAAGTGCTTCGTCCCAGCAGGTCTCGCAGAATTTCCATTGTTCCCTCCGATGGCTCGATGCTACTCAATAGACTTCAGGAGTTCACCCGCCTGTTGTCGGACATTCGGGGAAAAAAATTCGTCTTTAATCTGACCGATGACAGATCGCAGTTCAGTCCGTTCATCGGCACCAATTTGTGGCCATAATTCTTCGACAGCTTTGAGGCAATTTCGGGCGATTTGAGATTCTTCAATCTGGTAGCGGGCCTCCGCCTGCTGCGCGTCCTGAGGCGTTGCATCCGGCTCTGGCTGATAAACCAGCGGCTTCATCGATTCCTTCAACAGCCGAATCAGTGCGGGCACGCATTCATTGGATCCGTTTCGAGCCAAGCCGACTGCGGCATTGGCCTGGGCCTGCCGATTTCCGTCGTTCAGCATCACTTTCAACTGTGCCAGCGATTCGGGACCGCTCACGTTCCCCAGTGCAAATCCAGCAAGTTGTCGAACGACCGGTGATGAATCCTGGGCGGACCGGCGCAGCTGTTCGAGAACTGCCGCGTCTGAGATGGTTGGTGACGTCAAAGGCAAGTTACGCTCGGACAATGGTGGTACTGGCTCTTTACGAGCGATGGCGTCCGAGTAGCCTGTTACGCGATCAAAGTGGCGACCGGCAATCGAAGCGACCGCCATGAGCGAACTCTTGCGGACCTCGATGTTCTGAGAATCTTTCATGCCTTCCGCCAGAACCGGTAACGTCTTTTTATCGTCATCCAGGATCGCAAGGGTTCTCGCCAAAAATTCCTGGTGCGGGATGTCGGCATCAGTGATTGTGGTTGAAGCCAGCGATTCGCTCAGCATTTTTGTGAGTGATTCAATCACCACCGGATTCGTTGCCAGCCCCTGGTCGTCTTTCGGAGGCGCAAGTTGTTCATTCCGCAGCAACTGAGCCAATCCTTCGGCGGCCCGCCACCGGCGGTGTTCGTTGCTGCTGCCGAGTTCGGTTGCCAGCTGTTTCCAGTCGTTGTCGGAATCCGCCAACTTCCCAAACAATGCCCAAACGGCCACGATCGCCATCACGATTAGGGCTGGAATGAGAAAAAGCTGGACGATAAAGCCAGCTGACGGTGGCTTCACGGGTGGAAGTTCTTCGGGACGCGCACCTGCATTTGCAGAGATTTGATCAGTTTCTGACGCCATGAGTCGTCCCTGTTAAATACGGTGAACCTGGTGCTCTGTCAAAGCAGGAGCGGTATCTTCGCCAATCCGAAACTTCTGGACGTCCAAAAGATACGTTGTGGCTGGATTTTAGTGCATTTCTGCCAAAATGCAGGCGTTTCTGGTCCAAGAACGGCAATCGAGAAACTCGCAAACCACGCAAAGCTACAAGCTATCGCATCCTTTGCAAATTTAGGCTGCAGTAAGCGAGTGTTGAGAATTCGGGAATGGCCGGTCGTTCGAGACTGAAATGATTTGCGGTCAGATTTGCCTTCCCTATGATTCCCCTGCTTCGCAGTTCCGCCGACCGTTAGATTCAATCATCCGATGTCACGTTGGGGATGCCGCGAGCAATGAAGCACGCTGTCGAGTTGGCGGACGGGCTACAGTACTATTTTCAATTCAGTGGTGGAATTCTCCTGGAGATGTGCGAAGGATGGCTGAACAGAAGGCGACGAACGTTACATGGCATGCTCACAATATTACTCGGGAAGACCGACAGAAACTGAACGGACATCGCGGAGCGGTGCTTTGGTTCACGGGTCTGAGTGGTTGTGGAAAGAGTACAATCGCGAACGCAGTGGATCAGATGCTGCACGAGCGGGGTGTGCATACTTTTGTGCTGGATGGCGACAACATCCGCATGGGGCTGAACAAGAATCTTGGTTTCTCCCCCGAAGACCGCACCGAAAATATCCGCCGAATTGGTGAAGTTGCAAAACTGTTTGCTGACGGAGCAACGATCGTCTCAACGGCATTCATTTCTCCGTACAAGGCTGACCGTGATCTGGTTCGCGGTCTGATGCCACAGGGCGAATTCATCGAGATTATGGTTGAGGCAAGCCTCGAAACCTGCGAAGCACGCGATCCGAAGGGACTCTACAAGAAGGCACGCGCTGGCGAGATCAAAAATTTCACAGGGATCAGTGCTCCTTATGAAGCTCCTGAAAAGCCGGAACTCACTTTGGATTCCGACAGCAAGGGAATCGAGGAGCTGGCGAAGGAAGTCATCGCGTATCTGGAAAACGCGGGGTTTCTAAAAACGTAATTCTCGCGGGTTGAATGGCGGCGGATCACTCTGCCTGACGGAAACGACACGCGGAGATCACTTTGGATTCCGCCTGTCTACACAAGGAGGCCGCGACAGGATGTCGCCGCAACAATTCCAAGGGAATCAAGTTGATTCCACTCATACGCGGCGACTTTCACGAAGTAAGGTGCCGCGCCTTCCTCTGTTCTGAAAGGATGCTGCGGATGATGTCCGTGAGTGCAATGCTGGTACTGTCCATGTCGATTTCAATGGCGATGATGGAGCCAGGCTCCGGGGAGTTGAAGAGCGCCCAGGTGTCTGATGCTGTTGGCAGTGTCAGTGACGCTTCGGCCGGAAAATGGATGGACTCGTTCGACGAGGCCAAAACGCTGTCGATCGAAAAGAAACTGCCGATCGTTTTGCATTTCGAAGCCGTTTGGTGCGGCGCGTGCCGCCAGATGGATTCCGCAGTTCTTGAGCAGCCAACGGTCACGAAACATTTGGGGACGACAGTGATCGGCCTGCGGATCGATGCCGATCGTGATCCCGAGCTGATTGCAAAATATGGCATCTCCACGTTGCCGACTGAGGTTGTGATCGGATTCGATGGCCAGGAACTCGCCCGTTACACAGGCAGCACGAGTTTGTCCGAGTACACAGCGCGACTCAATCACTCTGGCAGTCAAATTGCGGTCAGCCCGGACGCCCCGCCCGCAAGAGAACTTGATCAAAACCTGCGTGAATGTCTGCTGGTGATGCACGATGGCAAAGTCGTGGGACTCGGTGGATTCTGTCCGGTTGCCATGATGCGTGGAAAAAAATGGTTGAAGGGCAGCAAGGAATTTGTCGGCTGCTTCGACGGTGTGGACTATTTCTTCCAGTCAGCTGAAGAACGCGAAATATTCTTCGCCAGCCCTGAACAATTTATCCCCGGCCTGCACGGGTGCGATCCCGTCGAGCTTCAGCGTGAACGACGCGCTCTGACCGGTGCCATCGAACTGGGGGCATTCTACAAAGGCCGCCTGTTCTTCTTCACATCGCGATCCAACCTGCGGCTGTTTCAAAACAACCCCGCCTGGTACGCGGAAGGTCTGTCTGGCGATGGAATCGAAAATCTGAGTCAGTTTCCATTTCTGAAGTCGATGACAATTAATTAGGCCGTTGGCGTCAGCATCTTGTCCACATCATTGCTGACAATCACGCCGTAGTTCACAGCGCCCAGCCAGCCGGACATGATGATTCCGACGCTGCCAGCGTGGAAGAGTCCTGACACCTGCTGGGATAGATCGCGGCTGACCTGCAAGCCTTCGAACTTCGTTCCAAAGGACGAACCTGTTAGATGCCGTGTGTAGCGCTCGAAAGTTCTCGGAGTGGCCGCCTCCACGTGACTCAATTTCTGGCGGATGTCAGGAACGTAGGTTTCCAGGCAGTCGAGCGTTGATTCGATCAGTTCTTTTTTGGCGGCTTCGTATTCAGCTTCAGGCAGGTCAGCCCAGTCGCGGTAGTTTGCATTCGTGGAAGACACGACTAGCCAGCGATTGCTGCCGGGGCGAGTCGATGGATAATAGAAGCTGAACGTGCGACTGCTCACATCGCGACTCAGCATCGCCTCAATATCAAAACCCGTGTGTTCAGAATGGAACAGCAGGTCGCCGCAACTTTCGTCAAATCCTTCGCCGGGTTTCAACGCCATGTAGACCTGACACGAACTGTTGTTCAGACGCACGGCCCTCGCCTCATCGACGAATTTTGCATCAAAATTCTGTTCTCCGACGAGATCAAAGATCGTCGATCGGATATTCGCATTCGAGACGACGGCTCGGCAACCGATTCGTCGTCCGTTGACGACAACGCCGGTCACCCTTCGATCCGGTGACACCTCAATCTTTTCCACAAGGCATCGGATGCGAATGTCAACGCCGTTGCGAATCAATTCCTCCTTCATCTTGTTGACGAGCGTATCCGTGCCGCCTTCGAAGGTGTAAACACCTTTCTGCATGAAATTTGAAAACACAATCCCGTACGTGATTGCCGGATCTTCCAGAGTCGAACCGTTTGCGTACGTGATGGGTTCCATCAACAGTCGCACGACATCGTCTCGACCGGGGAAAAACTGCTCGAACAGTTCCCGTGTAGTTTTGGATTGTTCGTCAAAAAAGTTCATACCGCGCGCGGTATCAAAGAATTGCTGCACCGTTTCCTGAGCAATGCCGAAGCGTTCGACAAGGATCCGCGTAAAATCTTCGCGGGTGAATGTTGTGCGGAGCGAGAACTGCGGATTCTCAAAGCGGATGCCCTTGAGCGGCACGATCGACGACGCGATTTCCGGCGACCAGTACTTGCGGCAACTCTTGATCATGCCGTACGGAAAACCGTGCAGCGAAATATCAAAAATGTGCCCCCCCGAGCGTTTAAACCATGAGGCCATGCCGCCGAGCTGGTAGTGATGTTCCAGCAGCAACACGGAATATCCCTGACGCGCGAGTATGTTGGCGGACGTCAGGCCGGCAAGTCCACTGCCAATCACGATCACGTCATAAGAATCCTGAGCACCCTTCAGAAAATCGCGTGGCATTCAACACTCGTAAATTTAGTGGAAACAGGGAATGGATTCGGAGCCTGCCGAAATCTCAATGGTTTTTAGCAAAATATCACCAACATGTTCAAACGGCGACACTGGTCATTGACGAAACTGTGGTAGCTACGGAAACCGAGAATGTGGCAGTTTAGGCCGAATTGTCTCCAATTTTCGGAATTCACAGCCCTCGCAGGTCACCAACACTCAGCAAGTTGCCTTTACCCGTCTTGTCTTGTTCAGATAGAATCGCCATTCTTCCGGCACGGAGCATTTTGAAAGAGGCCGTTGCTCGGGAACGTTAATTTCCTGTCCCAAATTTCTTTAGACACCAATGCTGGCAGCATGAGATTGCACCTGTTCAGCACGATTCCGACTTCAGTTTTGCGTCCTTCAATGAGTCCTTTGAAGGGTTCGGGTTCGGTGTGTCCAGATTTTTCACCCCCCCATTCATTCGGTGATGAAATGAAGATTGTCGTTTACGTTGTTTCGCTCCTGCTGTTGACATTCGCCACGCAGCCGCTCGTCCATGCACAAGGGCCGATGGACGCGCGCATTACGGTTGCGCATCCCGGCTTCAGCCTGATGAAGTCTGACATGAAGTCAGTGCTGGATTTGACCACGCCAGTTGAGCAGAAACAGTGGGAGAACATTGAAGGTTACATCGACACGTTCATCATCGGCGTTGATCAAACACGGGAATTTCAGTTGCAGGTGATGACTGGACTCAATCCGGCGGGTTACCTGCTTTGTGCTCCGCTGGATGAAACCGGAGATGATCCCTCAAAATCGCTGCGGGAAAACCTGGATTCACTGGGCTACCGGATCATGCGGAATCCCGCCGATCGAACTCTGTACACGATTGAAAGTGATGCGGATGAATTCGGCTGGATGCGAGTCGATGCTGGGGCGCGGTATGCGTACTTCCTGATCACAACGGACAAGACGTTGCTTCCACAGATCAAAGAGATTGTGATCAAGGCGGCACTGACGCCCACAAAGCTCAATGACAACATGATTGCGGAATTAAAGAATACGGAGATCGCCGCTGGGGCCGTCGCGCATCGAGTCAGTGCATTCAAGCCAATTCGCGCTGAGTATCTCGGAAAAATAAAACAGCGTCCGGACGAATCGCCATCGACATTTAACCTTCGCCATGCGTCGGCCCGACAGCTGTACGACGAAGCAGAAATCATCATGTCACAGGCTGATCAGCTGCTGGTCACGATGTCGCTGGATCGAGCGGTCAACGGCGCTCCAAAACTGAAAATCAGAACGACGGCCACAGGTATCGTCGGGACCGCAATGGCGACGACGATCGCTCAGTATAAAGAACATGCGGACGCATATGCAGGTCTGCAGCGTCTAAAGGGATCCGCTTTGTCCGTGCGCGTCAACCATCCGCTGGATGAGTTACGCAAGACGCATCTGATGGAATTGCTGACTTTGTCAAAGACTGATATCGACGCGCGGCTCGCCGGCAACAAAGATCGCACCGCTGCTGAAAAAGAAGCATTTGGGAAACTGACCACCGGCATTATCGGTGTGCTGCAATCCAGCATCAACACGGGACATCTGAACGGCTTTGTGGAATCCATCCCGGATGGGGAAGACAATTTCACCACAGTCGCGGCATATCTGTCTCCCACTGCGACCGCGTTGAACGACGTTCTACCGTTCCTGGCGGAAGCAGGCAAAGGCAACGAAGTCCAGATGAGCGTTGAAAAAGTCGGCGAGATCGAGATTCACCGGATCAAGATCGCCGAGGGCGTGATCGAGGTATTCGATAAGGTTTTTGGCACCAACAAGACTTTATACGTCGGCATTGGCCCACAGCAGGTTTGGATGGCTTCCGGCAAGAACGGACTGGCAACGCTCAAATCGATAATCTCCTCTATCGGAGCACCTGCGCCGTCGGCAGTCGCATTGAAAATTGAAGGCAATCTGCTGCCGTGGGCAAAGCGTCTGGATGTGATCGCCAAAAAGGAAAAGCCGGGCAAGCTCACTCCGGAAGAAGAAAAGACGCATCGAGAAAATGCTCGTCGTCGTGAACGGGCTCTGGCCGCGCTGGTCAGCGAAGATGACTTTTCATTTGTCGTCTCGGGTCAGAATGAAATGTGGGTTGGTGAGTTCAGCAGCAACACCGGATTGTTGCGATTCGCTGGCAAGATGATGTCCGCGTTCTCGAAGGAAAACTTCGAATAGCTTTTCCCAGTACCACTGCTTGTCCCATAACGGGAGGTCGTCATGGCTGATGAGGATGTCCTCCCTGACGAAGACGATGAAGTCGATTCCTCGCAGTTTCCTGACGAGGAATCCGACGTTGATGATATCGAGCTGGCATACCGTCAGGCTCTGGAAGCCCTCGATGCGGCCGAACGCCAGGTGGGCACGGTCCTGGTGGATATGAGCGAACCTGCGGCAGCCTCCGGTGTCGAAGATGAGTCGGTTTCGGATGGTCTTTCGATCGGTGCGCAACTGGCGGAAGATCTGAAATCGACAGTGGCCGAAACAGAAGCGTCCGGGAACGCCGTGCTGGTAGATGGCCTCCGCAGAGTGTCTCCTCGGGAAGTCATTGAAGCGGCCGTGTTCGTCGGTGGTGATGTGGCGCTGACTGCGCGACGCCTGGCTTCCCTGATTGGTCAGGACGTTGACAGCCGTGTTGCCGTGTCGCTTGTCGATTCGCTCAATCAGTCCTACCAGCGGGAAAACCGCCCGTACGAAATTCGATTGCACGAAGGTGGCTATCGGCTGGAACTTCGCGAAGCGTTTCTTGATGTCAGCACGCGGACATTTGGTATTGGACCGCGCGACGTCAAGCTGTCGGCGGAAGTGCTGGAGGTTCTCGCGTTTGTGGCGTGGAATCAACCGGTCGATAAGGAACAAATTGAATCGATCGACCGACCAAACTCGATGGCTTTGCTTCGCCAGTTGCTGCGATTGCAGCTTGTGGAACTTCACCGCAGCGGTCAGAAACGCAGCGACGTTTCGTATGTGACAACTGCAAAGTTTCTCAAATTGTTTGGTCTGAAATCCATCGCTGATCTTCCGACTGCGGACATCTTCTCCTTCAAATAATTTGACGCCCTCAGGTGAGAGGCGACGGATGCAATTCTTTGATTCCCCCGCTTGCTCAATCAGATGATCCTCGCAGACAATTCGCCGTAGAGACAGTGCGGACACTGCGCACAGAAGGCTTCGAGGCACTCTGGGCCGGGGGCTGCGTGCGAGATCAGTTGCTGGGCAAGACGCCTCAGGACTACGACGTTGCCAGTACCGCCACGCCAGATGATGTGATTCGAATCTTCGGCAAACGCCGCACTGTGGCCGTGGGAGCCAGCTTTGGTGTTGTCATGGTGCTTGGGCCGCAGAAGTCTTCTGGGCAGATTGAAGTCGCCACGTTTCGGAGCGAAGGCGAATATCTCGACGGTCGACGACCTTCCAGCGTCCGCTTTTGTCGACCGGAAGAGGACGCCCACCGCCGCGACTTTACGATCAACGGGATGTTTATTGACCCACTCGACGGACGGCTGATCGACTACGTCGGTGGACGTGAAGACCTCGCACTCGGGGTTGTTCGCGCGATCGGCGATCCTGTCGCGCGCTTCACCGAAGACAAACTGCGAATGCTGCGCGCGGTGCGTTTCGCCGCGACCCTTAATTTCGAACTGGATTCAGCCACCGCTGAGGCTGCTCGGCAGCTTCGCCGGCAGCTCAATCAGGTCAGCGCCGAACGCATCGCTCAGGAATTGAGGCGCATGCTGGCCAGTCCGTCGCGTGACACGGCCTTTCGATTGCTGCTTGAGACCGGACTGTTGCCGGAGGTGCTGCCCGAATTGTTCTCAACCGATTTGTCGTCCGCAGAATTGAGCGATCAGACATCGGGCCTCCGACGAGAATTGGCGGAGCTGCATTCAGATCGCTTTGAACCCGCCTTCGCTCTGATTCTTAGATCCCTGTACGCTTCGGACCAGCGCGGGAAACCGACATTGAAAATCGAATCTGTCTGTCGGCGTTTGAAACTGGCCAACGAAGAGACCGAATGCGTTTGCTGGCTGATTCAATCACTGCCGGTGCTGAACGTGATTGCAGCTCAGCCGCTACACGTTCGAAAACCGCTGCTCAATCATCCGCATCGAGACCTGCTGCTGCAGATTTCGACTGCCACAGATTTGGCGGCAGGCCAACCAGCGACGGTAGCGGAATTTTGTCGCAACTATCTTGCAGAACTGGGAGGCGATGACTTGTGCCCGCCACCGCTGATCGATGGGCAGGATCTGTTCGCTCTTCAGGTTCCTCAGGGGCCAGCGTTTCGAGATCTGTTGACGACGATTCGTAATGAACAGCTCGACGAACAACTCACGACGCGCGAAGCTGCCCTTGAACGGTTGCGTGAGCTTGTTGAGATGCGATAGGAGGGAAATCGCTCTAGCTTTCCTGTCGTGAATCGTTTCGGTATTCTGCAGGATCAAGGCGAGCCGCAGATCTAAGCGATCACCGACGAAAACGGATTGCGCCTCGAAGATTGCAAGGCACTCTACCCCCCGGCTATCAGCATGACCACATTTATCGCACGCCGCTTCGACACTGACCAGCCGGTAAAGATCACACTTCGCCGGGGCCGCGTTGCGTCCGTGCTGCCAATAGAGTGCCCTGCGGCTGAAAGCCTGGCACTGCCCATCGTGGGGCCGGGATTGTGCGACATTCAGGTCAATGGTTACAACGGCATCTGGTTCAGCAGTGAAACACTGACAGCGGACGAAGTGGAAACCGTCATCCGCGCATATCTCGATCAGGGGATCACTCAATGCCTGCCGACACTCATCACAAATTCAGCCGCCGCGATGGAACACGGCCTGATGACGATCCGCGCGGCGCGGGATCGATCGCCACTCGTTCGCCAGGTGATTGCCGGGTGTCATATTGAAGGGCCGTGGATATCTCCCGAAGACGGCCCTCGCGGCGCTCATCCGCTGGTCCATGTTCGTCCTGCGGACTTTTCCGAATTCAGCCGCTGGCAGCATGTGTCGGGCAATCTCGTTCGCCTCGTGACGCTGGCTCCGGAAGTGCCCAACGCATTGACCGTCATTCGGCAGATTGCCAGATCCGGAGTCTTGGTTTCCATCGGCCACACTGCAGCTACGCCGGAACAAATTCTGGCCGCTATCGACGCCGGTGCGACGTTGGGAACTCATCTTGGCAACGGCTGCGCAGGCATGGTGCCGCGACATCACAACGTCTTCTGGCCGCAACTCGCTGACGACCGGCTGACATGCAGCATCATCGCCGATGGCTGGCACGTCCCGGCCACGATGCTGAACTGCATCGTCCGGTGCAAGTCACTGGATCGACTGATCCTGACATCGGATGTCTCCGGATTCGGCGGCTGTCCGCCAGGCCGATATCGCACGGGTGATGTCGAAGTCGATGTGCTTGACGACGGGCGGCAAGTCGTCGCCGGGCAATCGCAATTCCTTGCAGGCTCCGGAGCCACGACGGGAACCTGCGTCGCCGGTTTGATGACGATGTGCAAAGTGTCACTGCCTGCTGCGTGGCAACTGGCTTCCAGTAAGCCCGCAAGTTTGATCAGGACGCCGACCAAATTTCTGTTGGAGGGAGGCCCGGCCAATCTGACTGTATTCCGCCTGACGGAGGTTCAGCGAAAAGCGGTAGGGGCAGAGGATCCATTCCGGTATGATGCGGTGGCCACGATTGTAAATGGATGCGTCGTCGCCGGTAAAACCTCACAAGAATAGAAGTCGTCAATTTCTCAGGCTCCGAGCCTGGCTGCGGAGAAAGCACACGCTGCGGGAGCCACAATGATTCAGACCAGCCACATTCACGAATCGCTGCGAGATGCTACTGATGCACTTTGTGGTGAGTCGTCCAAAACCAGGGGGGCGGCTTGACAATTCCATCAAAGAAGGCGGGGACAGAAAACCCGGATCTCGAAAAAACTTCGAATCAGTCTCCTCTGTCGCGAACTTCTTTTGCTGACGCTCAGTTCGAATCCTGATGGTGGGAGAACGTTTTCATCGACGCCATTCAAGCAGATGGCGGCATGCATTGCCAGCATGCTTTAGGCGAAAGATCGGCCAGCATGCTGTATCTTGCCATATAGCTACGCTTACTTTTCAAAACATGTTGCATTTGAGTCAAGTTCTGATGGTTGAGTCAACAAAAGCCCCCGCCCCAGCGGACGAGCTTTGAAGGGGGAATCGATTCAGTTGCAGAGTTTGGC
>Ga0138256_10008042_pt1 | contig 11106 bp, 8 predicted proteins | sample KNB2016incub_MG_FD_105486 | JGI IMG/M metagenome (GOLD analysis project Ga0138256, IMG submission 105486) | Active sludge microbial communities from wastewater in Klosterneuburg, Austria - KNB2014incub_MG | ecosystem: Engineered > WWTP > Activated sludge > Unclassified | place: Austria...
CACCAGACTGCGCTGTACCAGCACAACATTGCCGGAATACCCGGCAGCCGCGACGACCATGACCAAGGTGGCCAATACCAAAGTGGCGGCCAAGCCATCGATCCCGTCGATCATGTTCATGGCATTGATCAAACCAACGGTGGCGAACACCGTGATCGGCACCGACAGCGCACCCAGCGGCGTGTCGCCGATACCGAACACCGGGCCGAGATGTTCGATGCGTACGCCGCCGCCGTAAATCAGCACCAAGGCCACGGTGATCTGCACGGCGACGCGCAACCACCAACGCAGGTCATGGCGATCATCGAGCCAGCCGGTCACCACCAACATCACTGCCGCGACGGCGAAAGCACTGGCGGCGCGCGTCGACTCAACCAGCGCAAACAAGGCCAGCACGATAGCCAACAGCATCGCGACGCCGCCGGTGGCCGGCGTCACTTGAAGGTGATTCTTGCGATCGGTGGGGTGGTCGACCAAGCCGAGCCGGGCTGCCACCGGAAACAAGGCCAGCATCGCGAGCGTGGTGATGCCGGCCGCGATCAGCAGTCCCCACCACCAGCCTGCCTCGAAACCGTCGAACCGCATTCGTTCCGTCCATCCATCGTGATCGTAGCGTTGTAGCACCTGCCCATTTGCGCCAACAACCAGGGCATGCGACACAGTTGTGAAGAGCGCCTTATCGGCGCTTCACAGGCACGTGTTATATGCATTCACGTGATCGACTTGCACTGCCACCTATTGCCCCACATCGATGACGGCGCGCCAGACATGGCGACGGCGCTGGCGATGGCGCGCATTGCAGTGGCTGATGGCATTACCGTCACCGCCTGTACGCCACACATCTATCCCGGACTGTACGAGAACGATGCGGCAGGTATTCGCATCGCCATCCAGTCCATGCAAGCCCGACTCGACCAGGAAGGTATTCCGCTGCGCCTGGTCGAGGGTGCCGATGCCCATGTCGTTCCCGAAATGGTGGACGGCCTGCGCAGCGGGCGCATTCCGACACTGGCCGGATCGCGCTACTTTTTGTTCGAGCCACCCCACCATGTCGCACCACCACGACTGGAAGAAACGGCATTCAACGCCATGGCCGCCGGCTACGTACCGATCGTGACGCACCCGGAACGACTGAGTTGGATCGAGTCGCATTATCCGGTGTTCCAGCGCATGACGCGTGCCGGCGCCTGGATGCAACTGACGGCGGGCGCGCTGACCGGGCGCTTTGGGCGCCGCCCGCAATACTGGGCCGAGCGCATGCTCGATGAAGGACTGGTCGCGGTGATCGCGACCGATGCACATCGGGCCGATCGCCGGCCACCGTTGCTGGCCGAGGCGCGCAATGCTGCCGCCCGCCGGCTTGGCGACGCCGAGGCCGAACATCTAGTGTGCTCGCGGCCGCAAGGCGTGCTCGACAATCGCGCCCCAGCGACACTGCCGCCATTGCCCGCAGTCGGGAACTCGGCACGGCCGCTTCACAGTAGTTTTTGGCGACGCCTGTTTGGGCAGGCATAATCATTGCTTGTTGAAACGTGATTCATTTCACATTCCGGAACAACGCATGCTGAGATTCATGGTTTTGGCAGTCCTGTTGGCGCTCGCCGCCACCGGCTGTTCGTCCTCGTCGGCGCTGAAAAGCGGTTCGGCGAAAGCAGTGACCGCGACGCAGTCGCTGCCGCCGCCCGACACCACGGCGGCGTCGGGTGCGTATGTCGGCGTCTCGGACTACCGCGTCGGCCCGCTGGATCTGCTGGAAATCTCAGTGTTTCAGGTGCCCGATCTCAACCGTACGGTACGCATCAACACCAGCGGACAGATTTCGCTGCCGTTGATCGGCGCGATTCGTGCCGGTGGCAAGACCATCACCGAACTCGAAGCGGAGATCGCCAGCAAACTTTCGGCGCAGTATCTGCAAGATCCGCAGGTCAGTGTGTTCGTGAAAGAATTCTCCAGCCAGCGCATCACCGTCGAAGGTGCGGTCAAACAACCGGGCATTTTTCCGATCACCGGCAAGACCTCGTTGCTTCAGGTCATCGCCATGGCACGTGGGTTCGAAGAGTTGGCCGATGAACGCACCATCATCGTGTTCCGCACGATTGAAGGAAAGAAGATGGCAGCACTATTCAACATTCGCGAGATCCGTGCCGGACAGGCCGACGATCCGCAGATCTATGGTGACGATATCGTCGTCGTCGAACGTTCGGGCGTACGCAGCGCCTACAAGACCCTGGTCGATGGCCTGCGTGGTCTGATCGGTTTCAGCGCACTGTGATTCGCCATTCGATCTGGACCGGGGACGAGGCATGAGAGACGGCAACAATCATGGCGCCGGGCGCAACCAACTTCCGGTCGCGGTTCCCAACAATCAAGGCGGCGCCCTGGCGCCGGTTTCAGTGGTCACGCCGAGCACGGTTCTGGCCGAACTGCGCCAGGCTGACGCGCCGACATCCGACGAAATCAACCTGCTCGACTACTGGAATATTCTGGTCAAGCGCCGCTGGACGGTGCTCGGGTTGATGTTGATTCTGCTGTTCGCAGCATTCATCAACACCCTGCTGACGACGCCGATCTTTCGCGCGGGCGCCACCATCCAGATCGACCGTGAGACCCTGAACGTGGTCAACGTCGAAGGCGTCACGCCACAAGGCGCGACCAACGACTGGGAGTTCTACGAAACCCAGTACCAGTTACTGCGTAGTCGCAGCCTGGCGGAACGTGTCGCGTCACAACTGCACCTCGGAGCCGACCCTTCCATGCGCCAGCAGGCGCAGCCTTCGCCCTGGACGGCCTTGTTCGGTTCTTTATTCGGTGGCCAGAAAAAACCCGTTTCCGCGACCGCAACCACCGCCGCCAAAGTCGAGGATGACCGCAACTATTCCGGCGTGATTTCGGGAGGGCTGTCGATCGAGCCAGTGCGCGACTCACGCTTGGTCAACATCCAGTTCGACAGCCCGGACCCGCAATTCGCCGCGCGGGTCGCGAATTCGGTGGCCGAGTCATTCATCGCGACCAATCTCGAGCGCCGCTTCGATGCGTCGTCGTATGCCAAGGGTTATCTGGAAGATCGTTTGGCGCAGTTGAAACAAAAGCTCGAGGACTCTGAGCGTGAGTTGGTCGCGTTTGCGCAGAAGGAACAGATCCTCTCTGCGACCAGCACCCAGACGCTAATGGAACAGAATCTCGGCGAACTCAATTCCGCAGTCGGCCTAGCCCAAGGCGTACGCATCCGTGCCGAGGCGCGCTGGCGCCAGGCACAAGCCAGCATCGGTGCTGCCTTGCCCGCAGACATGCTGGATGGATCAAACATCCGCCCACTGCAGGATCGACGCTCGGCCTTGCAGAGCACGTTTCAGGAGAAGCTGCGCCTGTACAAGCCGGAATATCCGGAGATGAAGCAATTGCAGGCGCAGATCAGCGAAATCGACCGCCAGATCACCGCTGAGCTGAATAGCCTTAAGTCGTCGGTGAAGGCCGAATACGACGCGACGCTGACTCAGGAAACCTTGTTGCGCGAGCAACTGAGTGAACTCAAGGCAGAGACTCTGGATTTGCAGAGTCGTTCGATCAACTACAACATCCTGCAACGTGAAGTCGCGACCAATCGCGAACTCTACGATGGCCTGTTGCAGCGCTACAAAGAAATTGGCGTCGCCGGTGGCGTCAGCAGCAACAACATCTCGATCGTCGATCGCGCCCAAGTGCCGGGCGGCCCGTACAAGCCGGACATGCGCCGAAATTTGTTGATCGGGCTGCTGATCGGTTTGTTCCTCGGTGTGCTGCTGGCGTTGTTGCTCGAATATCTCGATGACACCGTGAAAAACCCGGAGGACATCGAGAAGAAGTTGCGGCTCGTGCATCTCGGCGTGATCCCGAAACTGGGCAAGGACATCACCCCGGCGGCGGCGCTGATCGATGTGCGTTCGGGCTTTGCCGAGGCCTATCGTTCGGTGCGCACCGCCTTGCAGTTTTCAACCGAAAGCGGTGTGCCGTCGGTGCTGGTGATTACCAGCACGCAACCTGGCGAGGGCAAGAGCACCACCGCTAAGTCATTGGCGCGCAACTTTGCGCTGCTCGGCAAGCGCGTGCTGCTGATCGATGCGGACCTGCGTAATCCGTCATTGCATCGGGTGTTTGAGCTCGACAACTCGATGGGTCTGAGCAACTGCCTGTCCGGTGCGGCCAAGCCCGGACAATGCATTCATCGCGTCGACCAGGCCGGTATTTCGGTGATGCTGAGCGGGCCATTGCCGCCCAATCCCGCCGAACTATTGGCCGGGCCGCGAATGATCAGCCTGTTGACCCAAGCCAGCGAGCGCTTCGATCAGATCATCATCGATGCGCCGCCGGTGCTTGGTCTGGCCGATGCCCCGATTCTCGGCAACCTCGCCAAGGGCACGTTGCTGGTGATCGAGGCCGGACGTACACGCGTCGGTGCGGTGAATGCGACGATCAAACGCCTGCTCAGCGCACGCACACGGCTACTCGGTGCGGTGCTGACCAAGTTCGATGCGAAGGCGGCCGGTTATGGCTACGGCTACGGTGGCTACGGCTACAACAGCTATCAGTACTACAGCTACGGTGGTTCAGCGCCGAAGAAGCTAACCGCGCGTCGCGAGGAACACTGAACAGTGAGTTTCGAGGCGCTCGATCTTGCCTTGGCGCTGCATGCGGCTCCGGGGCGCATCGACGAATTGCGCGCGCGAGCACTGCCGGGCAACGGCATGGCGGCGCTGCTGCGTGTGGCATTGGCGCAACCCGATGCCTTGGCCGACGCCGGTGCCGCGTTTCCTGCGGATGCGGCACGTCTGGTCGATGCCGCGCGCTTCTTCATCGAACAGCAACTGCTGGCACGTGAATTCGACCACGATCCGTGGCGCGTCCTCGGGGTCAATCCGGGTGCGGCACCGGCGCTGATTCGTGCCCATCATCATCTGCTGGTTCGACTGGTTCATCCCGACCGCAGTGACGATTGGGCCAGCGCCTATGCCGATCGCGTCAACCGTGCATGGCGGCAATTGCGCGATGCCGATGGCCACCCCGCGGTGATGCCGCGCAGCGTGCCACCTGTCGTCGTTGAATCCTGGGACGCCCACGCCGCTCGGCCGCAATTGCGCAGCAGTAACGTCGTTTCGACGCCTGCCGCTGCCCCAAACCGATCACGGCCGGCGTTCTGGATCGCGGCGGGCGCGTTCATCGCGGTAGCGGCCACTGTCCTCTGGCAGCAATGGCACGTCGACGCCATCGAGGTCCCGACCCAGTCCAACGAGTTGGTGACGCCCGCCACCCCTTGGTACGCAGAATCGCACCTGCCGGACCCACTGCGCGAGGCCGCACCGCTTCCGGCGATCGTGCCAATTGCTGATTTGGACACTGCGAGCGTCGTACCTGCGCCGATGCCGGCGACCGCCGTGCCGATCATGCATGCACCCGAAGCGCCGCACCCACCGCCGCGCCCGGTCGTCGTTGCGGCAGCGCCGCAGCCAGCCGCGATTGCACCCGCTGCGGCGGCGCCTGCCATTGGTCTGGCGGTGAAGCCAACGACAACGCCGGTCGCGGAACCCACGGTGGTTGCATCGGTGTCTGCGCCCAGCGCAGACGACGCGACGGATGCGGTCGCCGCAGCGGTGCCGCAACTTGATGCGCAGAGTGGTGCAACCCTGTTGCGGCAATTCCGTGAACGGTATGCACAGGGCGACCTCAATGGCCTGCTGCGGCTGTATGCGCGCGAGGTCCACACGGATGCGCGCAGTGTCGCCAACATCGCTGGCGCATATACGCGTCTGTTCAATAGCAGCCAGCAACGCTACATCGACTTCAGCGAGGTGCGCTGGCAGCAACAGAACAATCGCGTTCTCGGCCACGCCCGCTATGAAGTCGGATATCGCAAGCGCCCGTCACTGCGCAAATATCTGGAGCGCGGTGAGGTCGAACTGGAACTGATACTCGACGGCAGTGAGTCACGCCTGCGCCGTTTCGATCTGCATGCGGACCGCCGCCGATGAAGCGGATACGTCGCGCGACGCTCGGGTTGATGTGGATGGCGCCAGCGCTCGCGCTGGGCTGGACCGCGCTGCATCTCGGCATGGCGGACTGGCTCGCCGAGCGTGACCCGCAGGCCGCGCTGCGCTGGTGGCCGCATCATGCCGGCGCACAGTTGCAGATCGCCACGCAGGCGTCGGAGCCCGAGCGCGATCACGCAGAGGCGCGCCGCCTCGCCAGTGACGTACTCGCGCGCACGCCATTGGCCGGTGTCGCACAGCGCGTGCTCGCACGCGTTGCCGAGGTGTCCGGCGACGAAGCGACTGCGCTTACCCACTATCGCATCGCCGCCCGGCGTGCACCGCGTGATCGCCCACCGCATGCCTGGCTTGCGAACCACGCTGCCGCACGTGGCGACTTCATCACCGCACTCGCGCATACCGATCAGTTGCTGCGCATCGCTCCCGGCCTGCTGCAAGAGACGTTGCCGACGCTGGCATCGTTCGCCGCGGTGCCAGATGCGCGTGTCGCGCTGTTGCGATTGCTCGGCGAAACGTCGCCGCAGTGGCGGGCACCCTTCCTCTACTGGCTGAGCCAGCAGCCTGATGCCTTGCCGATGATGACCGCGCTGTTGTCGCCGCTGCGGGCCGCGCCGCAGCCGTTGACCGGTTATGAGCGCTCGCTGTGGATCAATCGACTGTTGGGCGAGTCACGCGTGGCCGAGGCACAATTCCTCTGGATCGAATCGCTACCACCGGAACGCAGTAAGTCGATCGGCAACATCGTCGATGGCGGCTTCGAATTGCCACCCGATGGCGATGGCTTCGGCTGGCATTTCGACCCGGTCGCGGGCGCCACCATCCATCAAGAACCTGGTGCCGGCATGCACGGTGCACAGGCGTTGGTTATCGACTTCCATGATCGTCGCGTAGCCTTCGCGCATGTCCGCCAGCGCTTAGCGCTTCCGCCTGGGCACTATGCGCTGCGCGGACGCGTTCGTCTCGACGGCTTGCGCAACGAACGCGGCCTGCTCTGGCAGGTGCAATGCGATGACGGCCGCCTGCTCGGTGCCACCGAACGTTTCCACGGCAGCAGCCAATGGCGTGACTTCCATGTCAACTTCGAGCGCCCGGCCGAGGCATGCAACGGACAGCAACTCAGGTTGCGTCTGGACGCACGCATCGCACCCGAGCAAATGATCGGTGGCCGCGTCTGGTTCGATGACCTGCGTATTTCATCGATCAAACATTGACCAATCAGTCACTACGATGCGATCCTTTTGCCGGCGTACCCCTGAAACAATCTCACCTGATTGCCAGGGTCGAATTTGGAGTTTTCAAGTGAAGTCATTGTTTTTCCTAGCAATCACCGTTGCGTTTGCGACCAGCGACCTACGTGCAGCGGATGCCGTGGCGGCTCCTTTGCAGGCAACGCTGAAGGAAATCACCGGCTCGGTGCTTGTGAATCAAGGTGAACAGTTTATCGAACTGGCACCTGGAACACAGCTCAAGCCCGGCGACCGTGTCATGTCGATGGAAGATTCGAAGGCGCTGGTGCGCTATTTCGACGACTGCGAGGTCGAGGTCAAGGAAGGCGATGTCTACACCATCGACGAACGCCTGCCCTGCCCTTGTCTGAACTTCAAGGATGAAGAAGACCCGGTGGCAACCCTGGTCGAGTCGACCGGTGACTTGGCACTGCGCCAATACGATGAATCCTATGCCGGGATTGCTGCCGGGCAGATGCTTCACGTCGGTGACCGCGTGCGCATCGCCGATGAAGCCAAAGGAATGTTCGAGTACCGCGATGGCTGCCGCGAGGAAGTTGCCGAGTCGAACGACTTCGAGATCCCGGACCAATCGCCGTGTCTGTGTGCCGCGCTGATTTTCGATAAGGTGGCGCCGATCCAAGGCTCGCTGGTCACCGAGCCCGGCATCTTGATTCCAACCATCATCGCTGCCTGTCTCGCGATCGACCATGACGACGACACTTTCAACTGCAAGGACGGGCAAGCCAGCCCGTAAGCGGCTAGCTCGCTTATCATCGATCGGGCCGCGGACTGCGGCCCGATTTGTTTCCGGAGCCAGCATTGTCGTACCGACCCCGCGCTTCGAACGGCCAACTGGCGCCGCTGCTGATCGGCGGCAGCTTTCTCGGCGTATGCATACTCGCAGGCGGCGGAACCCGGCAGGGGCTACCCGTGGAAGCCATGCTGCAGTTGCTGTCTTTGCCGCTGATTGTCTACGCCGGCATGCGCCTCGCAGGACGGCCACTGGCCGCTGTGACGAGCATCGCACTGGTCTGGTTCGGCTTGATTGCGGCCTGGATTGCAGCACAAATTATTCCGCTGCCCCCCGGCCTGTGGACCCGCTTGGGTGGTCGCGACGAGTTGCTGCCAGAACTGCTGGCCGCCGGTGTGCCACTCGGCTGGCATGCGTTGTCGCTGGATCCGGATGCCAGCCTGCGTGCACTGCTGGCCTTGTTGCCACCGTTCGCCATCGGTCTGCTTGCGCTCGGCCTGCACGGTCAGCAGCGCGTGCGTCTACTGCAGACCATCTTGGTATTCGCGATCGCCAGCGCAGTGCTCGGGCTCGCACAACTGGCCGGCGGGCCGGACAGTCCGCTGCGCTGGCACGCCGTCACCAATGCGCAAGGCGCAGTGGGGCCGTTCGCGAACCGTAATCATCTCGCGACACTGCTGGTGATATCGCTACCGCTCGCCACCGCCCAGATGATCAATGCGGGCGCACGTATCATTGCCGGAGAGCAACGTCCGCGCCGAACCGCTGCGCTCACCGTCGGTATCGTTGCTGGCGTGTTGCTGCTGCTGTCGCTGGCGATGGTGCGGTCGCGCGCCGGCGTCGTGCTCGCAGGGCTCGCTGCAGTTGCGGCAGCGCTGATGCTATGGCACCGCCACGAAGATGCTGATCAGCGCCCGCGCGCCGGCGTCAAACGCTGGCTGGCGTTGGCTGGCATCGGCGGGCTGGTGTTAGCGGTGCAGTTCGGCTTCTGGGGATTGTTGCAACGCTTCGACGCCGACCCGATGGACGATCTGCGCTGGACCATCACCCGCAACACCCTGGTCGGTGCCGAACACTTCGGTCCGCTCGGTGTCGGTGCCGGCGGTTTCATCGCGGCCTACCAGTCGGTGGAGCCGGCGACCGATCGCCAATCGGTGCTGATCAACCGCGCCCACAACGACTGGGCAGAATGGTGGCTGGAAGGCGGCTGGCCACTCGCGATTCTGCCGGCTGCCGGCCTGCTGCTTCTGCTCTGGCGCACCTACGCGGCATGGAAACGGCGCGGCGACCCGGCGATCTGGCAACGTGCCGCCGCCATCGGACTGTGGCTGATTCTGCTGCATTCACTCAGCGACTACCCGCTGCGCACCACCGCCATTGCCTGCGTCGCCGCGATGTTGCTGGCGCATCTCGTAGCACGCGACCCCAACGAAGCCCCGTAGGAGCGACCCACGGGTCGCGATGTTTTTCGCAAGGCCGCAATCGCCCCACCCCCGTAGGAGTTTTTCGCAAGGCCACAACCACCCCACCACCCGTAGGAGCGACCCACGGGTCGCGATGTTTTTCGCAAGACCACAACCACCCCGCCACCCCGTAGGAGCGACCCACGGGTCGCGATTCTTTTGTCATCCGATCACCACGAAAAGAATCGCGACCCGTGGGTCGCTCCTACAATGTCGGGTCGGAAACTTTTTGGGGATGACGGACTTGAACGATTCACGCATTGCCATCATTGGCCTTGGCTATGTCGGTTTGCCGCTCGCGGTGGAGTTCGGCAAACGCTACGACACGCTCGGCTTTGATATCCGCGCCACTCGCATCGATGAGCTGCGGCGCGGCCATGACCAAACGCTTGAGGTGTCATCAGAAGAACTCGCCGAGGCGCACAAGCTGCGGTTTGCGTGCGCGGCGACAGAACTGGCTGACCGCACCATTTTCATCGTCACCGTGCCGACCCCAATCGATGCCGCCAAACGTCCTGATCTGACGCCGTTGCTGCGTGCCAGCGAAACCATCGGCGGAGTATTGAAACCGGGCGACCTGGTGATCTACGAATCCACCGTCTATCCCGGCTGCACCGAAGAAGCCTGCGTGCCGGTGCTGGAACGCGTCTCCGGTTTAAAGTTCAACATCGATTTCCACTGCGGCTACAGCCCGGAACGCATCAACCCTGGCGACAAACAGCATCGACTGGCCTCGATCCGCAAAGTCACCTCGGGTTCGACAGCGGAAATCGCCGACCGCGTTGACGCGCTGTATGCCAGCATCATCACCGCCGGCACCCACAAAGCCGCCAGCATCCGCGTTGCCGAAGCAGCGAAGGTGATCGAGAACACCCAGCGTGACGTCAACATCGCGTTGATCAATGAGCTGGCGCTGATCTTCAATCGCCTCGGCATCGACACCCTCGACGTACTTGAAGCGGCCGGCACCAAATGGAATTTCCTGCCATTCCGGCCAGGGTTGGTCGGTGGCCACTGCATCGGCGTCGATCCGTATTACCTGACGCACAAGGCACAGGAGATCGGTTACCACCCGGAAGTCATCCTCGCCGGGCGCCGCATCAATGACGGCATGGGTGCCCACGTCGCCACACAGGTGCTGCGGCTGATGGCAGCCAAGTCGATCAACCCGGTGGGCGCGCGCGTGCTCGTGCTCGGTCTCACCTTCAAGGAAAATTGCCCGGACCTTCGCAACACCCGCGTCATCGACATCATCAGCGAGCTGCGCAAGTTCAATTGCCAAGTCGACGTCCACGACCCTTGGGTCAATGCGGTCGAGGCGACACACGAATACGGCTTCACGCCGATCGCCGAACCCGCAGCCGGCGCATACGACGCCATCGTGCTCGCGGTCGCCCATCGCCAGTTCGCCGAACAAGCCGCGTCACTGCGCCGCTACGGCAAACCGCTTTGCGTGATCTACGACGTCAAACACATCCTCCCCCGCGACCTCATCGACGCCCGCCTGTAGGAGCGACCCACGGGTCGCGATTCTTTCGCAAGACCACAATCACCCCACCACCCCGTAGGAGCGACCCACGGGTCGCGATTCTTTCGCAAGACCACAATCACCCCACCACCCCGTAGGAGCGACCCACGGGTCG